>Ga0163111_10002186_pt1 | contig 12312 bp, 13 predicted proteins | sample CRUFie1St18metaG_FD_109645 | JGI IMG/M metagenome (GOLD analysis project Ga0163111, IMG submission 109645) | Marine microbial communities from the Costa Rica Dome - CRUD Field 142mm St18 metaG | ecosystem: Environmental > Aquatic > Marine > Oceanic > Photic zone | place: Costa Rica: the Eastern... | reverse complement strand
TCTTCTACTGCTTTTGCTTCTGCTGCTGCTTTTGCTTCTGCTGCTTTTGCTTCTGCTGCTGCTGCTTCTTCTGCTGCTGCTGCTGCTGCTTTTGCTTCTGCTTCTTCTGCTGCTGCTGGTTCTTCTTTTCCTGCTGCTGCTTCTGCTGCTGCTGCTGCTGCTTCTGCTGCTGCTGCTTCTGCTGCTGCTGCTTCTGCTGCTGCTGCTTCTGCTGCTGCTGCTTCTGTGCCTGCTGCTGCTTGTGCTGCTGCTGCTTGTGCTTCTGCTGCTTGTGCTTCTGCTTCTGCTGCTGCTTTTGCTTCTTCTACTGCTTTTGCTTCTGCTGCTGCTGCTTTTGCTTCTGCTGCTTTTGCTTCTTCTGCTGCTTTTGCTTCTGCTGCTTTTGCTTCTGCTGCTGCTGCTGCTGCTTTTGCTTCTGCTTTTGCTTCTGCTGCTGCTGGTTCTTCTTTTGCTGCTGCTATTTTTTTAAATTCATCTAAAATACCTTGAATAGCGTTTTCTATATTTGTTTCATGACCTTTAAATGGTTCACCTATAATTTCATGTTTAATTTCTTCCATCATTGCTATTAGTTCTTCTTCTAATTTTTTATCATTAGCAAGTAATGCTTTTAAATCTAAGCTATTAGAAAGTTCAGCCAGTTTAATTTTTAAAAAAGCATTAAATTTCTCTAAATCAAAACTACCGTCAACTCTAGAATATTCGTTATTTTTAAATTCTGAAGTTAAAGCTAGTTTTACTTTTTCTATTAATTCTTTTATTGCTGCTAATCTTGCAGTATCATCAGACGGAGTAGAAACTTCTTCTAATGCTGTAGGAGGAGGAGGTGGTTGTTTTCGTTCGCCTTTTTGGTTGATCCAATCTTTTAATAATCGAAAATCTTTCGTATTTTTGTAGAGATTACTAGACATCTGTCTACCTTTTTCAGTTGTATCTTTTATATATGTTAATGTATATTGTTCTTGTTTTGATTTTTTTGGCTTATTAGGATCAGGATCAGGTGGTTGTATTTGTTCGCCTTCTTGGTTGACCCAATCTTTTAATAATCGAAAATCTTTCGTATTTTTGTAGAGATTACTGGACATCTGTCTATTCTCTTCAGTTGTATCTTTTATATATGTTAATTTATATTCTTCTTGTTCACTCATTGATTATATATATGTAAATAATAAATTAACACTTAAAATACAAATAAATTTAATATTAATAAAATATTAGATTTACTTAAATTTATTTAAATTTAATTTTTAAATATAATTTGAGGTGAAGTTGAATTAGTTGTATATTCATTAGAATTTCTTGCTATTTCCTCATCATTACCGAAAGAACTATATGCATCATTTACAAATATAATTTCAATTATTAGCTTTTCACCAAAATTATCAATAAATTGTTTAATATCAGTAAAAGTTAATATTTTTTTTGGTTTATCTTTCAAAAAATGAGATTTATCGTCTTTAGCGTTAACGTTGCTCATAACTTTATAAATATCGTCTGTTATTTCTTCACCTTCTGGGATAAATTCAAGAAAGTCTTCTGGGGTTATGCTGTTTTTTAACTGTTCTGATAAATTTTTTTGTGCTTTAATTGTAAAATCATTCAAACTTTTTTTATCAGATAGATTATTTATTATATATAATGAATTTTCATCATTGTCTCTCCCATATTTTGTTCCTCCTTCTTGTTGATTTAACCAATTACCTGTAACTACTAGAATTTTTTCTTCTGTAGGTGTTAGAGTTGATATTACTGGTGCTGCTTCTTCTGGTGTAATTTGAGTTGGTTGACTATCAACTGTTTCTTTCATATCCATACTTAAATTGGTTTCATTATCTTTAGGTGATTTTTTAAATATAATTTGAGGTGAAGTTGAATTAGTTGTATATTCATTAGAATTTCTTGCTATTTCCTCATCATTACCGAAAGAACTATATTCATCATTTACAAATATAATTTCAATTATTAGCTTTTCACCAAAATTATCAATAAATTGTTTAATATCAGTAAAAGTTAATATTTTTTTTGGTTCATCTTTCAAAAAATGAGATTTATTGTCTTTAGCGTTAACGTTGCTCATAACTTTATAAATATCGTCTGTTATTTCTTCACCTTCTGGGATAAATTCAAGAAAGTCTTCTGGGGTTATGCTGTTTTTAAACTGATCTGATAAATTGTTTTGTGCTTTAATTGTAAAATCATTCAAACTTTTTTTATCAGATAGATTGTTTATTATATATAATGAATTTTTATCATTGCCTGTCCTATATTTTCCTCCTTCTTGTTCATTCAACCAATTACCTGTAACTACTAGAATTTTTTCTTCTTCTGGTTTAGGCTCCGGCTCGGGTGCGGGTATGGGTTCAGGTTGGGGATCGGCTTCGGGTGTGACTGGACGTTGATTAATTAGTGTTTGGCTTTTAAGTTTTTCTATTAATGTTTTAAATATATTTACATTTCTTTCAAAATCATTCAAGTGAATATTCATTCTATCTACTGAACTAGTAAGTTGTTGTTTTAATTTATCAAATTCTTTATTCTCGCTAGTATCACTAACATTTAAAGTATTTATTTGGGTAGCAAGTTCTTTTTGTAAATGCAATTCATCTAGAAGTTTTTGTTCTAAAGAACTAATATCTTGTTTTATGTTTTTAATATCAATATTTTGTTCTTTTATTAATTCTTGCAATTCATGATTAGAGTTATCCATGTAAATTTTCATTTGTTCCAGTGATTCTTCTTCTGCATTTTTTAATTCACTGATTTGTGTTTCTATCATATTAATTTTATTTTCTAGATTAGAAGTATCATATTCACCTTTTTGTCCTTCAAAAATTTGATAATTATTAACAGTAGAAGCATCTGGAGAAGTAGGATTAGGAGGAGTAGCTGTATGATTTTGCATGTCATTTAATATTTTCTCCATAAATTCAAGTAGTTTATCATTATTTTTTAGTATACCATCAACTATTTCATTATTTATATTATTTCTTTCATTAGGAGTTTCTCTTTCATTTTTTAAAGAGACAGAGACGTTGTTATTGACTTGAGTAAAAGCTTGTGCTGCTGTGTTTGTAGCAGAGGGCTGTGCAGTGGGGCCGGATGCAGATTCGGGCGCTGGAGCAGCAGGCGCAACAGCAGGTGCAGCAGCAGGCGCAGCAGCAGGCACAGGAGCAGGCAGAGCAGCAGGCGCAGCAGCAGGTGGAGCAGCAGCAGGCGCAGCAGCAGCAGGCGCAGCAGCGGGTTGGGGTTCGGGTTCGGGTTCGGGTTCGGGTTCGGGTTCGGGTTCGGGTTCGGGTTCGGGTTTGGGTTGTTGAGAAAAGCCAGCTCTAATTTTTTTACCAGTGTCTTTAAGTTTATCAATTTCCTTTTTAATCATATTCATTAAATAAAGAAATTGTTCTTCAGTAAGTTGTCCATCTAAACTTCTAACATAATGAACAATATCTTGGTATGCTTTTTTATTGGCAATATTTTCATAATCACGTATTAAATCTAAATATTGGTTAATTATTTTTTCTAGTAATTGTTTAACACTTTGAGGGTCAAATTCTTTTTTGGGTAATATAAAACTATTAAAATATTTAATACATACATCATCATAATTATCTCTGCACATAGATTCAAATAAAGGTCTAATAAAAAATAAGTCAGTAGATTGTAAATATGTTTGCATTTCAACATCTTCACGGTATGAGTTCATAGCATCAATGATTGTTCTTTGTTTGGTATTACGATTAGGGTTATTAATTCCATAACTACCCATAAATTTTTTATTTAATTTGTATTGAATGTAAAGAAATAATCTAATATAAATTTTTAAATAAATTTTCATGAGTAAAATATTTTCATTATTAGGATTGGACATTTTTTTTGCAATACCTCCAAGTTGTTTTTTTTTAAATTTTCTAATTGATTTATTATTATATTGAAATATGTTATTATTTTTATAAAATTCCATATTATATATAAGAAATAATATATTCTTTAAAATTAAAAAAATTTAAACTTTAAATTATATAATATAATTATATACTAAATGTCAAATAGCAAAACTGCAACAGTAAAATTTGTAGAAGATGAAGATATATATATAGACTGTAGACCAGTATCAACTTATGGTGGAGATGTAATAGTGGAAGATAAAGATAACAATATAGTAAATACAGGCACATCATCAGATATGATAGATAGTGTTGCTTTAAATTTTTCAAATGGTAATATAACAAATAATATAGGATTTCAAACGTTAATAGGAATAGGATTATTAGCGATTTTGTATGGTGTTGGAAATTATGTATTTAAAGAATTACCTAAAAATTTAATAGATAAAAAATTAAGACAATAATAAATAATTTTATTTAGGATAATAATAAAATTATTTATATTTTAGTAGCATTATGAGAGTCACATAATACAGGATGGTAACTAGATGGTCCAGGAATATTATTAGGATGTCTTTGAATTTGTCCAACTATTTGTTCTTCTAAAGTTTTATTAAATAAAGTGTTATTTAATTGATTTATAGTATTATCTTTTTTTATTTGGGATGATTTCATGACTTTATGAGAAACTTTGTTGGATCTGTTAATAAAAATGAAAGAAACAAAAAGGCAAAAGAGGGCTAATAAGGGATTACCATATAAATATAATACAATTGAGAAGGCAAATAATGATAAATACATGAAAATATTGTTTACATAGGGTGATAATTCATAAGGTGTTGATACTCCAGAAACTAAATATAAAACTAATAAAACAAATAGAATGAATTCGTAAGGTTTAAAATTTATGAAACTTTTGACTGTTTTAGAAAATAATTTCATTTATAGTATATAAAAATAAAATTATTAATTGTAAAATTGAATATATATTAAAATATATTAAACTAATAAAAATAATAATTATAGCTAAATGAAAAAGAAAATCAGTCCAAAAAATAGAGATTATTATGAAAGTATAGTTCCTGAAATAGATAATTTAAAGAAAAATGGTTTAATAAATAATTATATTGGAAATAAGGGATATTCAATATATAAAATAAGTTTAAATGAAAAAATTATAGAATTTATAAAAAAAGAATTAACAGTAACACCATTTATGCAAAGTTCAATAGTGCAACCAAATAGTTTTCCAATATATTTAGAATCAGATAAAAAGATATATGTTCCAAGATTTTGGGGAATAAATATATTTGGAAATCCTAAAACATTAAAAATAAAAATGGGAAAATCAATAGATTTAACATTTAATGGGGAATTAAGAGATTATCAAAAAACGGTGATGGATTCATATTTAAAAGCAATAAAATTTGGAAGTAAAGAGGAGGAAAATAGTGAGGGAAGTGCTTTAATTGAGTTAGGATGTGGATTAGGAAAAACAGTTTTAGGATTAAAGATAATACAAGTAATTAAAAAAAAAACAATAATATTTGTTCATAAAACATTTTTAAAAAATCAGTGGATAGAGAGAATAAGGCAATATTTACCAGATGCAAGAATAGGAACAATACAAGGTCAAATAATAGATATAGAAGATAAAGATATAGTAATAGCGATGATACAATCTATATCAATGAAATCATACCCAGATAATTTATTTGATGATTTTGGTTTAAGTTGTTTTGACGAATGTCACCATATTTCGTCAGAAACATTTTCAAATTGTTTAAGAAAATGCACAACATTATATGGATTAGGATTAAGTGCAACTATGAATAGGAAAGATGGTTTAACACAAGTATTTAAGATGTATTTAGGTGATATATGTAATAAACAAAAGAAAAAAAAAGAGGATGATAATGTATTAGTAAAAGCGATAGATTATGTAGTATTAGATGATGAAGAATATAATGAAGTGGAACGAGATTTTCGGGGAAATGTAAAACATACTACGATGTTAAGTAAGGTATCAAATTTTAATTATAGAACAGATTTTATAATAAATGTAATAGAAAATGAGTTAAAAATAAATACAGAACAACAAATAATATTGTTAAGTCATCAAAAGAATTTGCTAAATTATATATATAAAGCAGTTGAATTAAAGAATTTAACGAGTGTTGGATATTATATAGGTGGTATGAAAGAGAAAGAATTAAAAATAAGTGAAACTAAGAAGTTAATTTTAGCTACATATGCGATGGCGGCGGAAGGATTAGATATTCCTACATTAACCACATTAATTTTGGCGACACCAAAATCAGATATAGTTCAATCAGTTGGTAGAATTTTACGAGTGAAACATAGTAATCCATTAATAATAGATATAATAGATCAACATGATTGTTTTATAAATCAATTTGCAAAGCGCAAATCATTTTATAAAGAAAAAAATTATAAAATAATTCGTACAAATAATGATAAATATATAGATTATATAAAATATATAAAAAAGGGAGAAGAATTTAATGAAGAAGATATTTGGAAAGAGTTAGTAATAAAATCAAAAAAAGGTAAAGAAGCTAAATGTTTAATAAAAATTTAAATTAATTTTTAGTTTTTTTTCCTTTAGTTTTAGTTTTTCCGTTAGCTTTAGTTTTTCCGTTAGCTTTAGTTTTTCTGTTAGCTTTAGTTTTGCCCTTAGCTTTATTAGAAGAGCGTTTTTTTTTTTGACTTTTATTTTTAAAAAATTTTTTACTAAATGATTTAGTATATGGATTAAATCCTCCAAACATAATATATTATAAATGGATATAATATATTATAAAAAAATTATTTATAATGAAATAATCTATCTACGTCTACGAGTGCGGCGGGTTTTTTTTGATTTTTTGCCTTTTTTAGATTTTTTGGGTTTTTTACCTTTGCGTGTTTTTCTACGTTTTCCACCTTGCTGATTTTGCGAGCGATTTCTTTTTCCACCTTCTTGAGCGAAGTCAATGAACTCGTTGATTGGAGCAATCATTCTATACATTATAATTATATAATTTTTTTCCTAAAATTAATTGTAAATTATTTTTTGAAACAATTTTATTTTTTGATATATTTCTCGGTATCCATTTTTTAAATTTATTATTATATTCACAATCAATTAAATAACTTTTTTCTAAATTAACAAATTTATCAATATTAATATTTTCAAATTCTTCTTCATCGTCACTTTCCTCAAGTTTATCTAAATTATAATTTTCTTTAATATTTCTAAATAATTTATTCATAAATTTACTAGTTTCATAAGTATCAATTAGTGCCAAATCATAGAATTCTTCTTTATTTCCATTTAAAATATTTAAATTATATAAATCTTGGTTAATACAAGGATAAATTTTAAACGTGCAATTAATTTTGTTATTATTGTTTTTATTAGTAAGATTAAAATTGCCTAAATATTTATTATCACTATAAACAGAAATACTAAATATATTATAATCTAATTTATAAATATATTTAAATAAATTATTGTTATCATTAGTGATAATGGGTAGTTTAATAAATACATTATTAGTATTTTTTATATTTGGTAAAATTTTAGTAAATAATTCCATTTTATAATTATAGTTGTAATTGTAATCATTACGCTGTAAAATTTTATTATAAATATTATAATTAAATATATTATCAATTATAAAGTAGTGATGTTTATTTGAATTAGTAACATTAGTAAAATAATACCCAAAAAGTAAAATATTATTAAAGCATAATGTGTCATTAAAATTAATAGGATATTCAAAAAATTCATTAGAAGGGTCATAAATATTTTTATTATTTAAAAATATAAGAATTGCTAGTAATTTTTTTTCAATATAGGTAAACCATAAATAGCAACGTTTACCTTTTGGTTTTAAAATAAAGTATTTGCTGTCCTGATTAAATAATATTTTGTTATTACTATTATTATTATAAATGTTTAGGTTCTTGATAGATATCTTATTAGGGTATCTATAAAGAATAGGTTGTATTATTTCTTGTTTAATAACTTTCATTAAATGTATTATTAATAGTATTAATTTTAAATTAATTTAAATCAGTTTTTATAAAAATTTAATTGTTTAATTTATTTAAAAATTCTTCTAATTCACCTTTCATATTATTATTTTCAAATTGTGAATTAAATTTTTCTAAATCAAATGTGTTATTATTTTTTTCTAAAGTGGATTTAACATTTTGAGTATTTAAATTAACCTCATAACTTGGAAATATTTTATCATCATTATTATATTCTTTATTTGAAGTTAATGAAAAATCAATATCAGATGATGTGCTTAATTTAGAATCAAATCCAATTTTAGAATTGTTAGACGTTTTATTATTTTTAACTTTTTTTTCAGATGATTTGTTATGAGAATTTAAAATATTATTAATTTTAGTATATTCATTATTGTGAAAACTGTAATAATCTTTAGTTTTTGTTGTTGTTAAATTCTTTTGAAAAAAATGATATAAATTATGTAAAAGTAATATTAAAATAAAATAGATTATTGTCCAAGTAATAATATAAAGTAACATTTATATAAGAAGAAAAAATTATATTTAAATTAAAACTTAAATAGATTACACTATAATTAATAATATTATTTAATGATAAATTGTATATTAATACAAAATAATGAAATAAATGAAGTAAAGGTAAAAAATTTAACAGAAGATAATATATATAAAAAATGTAATTTTAAAAATAATACAGATTTTGGTAAATTAAAAATATGGAATAGCAATGATTTTTCAATAGAATTGTGGGGTAAAAATAAAGGTTTATCAAATTCATTAAGTAGTTTTGAATTATTTAAAAATAATGATTTAAATATTTATGGTAAATCAATATTTTTAATGAAAAATAAAGAAAGTAAATACATTTCATTAAATAAAGAAAATTTTAATACTTATTTTAGTATAATAAATAATGTTGAAAGTAAGATAGTAGAAGAAAATAGTAATGAATTTAAAAAAGTTAAAGAAGATTTAGAAACTAAGGAAGATGATGAAAGCTCAGATTATTCTTATAATTCAGAATTAACATATGAGTTATATGAATATAGTGATGATGAGTGAATATAAATTTAAATGAATATAATAAAAATTAAAATAATAAAAATTGAAATAATAAATAATATTAAAATTAAAACAATATTATTTATTAATGAGTAAAACAAATAGAAGATTAAAAGATCCAGAAACTTTTAGAAAAAACATAGTTACTCAATTAGAAACTTTAACTAAAGATAAAAGTATATCAATTAATTTAGAAAAAGGAATATTTAATTATACGATTAATGCAGCAAATAATAAGAATCTAATTAAAAAATGGAGTAATGAATTATTTGTAACTATTTATATAGAAAAACTCAAAATGGTATTATTTAATTTAAAAAATGAGAATTTATATTATAAATTATTAAGTAAAGAAATTAAAGCACATGAATTAGCATTTATGTCTCATGAAGAAATGAGACCTGATATATGGGATAAATTAATTGAATTAAAAAAAATAAAAGATGAAAATAAATTTTCACCTAAATTAGAAGCTTCTACTGATGATTTTACATGTTCAAAATGTAAATCCAAAAAATGTACACATTATCAATTACAAACAAGAAGTGCAGATGAACCAATGACTACATTTGTAACATGTATTAGTTGTGGAAATAGATGGAGACAATAAATTTATAAAATTTCTAAATCTTCTAATTTCCAATATTCAAATGTATTATTTGGTAAAGGTCTTTGAATAATAAATGGTATTTTTTTTTCTTTTAATTCTTTTTCAGCAATTATAAAATTGTCCAACAAATCTTCAGGAATCTTTACATATGGTAAAGCACCATTATTAAGTTGTTTAATTCGAATACCTAATATTCTTGTTTTTTCATATTTTGTTAAAATGGGTATAGTTTTATGTAATTCATCAATAATAATATTGTTTTTATCTCGTATAACATTCATTAAGTCCTTTATTTCATCTAAATTTTTACTTAAGCATTCTTGATGATTAGAAGCAATAAAATCATTTTTTAAATCTTTATTAAATTTTTGCAAAAATTCATATGAATCATTTGCTTCTAAATCATCATTAAATATAAAAGAAGCTTTATAAGAATCTTGTTTAATTGAAGTTAATTCTCCTAACTCTTCTTTATTTATTTCTTCTTGTTCTAAATCATCATCATCATCATCATCATCATCATCAACATCATCAACAATTTGTTCATCATCTAAAACAATGCCTTCTTGTAAATCTTCAACATCATCATCATCACTAACAATTGATTCAATTTCTTCTTCTCCTTCTACTTCATCAATTTCTTCATTTAACTCTTCTGGTTCATCCATTATTATTATTAATATTTATTATTTAATTGTATTTATTAAATAATAAATTCAATTTTTATAAAATTGTAAAATTATTTTTCAGTATTCCAAGTAAAATCACAATGTGAACATAAATACATATATTTCATATTAACATGGTCATATCTAATGTAAATAATTTCTCTATTTAAAACATCAAATTCACTAGAGTTACTAAGACATTTTTCATTGGGACATTTAATATAATTGATTCTAGGTAATGTTTTATCTAATTTTGTATATTTATTTATTGATATATTAAATTTATTTTCACTTCTTGAAATATTTTCTTTTAAAATGCATTTACCATCTTCAATTAGATTATTATTAATATTACCACAATTTCTACAGTAATAAGAAATTTTATCACAATTTTCACCTTCAAGTTTTATATAGTACATATTTGAACATGTATCACAAAATTTCATAAGTAATATATACTAATTGATATAAAAAAATAAATTTTATATCAATTTTATATCAATTAAATTATATTTTTTGAAAGATTATTAAAATCTATTTTAAGTTTATCTAAATCAAGATAGAAATTTAATGAATATGATGATATTGTTATTAGATTTGATTGTTTTTTATTAAATTCTTTTTTTAAATTTTGTAAATTATTTTTAATAGATTCTAGATTTTTTTTAAAATTGCTAATTATTTCATCTTTAAATAAGTATAAACATTTTTCATTTTGTAAATTTAATTTATTTTCATCTAAATTTTGTAATAAGTTAATTTGTTTAATTATAGTATATTCTATATTTTTAAATGCTACTAAAATATCATATTTATTTACATTATAATGGTCATTATGAATACCGGGTTCAAATGTTAAAGAATTTTTATCAAATATTGAAATTAAAATTAATAATATTGAATTAATATTATTACAAGATGTCCATCCTTCTCCATTCCAAGTATTAATTATAGATAAACAAACTTTGCCATTAATATATAAATTTGGATGAAATCTCATTGAACCATTATTTGTAAGAAATTTTAATTTTGGTGGTTCATAAGGATAATTATCTGGAAATATAAATTCAAATAAATAATTTCCACTACAATATGGAGTATCTTTATTACCTATAATTAATGCATACCCTTTTGTTAGATTTTCTGTATCATGTTTATAATATATATTAGAAATAGGATTTTTCATAATATATTTAACATCTTTGGCTATTCTCTGTATTGAGGTTTTTGTTAAAACCATATTACATAATATACTTAAAAAATTATTTTTAATTAAAAATTAGAAATATTATAAAATTGAAATAAAAATATATTTATATATATAACTAATAATAATATGAATATTGAATCAAATCAAGCTTCATTATCATCAAAAAAATATGAAGATTTACTTAAAAATTCTAAGGTAGAAAAAGGAAATAAATTTACACATACAAAAATACCTGATAAAAATATGGGAATTTATGGTGGATTATTTGATATAAATTATAATGATGATTTTTGGAATTTATATTATAATCATGTATTTAAAAACAAAAATAAAGAATACTTAACTGAAAAACAAATTATAGAAAATTCACCATTATTGGTAGATGTTGATTTACGTTATAACACAAATATTAAATCACGACAACATACAAAGGAACATATTATAGATCTAATTGTATTATATGCATCAAAATTAAATGAAATATATCAAATTGAATCTTCTCAAGAAATTAATGTTTATGTTATGGAAAAATATGAAATTAATATGTTAGAAGATAAGACGAAAGATGGTATACATTTCGTATTTACTATTTCTATGCATAAAGCCGAACAAGTAATATTAAGAAAAAAAATTATTAATGATATAGGTCAAATATGGGATAATCTACCCATTACAAATACATTTGACGAAGTATTTGATGAGGGTATTACAAAAGGTTTTGTAAATTGGCAGTTATTTGGTTCAAGAAAACCAGGTCATAAAGCATATGAACTAAGTTATTATTTTACATTAACTTATGATAATGAAGATGAATCTTGGGATATAAAAGAAAATAAT
>Ga0163111_10002185_pt1 | contig 12314 bp, 10 predicted proteins | sample CRUFie1St18metaG_FD_109645 | JGI IMG/M metagenome (GOLD analysis project Ga0163111, IMG submission 109645) | Marine microbial communities from the Costa Rica Dome - CRUD Field 142mm St18 metaG | ecosystem: Environmental > Aquatic > Marine > Oceanic > Photic zone | place: Costa Rica: the Eastern... | reverse complement strand
GAATATATAATGAGATGGCTTCCAATTGGAACTCATGAATGGGAAAAATTTGTAAAACCTGATGAATTAATTGATATTTCAAATCAAAAAAAACTTAAGCTAAGAAAATTAGATGGAATGAAATTCAATTTACTTACCGATGAATGGAAATTAAGCTCAGATAAGTCTATAAATTATATAGCTCAATTTGTAAAATATTAATTATTTTTATCTTCTATCCAGGGTAAAACTTGAGTTTCAATACCTTCTTCTTTAAGTTCTTTTAAATCTTTTTTGGTGGCAGTTCCATAAATGCCTTTTTCTTTTTTTTTATTATCATAATGTATTGATCTTGCTTCATAAGCAAAATTATTTCCCACATAATCAAAGTTTTTTTTAATAAAATTTTGATAATTTTTTACCACTTTTTTAAAATCTTTAATCTTGTCAACTTCCTTTTGATTTTTAAAGTTAATATTATTATTCATAATTTTAGGAGCCATTAAGTTTTTTTCTACATCAGTAGAATCACAATTAATACATGTTATAAGTTTTTTTCTTTTTAACTTCTCAAACTCATTAGAAGAAGCAAACCAACTATCAAAATCTTTTTCGCATTGTTTACAGATAATTTTGTATTTAATCATGTTAAAATATTTAGTAACTTTAAATAAAATTTCAATATATCTCAGCTCCTATAATCTGCATTTATCTCAATATATTTTTTAGTTAAATCCATGGTATATGCTGTAAAATTTTTATTACCACTAGCTACATCAACCGTGATATCAATCTTTGAATTTTTCATATAATCTGAAACTTCTTGTTCATTATAACGATTATTCAACTTTCCTTTATAGACTATACTTAACTCTCCAAATTTAATTGAAAGTTTTTTCAAATCAATCGTAGCTCCTGACTTTCCAATTGCCATTACTACTCTTCCCCAATTAGGATCTTCTCCTGCTATAGCTGTTTTTACCAAAGGTGAATTAGCAATTGAAAAAGCAATTCCTTTTGCTTCGTCTTCTGTTTTACAATTTTTTGAATTAATAGTAATAAATTTAGAAGCACCTTCGCCATCCAATACAACTCTTTTGGCCAGATTTAGCAAAACTACATTTAAAGCCTCATCAAATTCTTTAATTCTGCTGTCATTAAGGTTGTTTATTTTTCTATGACTTGCTTTGCCAGTTGAAAAAATTGAAATCATATCATTTGTACTTGTGTCTCCATCACAACTTATTGCATTAAAAGTATTCTCAATATTTTTTTTCAATAATTTTTTTAAAATATCATTAGAAATATCAGCATCTGTAAAAATATAACATAAGGTAGTAGCCATATTTGGCTGGATCATTCCCGAACCTTTTGCGATACCATAAATTTTTATATCAGCATTACCAATTTTACAGTTTTGCATAGCTACTTTCGGCTGCGTGTCTGTTGTCATAATGCCGAGGGCTGCTTTAATCCAAATATATTTATTTTGTGTATATCTTATATTTTTTATCAACTCAGGAATTGTAATTTTGATCTTTTCTTCTGGAAATTTTTCTCCAATAGTTCCTGTACAACCAAAAATAATATTTTGTGATTTTATTTTTTCTGGTTGATCTTCATCTTCTTTTTGTTTTTCAGATAATTTTTTTGAAATTATTTCTGCAAGATTTTCCATACTTTTATAACCCTGTTCCCCAGTAAAAGAGTTTGCATTTCTAGCATTAATAATTAATGAAAATATCTGCTTAGATTTTTGATTAAGATTCCACTTTATATTTTCTGATATAATTTTTGATTGAGTGTAAAGTGATGCAAAATTTGCTCCCTCTCTAAAATAAAACATAACTAAATCATCTCTGTTATTATCATATAAATTTGCACTAACAGTTGAAATAGAAAGACCATCTAGATGATCTAAATCTTGAAATTGGTTCATTTTAAGATTATTTGATTTAGATGACAAAAAATTAGATAAATTAATTCCCATAGTATTTAAAATATATATTTAATAATTATATTAAAAGTTATAAAAATTAAAATATCAAAAACTCATGTTAAACCCATTTAACTTTATCTCAAAATTCATCAAATCTGGCAATCAGAAAGAATTAGACAGAATAGCTAAAATTGTTGATAAGATTAATTTGCTTGAAGAAGATACTAAAAAACTCAAAGATGATGATTTTCCTAAGAAAACTATAGAATTGAAAAATAAACTCAAGAATGGTGCTTCACTTGACCAAGTCTTGCCCGAAGCTTTTGCACTTGTAAGGGAAGCTTCGAGACGTGTAAGAAATGAGCGTCATTATGATGTGCAGCTCATCGGAGGAATTGTTTTAAATGAATCTAAAATTGCTGAAATGAAAACTGGAGAAGGTAAAACATTAACAATTGCTCTTGCATGTTATTTAAATGCACTTGAGGAAGAAGGTGTTCATGTAGTAACTGTTAATGATTATTTAGCTAAAAGAGATTCCATAGAAATGGGTGAAATTTACAAGTTTTTAGGCTTAACGTCAGGTTACATAAATAATGATCAAGATGATTTTGAGCGAAAAAAAAATTATAGTTGTGACATAACATACGCAACGAATAGTGAGCTGGGTTTTGATTACTTAAGAGATAATATGAAATTTTCTGAGGAAGACATGGTTCAGAGAAAACATCATTTTGCAGTAGTAGACGAAATAGACTCTTGTTTAATTGATGAGGCCAGAACTCCTTTGGTAATATCGGGTGCTGCAGAGGATAAATCAAATCAATATTTGGCAATTGATAAATTAACAAAAAAATTAAATAAAAATGATTACGAAATAGATGAGAAAGAAAAAAGTATTTTATTAACAAATGAGGGTATCAATAACGTTGAAAAAATTTTTTCTAATGTCGGTTTGCTAAAAAATAATAATTTTTATGACCCAGAGAATTTAAATTTAGTTCACTATGTGAATCAATCATTAAGAGCCAATCATTTATTTGAAAAAGGGAAAGACTATATTGTTAAAGATGGGAGTCTTAAAATAATTGATGAACTTACAGGTAGAATTTTAGAGGGAAGAAGATTTGGAGATGGCCTTCATCAAGCCTTGGAAGCAAAAGAACAAATCGATATTCAGGCTGAAAATCAAACACTAGCATCTATAACTTATCAAAATTATTTTAAACTTTATAAAAAAATATCGGGCTGTACAGGCACTGCTGCAACAGAAGCAGAAGAATTTTATGAAATATATAACTTACAAGTTGTTGTGATTCCTACAAATAGAAAAATGATTAGAAATGATTTTAATGATCAAATTTTTAGAACCGAAAAAGAAAAAAATGAAGCAATTATAAATAAGATTATTGAATGTAATAAATCTAGCCAACCTTTATTGATTTTTACATCAAGTATTAACAAATCAGAAATTTATTCAAAATTATTAGAAAAAGAAAAAATTCAACACGTTGTATTAAATGCAAAGAACCACAAAAATGAAGCAGAAATAATTGCCAATGCGGGTAAACAAAACTCTGTAATAATAACTACCAGTATTTCTGGAAGAGGAGTTGATATTCAACTAGGTGGTAGAAAAGGATCAATGCCAGATGAAAAACTAAAAAAAGATAAAGAAAAAATAAAATCATTAGGTGGTTTATTCGTAATTGGAACAGAACGAATGGAGTCAAGGAGAGTTGATAACCAGGCAAGAGGTAGGGCTGGTAGACAAGGTGACGAGGGAAATTCAATATTTTATGTGAGTCTAGAGGATGATTTAATGAGAATATTTGGATCTGAGTCAATGAACAATATATTAGAAAAATTAGGTTTAAAAGATGGTGAGAGTATTGATCACCCGTGGATAAATAAAGCCTTGGAAAGAGCTCAACAAAAAGTTGAAGCAAGAAATTTTGATATTAGAAAAACACTTATTAAATTTGATAATGTTCTCAACGATCAAAGGTATGTAATATTTTCTCAAAGAAAAGATGCAATGAATAGTAAGGAAATTTTTTCTTATTCTGATAATTTTTTAAAAGAAATTATTGATGATTTAATATTGTTAAAAAATAAAAAATTATCAGATCCAAAAAACTCTGAATTTGATAACAAATTAAAGGCTTTATTGGGTAAGAATATTGAGGAAAATGAGTTTGGTTCTTTAGTCTCATCAACGGATAACGATTTAAAAACAAAAATTATAGAGAAATTTAATGAAAATAGAAAAAAAAGAATTGAAGTTTTGGGTGAAGAACAATCTAAGGAGATTGAAAAAAGAATTTTATTACAATCAATTGATTTAAATTGGAAATCCCATATCCAATATTTAGAACAATTAAGACAAGTAATTGGATTAAGATCTTATGGTCAAAGAGATCCATTATCTGAATATAAAAAAGAGTCTTTCAGTTTATTCTCAAATTTATTAGAAAAGTTAAAAATAGATTATGTGACTATTCTGATGAATCTTAAAGTTAATTTAACTCAGCCTGCTAAGGAAAGTGATGTTAATCAGAGAAAAATTGACCCAAAATATGTTGGAAAAAAAATGAATAGAAATGAACCTTGCTTTTGTGGTTCCGGTAAAAAATATAAACGTTGTTGTGGAGCCCTATAACGTAATTGCTATTATAGATAAAACTAAAAAAATAATTCCTCCAATTAAGAAACCTATATTCTTTTTAGATTTAAAAAACTTATTTAAATTATCTATATCACTTTGTTGAGCACTTAGTCTTTCAGGATTACTGATAAATCCCTTTTCTCTTCCAATTCTTAAAAATTTATTTTTTCTTTGATTTAATATTTCTTCTTCTGACATGTTATTAAAAAAATCTAAATTCTTTGAAATAGAATCTCGAATATTATTTATCATTAAATTTCTATCTCTATGTGCACCTCCTAAAGGTTCTGAAATTATTTCATCTATTACTTTTAACTCAAGTAAATCTTTTGCAGACAATTTCATTGCCTTTGCGGCATCTAACATTTTTTTTGGATCTCTCCATAATATTGTTGCACAGCCTTCAGGAGATATTACTGAGTAAATGGCATTTTCTAACATTATTACTTTATTTGAAGATGCTAAAGCAATGGCACCACCAGATCCACCCTCGCCTATTATAATAGCTAGTGTAGGTACTTTAAGTTTCATACAGCATTCTATTGATTTTGCTATGGCCTCTGCTTGACCTCTTTCTTCTGCACCTACTCCAGGGTAAGCACCGGGTGTATCAATAAAAGAAATTATTGGAATTTTAAATTTATTGGCAAGCTCCATTAATCTTATAGTTTTTCTATAACCCTCAGGTCTCATCATACCAAAGTTTCTTTCAATTCTACTTTCAAGATCTTCTCCTTTTTCTTGACCTATAACTAACACTGATTGACCATTAAATTTTGCGAATCCAGTTAAAACTGACTTATCTTCCCCATAATATCTGTCCCCAGCTAGAGGAATAAAATCCTCAAATAAATTCTTTATAAAAAATTCAGATTTTGGTCTGTCCTCATGTCTAGCAACTAATGTAGTTTGCCACGGATCTAATTTAGAGTAAATTTCTTTCAATTTTTGGTCTATTTCCTCTTGGGTTTTTGAAATTTTATTAGTATCAACTTCTGATAAACCACCTTGATTATAAGGGTCTTTAAGTTTATCTAATTCATTCTCTAAATTCTTAATATCAGTTTCAAAATTAAGATAATTTTTCATAAAAAGTTAGTTATTGTATATCTATGAGAAATGACATCAAAATGTCAATGCTTCTATTAATGATTTGACTTAATTTTACTTGAGTTTTAAAAATAATTCAATGACTACAAAATATCAAACTATAAATAACTTAAAAGTATCTGAACAATTGGTATCTTTTGTTAATAATGAACTTTTGGAAGAAATAGATATAACCCAAGAAAAATTTTGGTCTAAGTTTGATAAAATCGTTCATGAATTATCACCAAAAAATAGAGAATTAATCAAGAAAAGAGAAGCTTTACAAAACAAAATTGATAATTGGCATAAAGAAAATAGAGACAATGAATTAGACTTGGAGAAATATAAAAAATTTTTAAAAGATATTGGATATTTGATAGACGAAGGTCCTGATTTTAAAATTGACACTCATAATGTTGATGATGAGATAACAAAAATTGCAGGGCCTCAATTAGTAGTGCCAATTATGAATGCTAGATATACTCTTAATGCTGCTAATGCAAGATGGGTTAGTTTGTATGATAGCTTGTATGGTACTAACGTAATTGAGTCTGAAGAAGGTGGAAGTGAAAGATACGACCCAGAAAGAGGACAAGAAGTAATAAAATATGTAAGAGAATTTTTTGATAAATATATTCCAATTAATGGAACAAGCTGGAAAAATATCGCAAGTTTGAAAGTAATTGATAATGAACTTGTTATCTCAAAAGACGATTATGAATATTTCCTTAAAGATAAAAATAAGTTTGTTGGGCATAGAGGTGATGCCAAAAAACCATCTGCAATCATAATTCAAAATAATAATTTACACTTTGAAATAATAATAAATCCAAAAGCATTTAGTGCTGCTCATGATATAGCTGGCATAAGTGATGTAATTGCGGAGTCCGCAATATCAACTATTTGTGATAATGAAGATAGCGTTGCTGCTGTAGATGCTGAAGATAAAATAGTTTGTTATAGGAATTGGCTTGGATTGATGAAAGGAAATTTAAAAATTCAATTTGATAAAAATGGAAAAAAACTTGAAAGAAAATTAAATCCTGACAGAAGTTATGTATCAAAAGAGGGAAAAGGATTAAAACTTCATGGGAGAAGTCTTTTATTAATAAGAAATGTTGGTCATCTAATGACTAACCCCTCTATAATTTTAAAAGATGGTAATGAAATTCCTGAGGGGATAATGGATGCATTTTTTACAACTGCAGCTGCAATTCATGATCTACGCAGAAAAAAAAATTCTAGAAAAGGATCAATTTATATTGTTAAGCCAAAAATGCATGGTCCTGAGGAAACTAAATTTACAGATTTAATTTTTTCTAAAGTTGAAGAACTGTTTGGATTAGATAAAAATACTTGTAAAATTGGTATCATGGATGAAGAGAGAAGAACCTCAGCTAATTTAAAAGAATGTATAAGGACACTAAAAAATAGAGTTTTTTTTATCAACACAGGGTTTTTAGACAGAACTGGTGATGAAATGCATACATCTATGGAAGCAGGACCAATGATAAAAAAAGGAGATATGAAATCATCAAAATGGATTTCAGCATATGAAAATAATAACGTTGATATTGGTTTGAAATGTGGATTTTCAGGTAAGGCTCAAATTGGCAAAGGTATGTGGGCGATGCCTGATAAAATGAAAGAGATGTTATCAGAAAAGATTAATCATTTAAAATCTGGTGCAAATTGTGCTTGGGTTCCATCGCCTACAGCTGCCTCACTACATGCACTTCACTATCACCAAATAGATATATTTGATGAACAAAAAAAAATTATGACTCGAAATAAAGCTAAGTTGGATGATCTTCTGACTATTCCTGTTGCTGATAGACCTAACTGGTCTGTTGAAGAAATAAATTCAGAAATATCAAATTCAGCACAAACATTATTGGGTTATGTAGTTAGATGGATAGATCAAGGAGTTGGATGTTCAAAAGTTCCTGATATTAATAATGTAGGTTTAATGGAAGATAGGGCTACTTTAAGAATTTCTTCTCAACATATTGCTAACTGGATACATCACGGAATTACTACAAAAATTCAGGTTATGGAGATAATGAGACAAATGGCCAAAGTTGTAGATGAACAGAATAAATCAGATCAAAAATACATTAAAATGAGTGATGATTATGAAAGATCTTTATCATTCAAGACTGCATGTCAGTTAATTTTTGAAGGAAAAGAGCAGCCATCTGGTTATACTGAACCACTATTGCACTTAAATAGGTTAAAAAAAAAAATTAACCAGAATTAGATTTTAAGTTAGATCTATTTTTAAATGCTGAGAATAGAGTGCCATCATCCAAACTTTCTATTTCTCCTCCAACTGGTAATCCTTGAGCTAATTTTGTGATTTTTACTTTGGTATGTTTTAAACTATCTTGAATATAATATGCTGTAGTTTGACCCTCAACTGTTGCGCTAGTTGCTAAAATAACCTCATCGATTTCATCCTTTATTACTCTGTTCACTAAAGAGTTTATCAACAAGTCTTCTTTTCTTTGACCAACAGATGATATTGTGCCGCCAAGAATATGAAAATAACCTTTGTAAATATTTGAATTTTCAATAGACCACTGATCTGCAATATCTTCTACGACACATATTTTATTAAATTTTTCTTTTATTTTTTCACAATTAGTGCACCCAAAAGAATTAGACTTCAAAGATCCACAAGACCGACATCTAGAAACATTTTTGTAAACTTGAGCCAAAGTATTAGCCATTGGCTTGATTAGTTCATCTCTACTATTCACTAATTTCAAAACAATTCTTTTTGCTGATTTGGGACCTAGTCCAGGCAATTTAGAAATTAATCTTACTAAATCCTCTATTTCACTTATATTTTGCATCAATAATTTACAATGGCCATTTAAAACCTGGTATTCCAAAACTACTTGTGGCTTTACCTATTTCTTCAGCTGTTTTTGTTTTAATTTTTGATTTAGCATTATTGTGTGCAGCAACAATTAAATCTTCTACAATTGATTTATCATCCTTAAAAATTTCTTCTGAAATTTCTATTTTATGCATTTCACCTTCTCCATCCAAAATTATTTTAACCGAATTTGATCCTGAAACGCCTTCGACTTTAATATTTTTGATCTTTTCTTGGCTTTCTTTCATTTTTGTTTCTAGTTCTTTTGCTTTATCAAAAATTTTTGTAAAATCAGTCATTATTATCTCCATTATTAAGTTTTTGAATATCAATTAATTCTGCATCTGAAAAATAATTTTTAAAAGACTTAAATATCTCTGTTTTTTTTGCACCATCTATCATTTCGGACTTTTGATTTTTTTCTCTTTCTTTTATTGTCATCTGACCTTTTATTTTACTGAAGGTAATAATCCATCTATCTCCTGTCCATTCAAATAATCTTGCTGATAAGTCTTTTACAAATTCTTTATCAAGATTATCATTAAAAGAAATTTCTATTCTACCTTTTTCAAATTTTACAAGATTAACATTTTTTTCTAATTCATATTTTAATTTAAGTTCTTTTTTAGAATTACAAATATCTATCAACTCATTAAAAGATTTAATTGAAATCTTTGATACATGGTTAGTTGTTGATTCTAATTTTGGTTTACTTGAGTCTTCTTGGGCAATATTTTTAATTTGATTAATTGTTTTTTTTTCTATTATTTGTTTGTCTGTTTCTACTTTGCCATTTTTTTCATTATAGATATTTGACAGGTCATCTTTAATTCCTTGATTGTTTTCTCTAAGGCCATTCAAATAGATCAGTCTCATTAAAAGCATCTCAACTGAAATATTTTGATTAGAAACTATATTAAGTTCATCAAGAGTTTTAATTGTGAACTGCCAAAAAAGAATTAAAGTTTGATTATTTATATTTTTTGATATTTTTTGTATAGCCTCAAATTCATTATCGTTTAAAGAAAAATTAGTACTTTCAATAGTTAGTGAGTTTATATTTTTAAAATAATAAAGAAGTTCCAGAAAATCATTGATAAATATTTTTGGTTCAATCCCTTGATCGTATATTTGTCTATAATTGTTGATAACTTCTGTCTCTTTCCCTTCTAAAATTAATTTAAATAATGAAATTAATTGTGATTTATCAAAATATCCAAAAATTTGTTGAGCTTTTTTTAAATCAAGCTCTTTTGTATTTTCTAAGCTTAATAATGCTCTATCAAGTAATGACAACGCATCTCTTACTGAGCCCTCCGAAATTTTAACAATTAATCTTAAAGCATCATCGCTTATTTTTCCATTTTCCTTATCCTTAACTTTTTTTAAAAAATCAAATAGTTCAGCGGACTTAATTCTTGATAAATCAAATCTTTGACATCTAGAAACTACCGTAATTGGTATTTTTTTAATCTCTGTAGTGGCAAATATAAATTTCAAATATTCAGGTGGTTCTTCTAAAGTCTTTAATAGTGCGTTAAACGCCTGTTTACTCAACATATGTACTTCATCAATGATAAATATTTTAAATTTTGATGACGTAGGTCCATACTTAGAAAACTCTATTAAATCCCTTACATCATCAACTCCTGTCTTGCTTGCTGCGTCCATTTCCAAAACATCTATATGACTGGAGTCTTTAATTGACTTACAATTTTCACATAAATTTTCTTTACATAAATTTTCTATCTTGTTCTTACAATTTAAAGATTTTGCAACAATTCTGGCAATTGTGGTTTTTCCAATTCCTCTAATTCCAGTAAATAAGTAAGCATTTGGAATTTTATTGGCTTTGATTGAATTAATAATTGTATCTGCAACTACTTCTTGACCTATTAAATCCTCAAACGTTTGAGGCCGATATTTAAGGGCTAAAATTTTTGAATTATTACTCATTTTTTTTAAGGAGACTAGAACCTGAATATCTGTCTCTACGACTGCTTCCGTTAAGATCTGGTCGGGTTCAAGCAGGACTCACCTCTAGCCTCCAAAACTATTATAGCAGTAATATTTTTTAATCTACACTAAAAGATTAAAATTTATATTTCTCTTAATTTGTCAGCTTCAAAGACACCTAGAACGTGAAAATCTTGACAGTGTAGTCCTAATTCTTCTAAAGATTTTTGTACTTTGGGATCCTCTATATGGCCATCCAGGTCACACAAAAAAAAGTAAGAATCGAAAGAATTTTTTTCTGGATAACTTTGAAGTTTTGTTAAATTTACTCCATTAATTGCAAAACCACCTAATGATTGATAAAGCGCCGCAGGTTTGCTTTTTAACTTAAACAAAAATGAAGTAATATACTTTTTTTTTCCAAATTCAGGTTGTAAAATATTTTTCCCCATTATTAAAAATCTTGTAGAATTTCCTTTTTCATTTTCAATATTATTTTTTATAATCTCTAAGTTATAAGTTTTAGCACTTAATGAAGATGCTATTGCAGCTTTTGATTTATCATTTTTTTTTGAAATCATCTCTGCAGAACCCGCTGTATCTGCTCTTACATGCTCTATAAAGTTATTGGATTTTATAAAATTTGAACATTGTGATAAAGCTTGACCATGTGAATAAACATCTTTTATTTGTGAAATTTTAGTTCCAGGAAGCCCTAATAAATTATGTTCAATCTTTTGAAAATATTCTGCATAAATGTTTAACCTATATTCAAAAATAAGATACTCTATTCCAATATTTCCAGTAATTCTATTTGACTCAGGAATTATTATTTTAGATGTAGAGTCTTTTGAAGCTTTTAAAAAACATTCATCAAATGTTTTACAGGGAATAATTTCAGCTTTCGAGTCAATAGATAAAGCTGCTAAATGTGAATAAGCTCCAAATGTTCCTTGAAAAAATATTTTGCTCATTTCAATTTATATTCCATAATTTTTTTTATAGCCATAAAATCTTCTTTTGTATCTACTCCTATGGGTGATTCTTTTGCAAGAGAGACATTTATCTTAATATTGTTATCTAAGGCTCTTAATTGTTCTAGTCTGTTTTTTATTTCGTTTGGTGATTGATCAAAAGACACAAAATTTTTGAGAGTTTCTACTTTATAACAATATATTCCCAAGTGATGGTAAACATTTTCTCTTATATCGTTAGAATTTCTTGTAAAATTTATTGCCTCTGAAAATTTTGAATTTACCAAAGATTCTTTGGTAATCACTTTAACTATATTTTCTTTTTGAAAAATACTTTCATCTTCAATTTTTGAGCCTAATGTCCCCATCTCAGATTTTGACTCAATCATTTGATTGTGCAAAACTCTAATGTCCTCTATATTCATCAAAGGTTCATCCCCTTGAAGGTTCATAATTAATTCAATATCTGTTTTTCCAATTGTTTTTAAAGCCTCATAAATTCTATCTGTTCCAGTTTTATGGTTTTTGCTTGTTAAAATTGCTTGACCACCATTTTCATAAATATCGTCAATTATTTCTTGATCCTCTGCTGCTACAAAAACTTCTCCAATATTTGCTTTCTTAGCTTTTTGATAAACATGGGAAATTATTGATAATCCATTAATTTTCAACAGTGGTTTACCTGGCAATCTTGTTGCTGACAATCTTGAGGGAATAATTACTAATGTTTTCATTGGTCTTTTTTATTTGTCATTACAATATAAACAGAGGCAAAATTGTACATCAAAATATGTAAGCAATTTTTTGTTTATAGTGTTATACGTT
>Ga0163111_10002184_pt1 | contig 12321 bp, 9 predicted proteins | sample CRUFie1St18metaG_FD_109645 | JGI IMG/M metagenome (GOLD analysis project Ga0163111, IMG submission 109645) | Marine microbial communities from the Costa Rica Dome - CRUD Field 142mm St18 metaG | ecosystem: Environmental > Aquatic > Marine > Oceanic > Photic zone | place: Costa Rica: the Eastern... | reverse complement strand
TTTATAATGCACTGCAATTCAATCAATCTCTCAACAATTGGAATGTATCCAGTGTTATAGATATGGAATATATGTTCTATAATGCAGAATCTTTCAATCAACCTCTCAACAATTGGGATGTATCAAATGTGACACAAATGAAAGCTATGTTTAATGGTACAAAAGATTTTAATCAACCTCTCAATAATTGGAATGTGTCAAAAGTAACAACTATGGAAGGTATGTTTTACGAGGCAGAATCTTTCAATCAACCTCTAAATAATTGGAATGTATCAAATGCAAGAATGATGGAAAGTATGTTTGATGGAGCAACAAAATCCCATCAACCTCTCAACGATATGTTCAGGGATATGAAAAAACAAAGGATTGTGTCGAGAGAAAAATCTATTAAAGCTCAACTCGTTCAAATTAATACCCGTACATTCGCCATAGATATTGATACTTTAGAAGTTTATGAGAAAGTTGCAATCGGGAACAACGCTTGCAAATTTATCAAAACTTCCAAGTATTGGGATTTTGACAAAAGTGCATTTAGAGAATAAAATGTAATTCTTCCTCCAAATTCTCTTCTAATCCTGCGAATAATTTGTAAGATATTATGAATGATATCATGTATAGAAAAGTAAACAATACAAAAACAACAACAAAAAATAACAAAAAAAAATACAAAAACAACAACAAAAAATAACAAAAAAACAATACAAAAACAACAACAAAAAATAACAAAAAAAACAATACAAAAACAACAAAAAAAAGTAATGCAACCACATTATGAATAATGTGTCGGGTCCCAAGTCCGGAATTTAAAGCTGCAGAGGGTTTTTTTTTAGACTCCCTTTTTGTAATTCTTTATGATAATTTATATAAGTAATTTATATAAGATTAAAATAATAAATGTAGTTAGATATAAATAATATGGAAAATACAAAAAGAAAACCATTAAGAGCAGGTGGCATTATTTTTAATAAAAGTAATACTCATATTGTACTTGTGCTAAATAGAGAGTCGTTTCTTAAAAAGGAATTTAAATATGGATTGCCTAAAGGACATTTGCTAGATCATGAAAAAGATTTCCCTCATTTGGGAGCACAACGTGAAATATTAGAAGAGATTGGTATTTTTATGCCAATAACTGATGATACTATTTCTATTTCGATATATGATACAATATATTATATTTTAACTTTAGATAAGACATATAATCCAACTTTTCAACCATATGATACGAATGAAATAATTATGGCGGAGTGGATTCCTATTAATAAATTAGAATATTTAAATGCAAATAGAACTTTAGCAAAACTTGTTAAAAAGTGGAATAATATTTTTCATACTCCGGTATATAATAAGTTAAAGTAATATTGCCCCCACATTATAATGTGTCGGGTTCCAAGTCCGGAATTATAAAGCAGCAGAGGAAGATTTTTTTATTTAACTTACTATTGTTATAAAGTAATATAAGGTTATATTATATTAAAAAGAAGTATTATTAAAAATGAGTACTCAAAAAAATATGGCAATTGGTATTGATTTAGGCACAACTTATTCTTGTGTTGGTGTTTATATGAATGACAGAGTTGAAATTATTGCAAATGATCAAGGTAATAGAACAACTCCATCATACGTTGCATTTACTGATACGGAACGTTTAATTGGGGATAGTGCCAAGAATCAAATATCAATGAATGTTGAAAATACAATTTTCGATGCAAAAAGATTAATTGGTAGAAAATTTTCGGATAGTTCTGTTCAATCAGATATGAAACATTTTCCATTTCATGTATTTTCTGGTGAAAATGATAAACCAATGATGGAAATTTTATATAAAAACGAGAAAAAAACTTTCTCTGCTGAAGAAATTTCTTCAATGATTTTATCTAAAATGAAACAAGTTGCAGAAGATTATATTGGGTCAGAAGTAACAAAAGCAGTAGTTACAGTTCCTGCTTATTTTAATGATGCACAACGACAAGCAACAAAAGATGCCGGTACGATTGCAGGTCTAGAAGTTTTACGTATTATTAATGAACCAACCGCTGCCGCTTTAGCTTATGGACTAGATAAAAATAAAACTCCGAACGAAGAAAAGACGATATTAATTTTCGATTGCGGAGGTGGTACATTTGATTGTTCTTTATTGTCTATTGAAGATGGTATTTTTGAAGTTCTCGCAACTGCTGGAGATACTCATTTAGGAGGTGAAGATTTTGATAATCGTATTGTAGATTATTTTTGTGAAGAAATTAAAAGAAAATTAAAGAAAGATATAAAAACAAATTCAAGAGCTCTTAGAAGACTTCGAACTGCATCTGAAAGAGCTAAAAGAACATTATCTAATTCTACACAAGCGTGTATCGAATTAGATAGTTTGATTGATGGATTAGATTTTAATTCTACTATAACAAGAGCTCGTTTCGAAGATATTTGTGCTGCAGATTTTAGAAAATGTATGGTACCTGTTGAAAATGTATTAAAGGATGCCAAAAAGTCAAAAAATGATGTTAACGAAATTGTTCTAGTCGGAGGATCCACTCGCATTCCGAAAATTCAATCACTTTTAAGTAATTATTTTAATGGAAAAGAATTAAATAAATCTGTTAATCCAGATGAAGCTGTAGCTCACGGGGCAGCTGTACAAGCAGCAATTTTAACAGGTCAAGATTCGGATACATTGAATGATCTATTATTAATGGATGTTACGCCACTGTCTTTAGGCTTAGAAACTTCTGGAGGCACAATGACTAAATTGATAACACGAAATTCAACTGTTCCTTGTAAAAAAACTCAAACATTTTCTACATATTCTGATAATCAACCCGGTGTACTAATTCAAGTTTATGAAGGAGAAAGAAGTTTAACCAAAGATAATAATTTGCTAGGTAAATTTACTTTAGATGGTATCCCTCCTCTTCCACGAGGTCAACCTCAAATTGAAGTATCATTTGATATTGATTCGAATGGCATTTTAAAAGTTAGTGCTGAGGAAAAATCAACTGGAAAAATTCAAAAAATTGAAATAACAAATGATAAAGGTAGATTATCACAAGATGATATTGAAAAAATGGTCGCAGATGCTGAAAAATTCAAAGCGGAAGATGAGATGAATATTCTAAAAATTGAGAAAAAAAATTCTTTAGATCAAATTATATATTCCGGTCTTTCTTCGATAAAGAAAGATACTAATTCGGAATTATTAAATTATTTACAAGAAACACAAGACTGGTTGCTAAATCATCAAGATGAAGATATAAATATTTATGAAGAAAAGTTGAAAGAAGTTAGTGAAAAAATTCAATCAATGTCTGTAAATCCAGATACAGATACAGATACAAATAAAGAAACGGTAGATATTAATGAAAATGACGAAAGTCACGTAAATGATATTAATAATGATCAAGTAGATATTCAAGAAATTGATTAATTTAATTAAAATATGTTCAGTTTTTGTTACAAACTTCCACAACATCTCTAAAATTTACATTACGATTTAATATTGTATTTTTAATAAAAATGATTCAATATTGTATTTAAATACCATAATAACAAATAAAATACATTAATCAAATTTAAAATGACTTACGATTTGAATAACAAACCTACAAAGTCTCAAATTCCAAACTTAAAAAAAGATGTATTAAAAAAAATTTTGAGTGACAATAATCTAGATGATTCCGGTACTCGTAATGTTTTAAGTAAAAGAGTGCGTGATTTCTTTTATAATAATAATTCCGATATTGTTGAAGATGATATTGAAAGCAATACAAAAACTAATACCGAAAGCAATACAAAAAGCAGTACCAAAAGCAATACCAAAAGCAGTACTGAAAATAATAATAACTTGAGAACAACTAAATATAATTTGAATAACAAACCCACAAAGTCTCAAATTCCAAACTTAAAAAAAGATGTATTAAAAAAAATTTTGAGTGACAATAATCTAGATGATTCCGGTACTCGTGATGTTTTAAGTAAAAGAGTACGTGATTTCTTTTATAATAATACTTCCAATGTTGTCGAAGATAATATTGATAATAATATAAATTCTAATAATTCAAATTCTAATAATAATTCAAATTCGGTTGAAGACGACTACAATAACTATGATAAGGAGGATGAAGAAGATGAGGACAATGATGAAATTAAGGATGAAATTGAGGAGGATAAGAATGAGAATAAAACAAAAATTATTTGTCAGATCGTTGTAACTGAGACAGATATATTTGCTGTAGATATTGAAAGTCTGCGAATTTATGAGAGAGATACAAAAGGAAAATTTAGAATTGAAACTTCTAATTATTGGGATGTGGAAACATCTGCAATTAGATCTTGAAAAAATTGATTACTTATAAATGCAGTAGCATTTTTTTGCGCATCTTCTAAAAAATGATTGATAAATAAATCTAATAGTATTAATTATGCATAATTAGTTGTAATCTACATAAACGTGTTTATTAAATATGTCAAATATTATGAAGAATATCGTATGCAAAACTGAATTTTGCCGTAAAAAAATTGAATATAGTAATCATAGTTTAAAAGAAATTGAAGAAAATATAAAAACGATGAATGAATTTATACTTATGACTCAGTTAACAAATGAGTTTTACTTTTCAATAGTTAAAGCTATGAAAGAATCATTAAATATTGGTCAATCTTATTGTGTTCTAAATTTTAACAAGTATTACTTTTCGAATATGCCAACACAAAATTCTGGGTGGAATCAATCGGAATTAATTATTGATTGCGAACTAGGTTCACCAATTAGTGTTGCTTATAAATGGTTAAAATGGTTAACTAATAAAAATAATAAGTATCTGAAAGTTAGAGGTAAAGTAGTTCCTTATCTCGGAAATTCAATTAATTATCGTATTATTCAAAGTAATTATCGACTATCCGAATACAAAAAATGGGGACCGATATATACAAGATGTGATGATTATCTGAGAGATTCGATACTTATTGAGTTTAGATGGGATAAAATATCAGACGATAAAAAAAAATATTTTATTCCTGCACAAGAAGAAAATACAGTTCAATGTAATAATTATTGCAAACATGTACCAGATGTTAAAGTGATATCTGTTAAAGATGCTGAAGATTTTCTAGCAAAAGTATTTCCAAACAGTAGATTTATAGTAAATAACGAATTATAAAACAAACAAAAAACAAACAAAAACACAAATAAAAACACAAAAAATAAAAACACAAAAAAACAAAAACACAAAAAATAACAAGTAATGCTACCAATAAATATATCAATATAATATATACAATGTTCGGTCCCAAGTCCGAAATAATAAAGTTGCAGAGGGAAAGTTAAATAATTTTTTTTTATAACTTTGGAAGCACTATTTGATGCTCCTTCCATCCAAGCTTGTTTGTTTGAAAATCCTTCTCCGCAGTTATAAATAAAAATGATTGATTTTTGTATTTAGAATTACTAATTTAATAATTTATAATAAATATTATGTATTATTGTCATACATGCAATAAATGCTTGTCGCAAGACATAGTATATTTTCACTTAGATAATACTTATTGTTCACGGTGTTGTCCTTGGGATATATACGAAAAATATGAACATTTGCATAAAACTTTTTACAATAAAATAGTAAAAAGTTTTAATATTTTATCTAATACTTTATTAAAAAGAATAAAGTAAAGGATATTATCAATATGATATAATTAACACAAAAAAACAAAAAAAACAAAAAAAAAATAACAAGTAATGCTACCAAAAAATATATTTAATCAAAAAATATATTAATAATGTCTGGTCCCAAGTCCGATGTGAAAAGCTGCAGAGGGAAGTTAATAATTTTTTTATTTGGAGCAAGTAAATTCATCATCCAAAATTTGTTTTAAAATTCCGGAATCTCTTAATTCCAATGCTAAAAAATGAGATGTAGAACAATATTCTTTCACAATACAATTTTTTGATTCAATTCGTTTAGCATGGTTTTTATCTATAGACTTATTAGCTAAATTATAATGTATTTCTATGTTATTTTTGAAAGGATGAAAATTCATTAAATCTAATGTTTTTTTATACATATCCGATTGAATTTTTTTGTTAGTTAAATATTCTGCATTTGCGGGACAATTATATTTATCTCCTATTAATAATCTTTTTGAATAATCAATTACAGTTTGTGGATTGAATACTATAACTTTATCAACTTTAATATTCAAAAGTTCGGAAAATAAAATAGATGCATAACCACCTGCAGAACATCCTGTGAAGACTATTTTATTATATTTTTTACGAGTTATCAATTCTCTTAAAAATATTACACTTTCTTCTATAGTTTTAGTATTATGTCTAAATCCTAGTAAGTAGTATCTGCAACACCAAACTTTACCATTATGAGGACCTGTACAGCGTAAAAATAATTTGTCAATATTGTTATATTGTTTCATAAAATTGTAAAAATTGAAAGTAGGTATTGAATTTCCTTGTCCCATTCCAGCAAAACTTACAAACAATGTTTTTGAATTATTATTTTGAAAATAATAATCATCCGAATTCTTCCATGGATGATTATGTGAATCAGAATAGTCTTTATCTTGATTTGATAGTTTCGATTTCAAATTAGTTGAACTTGCAAATATATGATTTTTTTCATAAGAATAATCAATTACCCTATTCGTCAATAATGGTTTATATCTATCAAAAAACGAATGGGGTAATTGATTATTCTTAAGATTTTGAATATTTTTCTTTTTTTGCATTCCCTCATTATCAAAAAAGAAACCAATCATTACATATCTTTCTCCAGATATTACAGGTTTTACTCCGTGAAGCAAACTAGATCTAAAAATAATAACATCTCCTTTTGTTAATTTGAATTGTTTGTTTAATTTTGGAAAATGTAATTCACCGCCATCGTAATCACTTGAATCACTTAAACAAAAAACCATAGATATTTTTCTATAAGCTGTTTCTCTAGCATCATCAGTATGTAAATTGTAAAATCCTTTTTCATCTGAATTATACCAACCAATTTTCCAATGCTCACGGTAATCAATATTAATACCAAATAATTCTTTTACAGTATCATATGTTTTGTTATAAATATAATCATCTAAAATTTTTAGATTTTCTGATTTTGTTAACCACAAATCTTTTCTAATTTTTTGTTTTAAATTAACTCTGTTTCCAACTCTACCCTCATTAAATTTTACTTTTTGTGTTTCATTTTTGATGTAGTTAATAACGACTGTATTTAATAAATTCGGAAATACAATATAATCCATTTTTATTATTATATAATTATATTTAATATTTATATTATTTACGCTTTTAACAAAGAGTAGTTAGAAAAATTTATTTTTGCTAAACCTGTTTTCTAAACGGTTGCAAAAAATTGATTACAAAATACATAAATATGAATAAAAATATTTCAAAAAATACATAAAATAAATAAAAAATATATTTCAACAATATATAATGAAAATATTTCTTTTTATAGTAGGTGTGACAATTTCGCTCATTCCTTTCACAATATATTTTCAAACCAAGATGTCTAAAAACGAAAGTAAGCCATGGCCGCCACATGTTAGTAAATGTCCTGAATATTGGAATGTGAGTCCAAATTCTGATGAATGTGTAAATAATACAAATAAAAACAAAGTACCGGAAGGAGGTAATACAATCCCCATATATAATGGAACTAATTTTAGTGAATTAAAACAAAGACAAGGCCAAACATATTACAATTGGGATGGAATTAGTAATATCAATATCTAATTCTAAATTAGATCATGTATTATAATTAAAATACAATTGTTAAAAATTATATTACAAAATATGATGATAAAAAATAAATCAAAAAATATTTATGAGTGGAAGTATACGGTTTTGTTATTCACAAAACTAAAATGTTTTATGAAACCCGTAGAAACTATACAGAAAATGACAAAAGATGTATTGATTTTAAAAGAACTAATACATTTTGAGAATCAATATTGTAATGACAATTTAGAATTGCATTTAAAAATATGCAATCTTTACAATAAATATATTGAAAATAAAAATAATAATAAATTACTTATTAAGTTATTGAAACTAAATAATAGTATAGTTCTTAATGATGAAAACTGGAATTATTTCAAAATATCTAATAATAAACTTTTAGAACATAATTTAGAAATCATACCATTTAAATTAGAATTTAATCTTACAATCATTTATAAAATTCTATCTATAAAGCTACTTCCTTCATTTTTAGAATCAAATATATTCAAAAATATTATATTTTCTTTATACTATTATGAGATTAACAACCCTCATTCAGATTTAAGTTTATATTTCAATACTTGTGCATATAATATCAAATATGATAATGATTATAAAAAATATTGGTTAGAATTATTTAAAAATGTTGCAGATTCTATACAAGATATAAGTTTGATTGTGTGCGATATGGAAACAAAAAATCAACCTATTATTTTTATGAATGAAGATGAATTTAATAGTATGACAGGGTATGATAATACAAAAATTGGATCCAATCCAAGATTTTTACAATGCGAACATACTAATAATTCTGATACTGAAAGAATATCTCAATCTATAAAGACAAGATCTAACCTTACTATTAAATTATTGAATAAAAGAAAAAATGGCACCATATTTTGGATGTACTTATCTTTGAATCATATATCAGATATTAATAATAAAAATCTGATATTTTCAATTGGATTTCAAATAGATTTTAGTAGCGAATTAGATTATATAGAAAACAAAATTGTAAAATTAAAAAAAATTACAAATCGTTTTCCATCATCTATATTAGCTAATAATTTAGAAGATTATAACTTGTTTTATTATAGTTTAAGAGATAAGATTGATCAAAATATATTTTCCAATACAAATTTAATTCTTAAAAATTATATATATTTATGGTGTTGTAGATTAGATATTAGACTATTAGAAATTATTTTTCAATATGCTTGTGATATATATGTGAATTATGATAAACTAAAAATTATTCCAAAAACTAAGAAATCAATTCACAAAAATTCGAAGGTAGTTAAATTACATGCTTATTTTATTTCTTTGAACATTCAGAATACAAATATTCATAATTTTGAGATATGTTTAGACGAAAACAAAAAAAGGTTGTTGCAATTATATTGCTGTAATAATATAATATATTTGAATATTCTTTTTAGTTTGTTTAAAAAATTAGAGAAAAAAGTAATCAATACTTCAAATTTGAAACAAATATTACATATTAGATCAAAACTTGAATTAGAACTGGAATTAGAAGAAGAAGAAGAAGAAGAAACAGAAGAAGAAGAAACAGAACAACAAGAACCGAAACCAGAACCAGAACCGGAACCGGAACCGGAACCGGAACAAGAATCGGATTCAGAACCGGGATCGGATTCGCAATCCGAATCAGAATCTGAACTGAAATTAGAATCCAAATTAGAAAATGCACAAAATATTATGTTTTATGATATAGATAGTTGTATTGATTTAGATTATATATTTCTCAAAAACGTTATTCGTTTAGAAAAACAACGAAAATCTATAATTACTTATTACAAAATTTCTAATGTAAACAGAAAAAAAATAGAAACTCTTTTAAAGTTTGATATTAATAGTAATATTGTTGTTAAAAAGGAATATTCCGCTGATATTAATGTCACAATTGTAAAGGGTAATATATCTAGAGAATATACATCATTAGAAAAATTATACAAAAAAAAACATTTTCCTTTAATATTATCTAAGTTAAACAATTCAGATAGTATTTTAATGTCCTATTGTGGACAAAATATTAATAACAATAATATTCCGAAAAATTGGAAATTACAAATTGACGAAATTGTAAATACATTAGATAATCTTAAAATTTGTCATAATAATATTTGGAAAAATAATTTTTTAGTTCACAAAAATATCATTAATTTAATAGATTTTTCATGGAGTTCAAACACTGAGGAATATCCCTACCAAAATATTGACAATACACACATGGTCAACACAGATTTAATTTCTTTATTAGGAGAAGTATATATTCAATCATTAAATAAAAATAAATAAATAATTTTGCAAAAGTTTTGACAAAAAAAACGATTCGTTACTCATGGTTGAGAAGGGCTGCGATTCGTCCCTGGACTCGTGGGCCGACTTGGACTTTTTGTTGAGGGACGCGTGCACATTATAAATTAGTAATCATATTCAAATACCATTTCCCACTATCAATATTTTTCAATTCTGAAAAATCTAAATAAATTCCAATATTATTAACAAAATCTAATAATTCTTTTTTGAATAATTTTATGGAATAATCATTAGAATCTAAATGTGGATTAGATATGATATTTACCAAACGTATTATATTCATTGATTCAATATCTAAAAATATATAAAATGGTATAATTCTATTATAAGTATTTTCGTCATTTTCATTAGAATCATTACAATTCCAACCTAAATAAATACATTTATTTTCTTTCATTTTAGCATGTCTAATTCCTGCATGACAATTTTTATTCGACGAATGCCAATAATTTCTTTCTTCAGATCCATATTTTGAATTTAACAATTGATTATTGGTATATTGTACATAATTTTCAAATATATTAATAATTTCTATATGATTGTATTTAACGAAATGACTCAACGCATTTACACAACTTATACATAATAAAAAATAATATCTTATTTTCATATTTAATCTATTATACTAATACTATTATAATATTATATTTAAGTGATTATTGTGTAAATATATTTGCAAATCATTTTTTTGAATAAAATCCCTCTGCCGTTTTAGTATTCCGGACTTAGGACCCGGCACATTATTAATAATGTGGTAGCATTACTTTTTTATTTTTCTTTTTTTTATTTTTCTTTTTTTTTCTTTTTTTCTTTTTTCTTTTTTTTTTGGTTTTATTACTTTTTATTAAGAGGCGTTATGCTATTTATAGATTTAGACTTGTTTTCACCAGATTAATTTCATAATCTGATATAATCTGGTCAAAATTCTACAAAACTCATACTATATGTCGAGAGCGCAGGTCCCCAGGACGAGGGGTGATCTTGATAGGATATCCTACGCGTATGTTTCATTTGCTCGGTCTCCCGCCCGGACACAATATCGCCCGTCGAGACCCACATTCACCGTGAGGTCGTAGTCTTCGTCGATGGATCGAGCCCACTGGCTGAGACAATTCCACATCGTTTTTCGCATCGCATATAAGACACCACCCTTGTACTGCGCCTGGACACGGTCCGCCCAGTGCAACCGAAGTACACTTAAGTCAGCGGTCATTTTGATCCGCGTTTTGCCGCACCCGGTACAGGGCAGTCGGCACGTGTCGATATGATTCACATTGAAGGAGTTGTCACCGAACGGTCCGTGCAACCGTAATTCATCCGCGAACGTGTCCCACTCGGGCGGCACAGGGTAACAAGAGTGTTCGACAGTGCCCGCCTTTATATTGTGCAAGAGCGTCGACTTGCCGACGCCGCTCAATCCACAAAGTAGCACGTCGCAATCAGCATCATCTCTATGGATTTTGGTAGTGCTACTCGGCTCGGCGAATGTAGAAGACTCGCTGCCATGAGATGTGCTGATGAGCGCCCGTGAAGCGCCTCGGAGAGCGACCCCGCGGTTCTTCTCTAAAGTGTGGAACAGAAGATATACAACCGCGCCAGAGCAGAAGAGCAAACCTTTCAGGTTCCCCGGCATGATTCACCAGTTAGGATACAGCTTAAGTGGCAATCTGACCACCCTCCTCGATAGTCACTTCTTGCGAGTATATTATTTATTATATTTAAATGCGCTTTTAACAAAAGTGTTAGCAAAACTTTTTGTTGAACCTTTTTCTAAAAAGGTTTCTAAAAAGATTAGATACTAATTTAAGAACAAAATTTGTTTCATTTTTTTTTAAATACAGAATTGATTTATAAATTCTTCAATGTTCGGTTCAATCCATTTAAATTTGTAACCATCTAATCCTTGATTTTCTGAAAAATACAATTCAACAATTATATTTGATTCAATTTTAAACTTTAAATTTGTATTAGAATGTAAGTATTCTAATGAATATTCTTCATTCAATCCTGTAATTATAAATAATTCTTCAATTTTATGAGATATTAATGGAATAAATATTCTTATATTAGTATTATCATTTAGAATAATTTCTACTTTTGCTTTATAGTCTTGTACATATAATAACTTGCCTTGTAATGTTACTTGAGAATTTCCTTTTAATATCGATATCCAATTTTTATCGGATTCAATCATTTGACAATAAAATTTTGACAAATTTAATCTTATAATAGTCTCATGTTCA
>Ga0163111_10002183_pt1 | contig 12323 bp, 11 predicted proteins | sample CRUFie1St18metaG_FD_109645 | JGI IMG/M metagenome (GOLD analysis project Ga0163111, IMG submission 109645) | Marine microbial communities from the Costa Rica Dome - CRUD Field 142mm St18 metaG | ecosystem: Environmental > Aquatic > Marine > Oceanic > Photic zone | place: Costa Rica: the Eastern... | reverse complement strand
TTATTTCTTAATTTAATGGAATGAGTATCAGTATGGCCACCTGCTCTATCTTCAATATCGTACATATCAACACTTATATTTTTGTCCAAATAAAACGCTGATGATAATGCAGATATTCCTGTGCCTATGATTGCAATTTTCATTATTAAATATATATGGCCTGAAATTTATAAATCAAAGAATGTGAGGCTAGATATGATCATCGTTCTTCATCCTTCATATTTAACCGCCACATAATTGCTAAACATATACTTTTAGATACAGGCAGCAAATATAGGACAATAATTAATGAAAAAGGTATCCATACTAAAGCTTGTAACCATAAAGCTGGAGCAAAAGTTTGTTCAGTACTCAATACTAGTGGCACAACTATGTGGCCAGCTAATACAATAGATAGCCAAGGTCCAAAGTCATCTGTCCTATAGACAGATAAGTCTTCATTACATTTACTGCAATAGTTATTAATTTTTAAATAACCAGAAAAAATTTTGCCTTGGCTACACTTTGGGCATTTTTTGAGTATTCCGCTGATTAATACTCTTATTAGAGAAACTTTATTTTTAGCCATTAGCTATTCAATAAATTCAGAACAAGAGTCTGACAGCCATTCCCATAAATAATCAGCAAAGCTCCAACGAATGAGGATATCAAAAACTTTATCATCTGATAACCTATCAATTAATACAGTTCCTTTGGAAATATATGACTGAGCACAAGTATTCTTATTTCTAAGATATTCTTTGAAATTTAAAGGGCAACCTTTTTCCAAAACATCAATACTTTTTGTACCACTTAAACGAATGGTTATATAATAATCAGATACATCAGTTAAAGCATAGAAGCTATTTATTAAATTATTATTTAGATCAGCAATTAATTTATCTTTTTTTTCTTCAGAGCATTGAATTAAAAATTCATTTGGACCAAGCCAAGCTGTTCTAGTTTGATCGTTTGTGCTTACCTCACCAGAGTTTTTAGGAAGTTCATAGCCTAAATAAGCCGAAACTTTATTTAAAGTATCTACATCGACATTACTTATTCTAAGATTAATCTTTCCAATAAAATCCATATATTCAAGATTAATGTTGTCAGACTTTATTGACAGTTTATTTTGCAAAGGTGAATTCGTATTACTCATTATTTCGAGCTCCTTCTTTATCATAGAAGACTGAGTCTGTTATTGTCGCTTCAATAACCTTACCATTCATCAAAGGAACCTTAACAACATCCCCCATTCGACTTAGACCATTTTTGATCAATGCAAGTGCTATAGGATGGTCACAAGTTGGACTGTAATAACTTGAGCTAACATGGCCGATCATTTCCATCGGTGGCCTTGGTTTTATCTCATCAACAACATAACTTCCCTCTGGTAGTACAGTTTTTTTATCATTCACCAAAAGTCCTACAAGTTGTTTTCTGTTTGAACGTATAGTGTCCGATCTTGAAAAAGAACGCTTACCAAGGAAATCTTCTTTCTTCTTAGAAACAATCCAGTCCATATTAATATCTTTGGGTGTTACACTTCCATCAGTATCTTGACCAACAATAATAAATCCTTTTTCAGCTCTAAGGACATGCATTGTTTCTGTTCCATATGGAGTTATGTCATATTTTTTTCCATGCTTCATAAATTCATTCCAAATATACAGGCCATATCTTGAAGGTACATTAATTTCAAAACTTAGCTCACCTGTAAAACTTATTCTAAATATCCTTGCGTCAATTCCACATACTTTTCCTTCTTTCATTTTCATAAATGGAAAAGCTTCCTTTGAAATATCTATATCAGTAAGATCTGATAAAAAATTTCTAGAATTAGGGCCTGATATACTTAAAACAGTCCATTGTTCTGTAACCGATGTACAAAAAACTTTCATATCAAGCCATTCAGTTTGTAGAAATTCTTCAAGCCAAGACATGACTCTTGCTGCGCCGCCAGTAGTAGTGGTCATATGATATCGATTTTCAGAAATTCTTGTTGTCACCCCATCATCAAATACCATTCCGTGCTCATTACACATTAAACCATATCGACAAGAACCTACGTCAAGTTTAGACCATGCATTGGTATAAATAAGATTGAGAAACTTTGCGACATCAGGCCCCTGTAAATCAATTTTTCCTAATGTTGAAGCATCAAGTATTCCAAGACTATTCCTAACAGCCTTACATTCTCTATTAACTGCATCATTAATATTCTCATTCTTTTGAGGAAAGTAATGCGGTCTTTTCCACTGACCTACATCTTCAAACTCTGCTTTATTATCAACATGCCATTCATGAATGGCAGTTTTTCTCTCAGGATCAAATAGATGATCTACATTTCTTCCAGCTATGGCTCCTATTGTTTGTGGAGAATATGGTGGCCTGAAAGTAGTATGACCAATATTATCAACTGGCTTATTATGTATATGTGACATTAAGGCTAAGGCATTTACATTTGATGTTTTACCTTGATCTGTTCCCATACCAGTCGTTGTATAACGCTTCGTATGCTCGACACTAATATAACCCTCTCGTTGAGCTAAAAATATATCTGCAGCTGTTACATCATGTTGAAAATCAACAAAGTGTTTAGAGCCATGAGTAACTTTCTTTTTTCCAATCATATAAGGCTCAACCTTTGCTTCAGTAAACTCTAAGTCTTCAAAAGCTCTATCAATCTCTAAACTTTTATTTGCTGATTTTCCCAGCTCAGTCGCAAAATCTAGTCCTGCTTGATAGGCTTTTTTTAAAACCTCAAATAAATTAAAGTCACCGTTATTACAGCCAACAACTTTTTGGTTTTTGATTAACTCTTTTGGAGTAAAAGAATTTAACTTTGTATTATATTTAAGTTTACCTCGCGATTGACTAAATAATTGCACTGACGGATTCCAACCTCCCGACATAAGCACCAAATCACACTCAATTTCATTTAAGCTGCCAGTTAGTTCATTATTTTTTTGATCAACTTTTTGAATCTCAATTTTTTTAACTTTTTGGTAACCATGCGTACTAATTATTGAATGAGATGGATAAATTTTAATATTAACCTTATTACAGCGATCACTTATATCTGAAGAAATATCTTCCCGATTGTCTACAACTGTAACCTTTGCTCCTTTGCTTGCAAAATCAATAGCAGCCCCGTAAGCATGGTCGTTATTTGTAAAAAGAACTACTGACTTCCCAGGTAAAACTCCATATTGATTGAGGTATGTTCTTGCAGCAGAAGCCAACATGATTCCTGGTCTATCATTTCCAGAAAAAACAAGAGGTCTTTCAAATGCACCTTGAGCTAAAATCACTTTTTTTGCTCTTATTCTCCAATATCTCTCCCGCGGCATCTTATCAGACAAATAAGGTAAATGGTTTGTTACTTTTTGAAGGGCTGTTAAGTAATTATAATCATAATATCCCATTACGGCTGTTCTATTAAGAACAGTAACATTGTCATAAGATTTTAATTCTTCTAGAGTTTGATTTATCCAATCATTTGAATTTAAATTTCCAATTTGTGCAGTAATATTTCTCAGATATCCGCCAAGTTGTGGTTTTTCATCAATCAATAAAACATCACAGCCAGATCTTGCTGCTGCAAGAGCTGACATTAAACCAGAAACACCTCCACCAACAACTAGTACATCACAGTAGTGAAACTTTTGCTCATATCTATCAGGATTTTTTACAGTCGGAGCGACCCCAAGTCCAGCTGCCTTACGAATAAAATGTTCATAGAAAAGCCATAAGCTCGGAGGCCACATAAAAGTTTTATAATAAAAACCTGCAGGAAAAACACGCGATAAAAAGTTATTAATACTCCCAATATCAAAATATACAGATGGCCAGCAATTTTGACTTGAAGCTTCAAGTCCTTCATAAATCTCAACTTCAGTAGCTCTCATGTTGGGCTCAGTTCTTGCGCCTAAACCAAGTTGAACAAGAGCATTTGGCTCTTCAGAACCTGCTGTAAGAATACCTCTTGGTCTATGGTATTTAAAACTTCTACTAATTAAATGTACATCATTAGCCAGTAAAGCTGATGCAAGCGTATCTCCTTGATAACCCGTGTATTCAGTCCCATTAAATTTAAATTTAATAGACTTGGATCTATCAATCCTTCCACCGTTATATATTCTATTTTGATTACTCATAACTATGTTTTTGGCTTTTCCTCACCCATTTTATAAGTTGCGAGAATTTCATCAGAAACAGTATCTCTCATTACATTAAACCATCTTCTACAACCGTGATCATGCGTCCAACGCTCATAATGAACTCCTTTTTTATTTGAGCGGATGAAAAGATATTCGCCCCACTCTGCATCTGTTAAATTATCTGGGTTTTCAGGTCTTGCTATGTGTGCTTCACCGTGGCAAGAGAATTCAGTTTGATCTCGCTCACCACAATATGGACACTTAATAACAAACATAATATTAATGCGCCACCGCAGCTGCAGCAGCCTCGTCAACTAATGCACCGCTGAAATGTCTTTCAATTGAAAATGGAGCTGCAATTTTATTCGGCTCTCCTTTAGCAACAGTCTCAGCAAATACGTGAGCTGAGCCAGGGGTTGCTTTAAATCCACCTGTACCCCAACCACAATTAATGAACAAATTATCAATTGGAGTCTTACCAATAATTGGACTTCGATCAGGAGTAACATCTACAATGCCTCCCCATTGTCGCAACATTTTTAATCTAGAAAAAATTGGAAAAAGTTCTGTTAGCGGTCCCATAATATGCTCAATCATATCAAATGAGCCTCTTTGAGAGTAAGAGTTATAAGAGTCGGAACCAGCACCAACAACTAACTCACCCTTGTCGGATTGACTTACATAAACATGAACAGTGTTAGACATAATCACACAATCTAAAATTGGCTTTATTGGTTCACTTACTAACGCCTGAAGGGGCACCGAGCTAATTGGTAATCGAAATCCAGCCATATTGGCTAGAACCGAACTATGTCCCGCGGGGACCAGTCCAACTTTTTTTGCTTTTACAGAACCTTTTGTAGTTTGAAGACCTGTTACAACTCCATTCGAAATATCAATTCCAGTAACTTCACAATTTTGAATGATATCAACACCTAAATTTTCTGCTGCTCTTGCATATCCCCATGCGACAGCGTCATGCCTTGCTGTGCCTGCTCTTCTTTGAAGTATTGCTCCAAGTACTGGATATCTTCCAGTAACATTCATATGTGGTATGTTTTTCTTTACCTGATCTTGATTTAAAATTTCGGCATCAATTCCATTTAAATAATTAGAATATGCTCGTCTCGTAATTTCTTGCATATCATGAACTGAATGAGCAAGATGATACAAACCTCTTTGTGAAAACATTACATTAAAATTTAATTCGCTGGATAGACCTTCCCACAAATTAACAGCATGATTATAAAGTGCGGCGCTTTCATCCCATAAATAATTTGATCTAATAATTGTTGTGTTACGACCAGTATTGCCTCCACCTATCCATCCTTTTTCTAAAAGCGCAATATTCTTTAAACCAAACTCTTTTGCAAGATAGTACGCAGTGCCTAATCCATGGCCTCCGCCACCAACAATAATTACGTCATATTCTTTTTTTAGTTCTGGACTGCTCCATGCCTTTTGCCAATTTTCATGATATGAAAATGCATTTTTGACTAAATTGAATGCAGAATATTTCATAATTAAAATCTTCCCACAGAAAAAGGTTTTAAATCTATATCTGTTTTATTTGCACATATTTCCTGTGCGATAAGTTTTCCAGAGATACCGCCAAGAGACCAGCCAATATGCTGGTGCCCGAAGCAATAGTAAATATAAGGATTTTTTTTTGATTGTCCAATAACTGGAAGAGAATCTGGCACTGATGGTCTAAGTCCGATCCACTCACTAAAATGATTATCTAGCTCAGGAAAAACTGCTTTTGATGCCCTTTTTAAATAACTTATTACATTTGGACTTATTTTTAATGAATTTCCACCAAATTCTACAACTCCGCCAGCTCTAATGCCATCCTGCATTGGAGTAAAGTATACTCCTCTTTCTTGCCAAGCAATTGGCCTTGAAATTGAATTTTCAGGATGAGGATACATAATGTGATATCCTCGTTCGCTTGCAAGAGGAACATTTTCACCAAGTTTATTAGTTAATTTATTTGACCATGCTCCAGCACATACCACAATGCGATCAAATGTATAATTATTAGCAGATGAATGTATTTGCACACCTTTTGATTCGGATATTGTAATATCTTTTATTTTTTCTTTTCTAAATTCTCCTCCTTTATCAATAAAAAGTTGGAGAAGTTTTTGACTAATCTTTTTTGGATTTTTTGCAAAATATGAACCATGAAATAAAGCGCCTTTGTAAAAAATATTATTAATATTTGGTTCAATATCATTTATCTCATTTTTATTTATAACTTCAATTTTTACACCCGTTCTCTCACGAGTCTCAAAATCTTTACTGGCTGAATTATAAAAATATTTATTTGACCAAACATAAAATATGCTCTCTCTTGAAATTAATTTCTCTACATCTGCATCATTAAAAAGATCCTCATACCCTTCATCAACAAATGATAGTAATGATGTCAATTTATTTGAGGTATCTCTAACTTTAGATTTTTGACAGTTTTTCAAGAATTGAAAGAGCCAAGGCATTGACTCAATAAACTTACCTCTTTTAAAAAATAAAGGGCTATTTTTATTTAATAGTAGATATGGAAAAAGATAAAAAAATGATGGTGAATTAGTTGGTACATTTGCATACTTTGCATAAGTTCCTGCATTACCAAAACTTGCTTGCGTTCCTGGTTCTTCTTTGTCAAATAAAGTTACATCCTGCCCATATTTGCTTAGCCAATTTGCAGTTGATAGTCCAACAATCCCTCCACCAATTACAGCAACTTTCATTTAGAACTCCTATATTTTATTGATTTCATTTCTTCTAGTCTACTAAGCGTTCTCTTAAACTTTTCTTTTAAATGAAATGCTGATCCTATTTCGTTAATTGATATTTCGCTGCTTAATATTAAATTAATATTATGATCATAGAGTACATCAACCAAATTCATGAACCTCAACTGTTTATTAATACTTTCATTTGAGAAATTAGATATTTTTTCAATTATTATTGTATCAAAAAAAACTAGCATGCTCAGGTAATCCTCTGCTCCAAGGGAGTCTCCACAAATCTCATCAAAGTAAAATCTTGATACTCTGTGTGCTAGTCTTTTAATCTTAACATCTCTTCCTTTTACTTTGATAACTTTATCAGCAACAACATGACCATCTGAGAGCTTTTTGTATAGATCATTAATCTTATGAGTTGTAGCCAAGTTAATAGGAGAGAAATAGACTTCATCATTACTAAAATTTAATTTTCTATAATCTTTCTCTGTATTTAATTTAAAAATAATAGATTTTCTTTTTATAAGTTCAATAAATGACAAAAATAATTCTCTTTGTAAGCCATCTTTGTAAAGATCATCTGGAAATATATTTGTTGTTAAGATAATCTTAATTTTTCTTTTAAAAAACTCTGTGAATAATTGTCCAAGTATCATTGCATCAGCAATATTATCTACTTGGAACTCATCAAAAAAAATAATTTTGGCTTCAGTCTGTATCATTTGAGCATATCTTGGAATTAATTCATCCTTGGACTCACTATTTTTTCTTAATTCATGAAGTGCGTCATGGGTTTTAATCATAAATTCATGAAAGTGCATTCTTAGGAATTTATCTGGAGCTTTTACCTTTGAAATTAAATCCATTAGCAGTGTTTTTCCGGAACCGACACTGCCATATATATAAAAACAGCTTTGAGTACTCTTTTTTGATGTAAATTGAATTAGATTAAATAATGATTTTTTATCATTAGTTAAAAATGAGTCTAATTCTGAAATTAGTTCAATTTGATTATGATTTTTCTCAATAGTCCCTGCTTTGCATAAATCCAAATAAAAATCTAACGCCTTGGACATTAGAAATTTTACTATGATCTAAGCTTTTCGTTATTTGGATCGTACGGACTTTCTTCGATAACTGTTACATCATGCATAGTTCCTAAAATGTCCATAGACAGTTTTGTTCCTGGCTCTGAACAATCAGGACTTACCATGGCCAACGCAATCGATTTTTGAATTCGAAATCCATAATTTCCACCCGTTGCTCTACCAACAACTTTACCATCTTGGTATATTGGGTTATTTCCTAAGGCATCTGCATCAGTTACACCGTGAACTTCAAGTGTCACAAATCTATTGTCAAAACCCTTTTCTCTCCATTGAACCAACGCATCTCTACCAATAAAGCTACCTTTATTAGGGTGAACAAATCTATCTAAACCAGACTCATAAGCTGCATACTCAATAGATAATTCAGTTCCTACTAATCGATATGATTTTTCAATTCTAAGTGAGTCCATTGCTCTAATACCGAAAGGCTTAATTCCAAACTCCTCACCGGCCTCCATTATTGAGTCAAAAATTGTATTTTGTAAATCAATTGGCATGTGAAGTTCCCAACCTAACTCACCTACGAAATTTACTCTTAATGCTAGCGTTTCAGCTAAGCCAACATTAATCATTTTTCCTGATAACCATGGAAACGCCTCATTAGAAAAGTCATCATTTGATATTTTCTCAAGGAGTTGTCTAGATTTAGGGCCAGCAATTACTAAAACACCCATACTATTTGTTAGATTTTCTAAAGTCACAGATCTATCAGTAGGCATATGCTTCTTAAGCCAATCATGATCCAATCTTTGCCAAGCACCAGCAGAGACACAGTAAAAACTATCTTCACTTTCACGCATTATTGTAAATTCAGAGTGTACTCCTCCTTTTGTATTTAAAGCATGACAAAGATTAGTTCTGCCAATTTTTTTGGGCAACTTATTGGCAACTAAGTTATCAAGAAAAGACTCGGCTCCGGGTCCACTAATTCGGCACTTTGCAAACGCACTCATGTCTAGTAAGCCGACATTTTCAGCTACATTTTTACATTCATTGCCTATATGTTCAAACCACTTTGACCTTCTGAATGACCAATCGTCTACTTGTTCTACACCTTCCGGAGCGAACCAGTTTGCTCTTTCCCAGCCAAACTTCTGTCCAAAGACTGCTCCTAATTTTTTTAATCGATCATAACAAGGAGCCTGACGCAAAGGTCTACCTGCATCGCGCTCTTCGTCAGGATAATGTACTGTAAATACATTTGCATATGATTCTTCGTTCTTCTTTATCAAATAAGCCTTTGAAGCATAATCACCAAATCTTCTTGGTTCAACACCCAGCATATCAACTGTAGGTTCGCCATCAACAATCCATTCTGCAAGTTGCCAACCAGCTCCACCGGCTGCTGTAATACCAAATGAGTGTCCATCATTAAGATATAAATTTTTACGATCCCAAGCTGGTCCTACAATTGGACTTCCATCAGGAGTGTAGCAAATCGCACCATTATAAACTTTTTTAATTCCTACTTCCCCAAAAATAGGAACTCGATTAATTGCATGTTCTATATGAGGTCCTAAACGATCCAAGTCTTCTTGAAATAATTCATACTCACAATCAGGACTAGGTCCATCAACATAGCAGCATGGCGCTCCTTTTTCGTATGGTCCTAATATTAATCCACCAGCTTCTTCCCTCATATACCAAGATCCATCTGAACCTCTCAAAACACCCATCTCAGGAAGACCGGCTTCTTTTCTTTTTTGAATTTCTGGGTGTGGTTCTGTTACAATATATTGATGTTCAACTGGTATGACCGGTATATCTAATCCAACCATCTCGCCAGTCTGTCTAACAAAGTTTCCAGAACAAGAAATAATTACATCTGCATGAATATCGCCTTTATCTGTTTTGACAATCCAAGAGTCGTCTGGTTGCTGCTCTAAACCTATCACAGTTGTTTGACGGTATATTTCAGCTCCAAGAGAACGAGCTCCTTTTGCTAGTGCTTGAGTCAAGTCATTTGGCTGAATATATCCATCTTCAGGATGTTGAATTGCTCCAATAAGGCCATCTGTATTACATAAAGGCCAAATTTCTTTTATTTCATCCGGAGTTAAAAATTTTACGTCAACACCGATTGTTTGAGCTACACCTGCATACTGTCTATATTCATCCATTCGATCCTGAGTTTCTGCTAGCCGAATATTACTTACATTACTGAAGCCAACTTCCTGACCAGTTTCTCTTTGAAGCTCTTGATAAAATTTAACTGAGTATTTATGAAGTTGCCCAACAGAGTAACTCATATTAAATAAAGGAAGCAGACCAGCAGCGTGCCATGTGGAACCTGAAGTCAGTTCTTTCCTTTCACATAGAACTACATCAGACCATCCCTTTTTTGCCAAATGATACAATGTACTTACGCCTACAACACCACCGCCTATCACAACTGCTTTTGCTCTAGATTTCATATTTCCCCCTAATTTTTATGGACCAGACCACTCAACCGCACAGTACTCAGCACTTCCTCCAGTGAAATCCCAATTACGACCATGATCTTTAATTTTACTTCTTTTGCCTCCACGACCAACAATTATCTCGGGTGCTACCCAATACTTTAGATTAGAAACCTTAATGTCTTCCCCTCTTTTAAGTCCAGGTTCTTTTTCGATTCTACCATCTAAAATATCTGGAATAGTATAGGTCCAACCTGTTTCAGTTTCTTTATAAGTAATTGAAGCTCTTTTAACTCCTAAGAAATTTGAGATCATGGATGAGAACCAACCCGTTTGTCCTCCAGCTTGGCCTGAAAATATTTTTAGCAATGCATCAGCTGCATCGTCAGAAGCTTTTTCATCAAAATATAGACCTGCTGTCCATCCTCCCATGGATAATGGACCAGGTACTTCAAGAAGTATAGCTACGTTTAGACCGCTTAAATCTATTCTACCTTTTGATTCTTTTTTTATTGGATTAAATCCAGACCATTTTTCTTCAGCCCAGCCATTCTCAATTATAATGCCCCACCATGAAAAACATTTCCCATTAGCTGAATTCGGTATAGCTCGCCCCAAAGACATAGGACAATTACAGAAAACATCACAATTACAATTAAGTAGAAAATGACCATTAATTTCCCAGTGAAGATTGAAAGGATTTGGACTCATAGATTAGAAAAATATTAAATATGTTCCCCAAAGTACTAGAAGAAAACCAAAAAATCTAGAAGTAAGTTTCTCAAAAGGAATTAATTTTTCAGCTAAAACAGCAACTGTAATAATCACTACCCACAACATATTCATGACTCCATTGACGAACAAAATAAGCATAAGGGCCCAACAGCATCCAAGGCAATACAATCCATGTAATAAGCCGATTTTTAAAACATCTTTATTAGAGGTAATCTTTATACCCATTATAAAGGCAAGAGGATTTCTGCATTTTTCTAAACACGCATTCTTTAGGTTTGAAAACTGAAATAGTCCTGCCCCAATTAATGTTGCAGCTGCGACATAATTGCTCGTAAATGCACCCATCATATTTACCACGCTATAATTATGAAATACATATTGTAAATAACATGCTGATATAGAGAAGATAGTCCAAATTAAAAAATACATTGAGGATAATAGAATAATTTCTGATTTTGGACTTACAACTGTCGCCATATTTTTTCTCATTGAATAAAATAAGAATAGAAACATCAATGCTGATGGAAACATCATTGCGAACATCATAATTATCCACATTAGATTCATTACGATAAAGTCATTCTTAGTCCAATTGCTATCCATTGGCATCGCAAATAATGAAAATTTATCCATTGAGTCCATTTTCATATCCATAGAGTCTGTATTCATGTCCATGCTCATAGAGTCTGTATTCATGTCCATATCCATTTCATTGGCAAAGCTAAATAAATAAAGCCAAGCTAGACTTATCATTATTAAAATTGGGATTAGAACTATATAAAAATCTGAGTTGCTTGTTCTCATTTTAATCTCTTTCTGTTGAATAGAAGCATTTACCATCTTTGCATGTATATACACATAATAATTGAGTATCTACATTATTGTAGGATGCCCATAGCTCAACATTTTCATTTTTAACGAGAAGCTCAACGTCATCTTTACAATCCATTTCAATAGCTTTTTGAATTGCTAAATTTTTAAATTCTATTTTTTCTGAGCAAGAACTTATAAAAAATATACTCAAAAAAAATAAAATATTTTTTATCATTTAATTATTAAATTTTCGATAATTCCAAAAGAATATCTTCAGAGCTAGATCCAAAAGGTAAGATATTCTTTAAATTATTTTTATGATCAAAGATAAAATAAAATGCACTATGTTGCACGATATAATTGTTATCAATCATT
>Ga0163111_10002181_pt1 | contig 12324 bp, 4 predicted proteins | sample CRUFie1St18metaG_FD_109645 | JGI IMG/M metagenome (GOLD analysis project Ga0163111, IMG submission 109645) | Marine microbial communities from the Costa Rica Dome - CRUD Field 142mm St18 metaG | ecosystem: Environmental > Aquatic > Marine > Oceanic > Photic zone | place: Costa Rica: the Eastern... | reverse complement strand
TGGCACCGGTGCTGATCCATTCGGAGAAAAGACAATTCGTGCTAATATGCATCCGGGATATCAGAACCAAAATGCTACCGGAGAAACAGGTCCAACTGATCCTTGGTTTACATTATTTTCATTGGTTTCTGAAAGTGACGAGCTTATAGCCGTTTTAGGAAATTTTTCAATGCATTACTTTAGTGGGCACTCTGGAATTTCTTCAGACTATTTTGGTCGGTACTCTAAAGAGATGTCTGCTCGGTTGGGCAATGAATGTGTTGTGGCATTATCACAAGGCACTAGTGGGGATGTCTGGAGAGCTGATTATGGAAAACGAAAAGAAGAAAGTGATATTAGTATCAAACGTTATGTTTCTGAATTAACAGACCTTTCAGTTCAATCACTTGATACAATTAAATATACTGATGACTTATCCATTTCAATGCAGGAAAAACGCGTCACGATGGACCGTCGAGTGCCGGATAAAGCACGACTCGAATGGGCTAAAAACGTTGCTAAAGGCATTACTAATAACACTCCAAAGAATCGACCTGAGGTGTACGCAAGGCAGGCACTGTTTCTTCACGAAAACCCAAAAACAGAGATCGTTCTTCAAACAATTAGGGTAGGAGATTTTGGTATAACGGCTATGCCTAATGAGGTATATGCCTTAACAGGTTTGAAACTCAAGGCATGGAGCCCTCTTGGCATCATGATGAATATTGAATTAGCCAATGGAGCAGAAGGGTATATTCCTCCGGCAGAGCAGCATTTTCTTGGGGGTTATACCACATGGCCCTCAGTTACAGCGGGACTTGAAATCGAAGCAGAGAAAAAAATTACTTCTCATTTAATTAGTATGCTTGAGGGGATTTCAGGGGTGACCAAAAAAGGATACATAGAGCCATTGGGTAAATATGCACATGCTATAAATGTTATGAAGCCAGTCAAATTATGGAGGCTTGGAGACTTGGAACCTGGAAAAGATTTTGAGGATGGGGTTGTTTGTCACCTGCCAGGAGTTGAGGGTGGCGGATTTCCTAAGAACCATCAGAGTAGATCAGCTAATTTTACCGGCGGAAGAATTGCCTCAGAAGTTGAAACCGATAACCATTACTCGGTTTCACTATGGTTTAGAAACGGACTACGCAATGATGCCCGTCCGGTAACTGGTTATTTTTTATCGAGAGGGGAGCCTGAGGACAAGGATGCTCCAGGGGATCATGTGGGGATTGGAGGGTCAGCTAGCCATTCTAGCAAACTCATCATTTTTAATGGTAATAAATCCAATAATTTACTCAATGGCAAACAAGACTTGGTTAAGGGCCGATGGTATCACCTAGTCTTTGTTCGAAATCAGAAACAGGTTAAAGCTTATATTAATGGGAAAGAGGAAATTTCTGGTAATCTAGAAATTACCTATTCAGATTCTAATCAATTTTTTATTGGAGGGCGTAATGATGGGTTTGCAAATTTTCAGGGAAGAATTGATGAGGTTGCTCTTTTTGATAGGTCCTTATCGGCCGTGGAGATCGGTGCCCTTTATGAAACGGCAGAAATAAAACCCCTACCCGACTCACCTCCTTTATTGCCTGCTCAGAGCCTCAAAAGAGCTCATGTTCCAAAGGGTTTCAATATAGAAATCATAGCAAGTGAGCCCCTTATTATGGATCCTGTAGCGATTGATTGGTCTGCTGACGGATCGGTATGGATTGCCGAAATGGCAGATTATCCTTCAGGTGGTAACGGTATAAAAGGTCGCATTGTTAAACTCTTAGATACAGATACAGACCAAAGGCTCGATAAGAGGGAAGTCCTTATTGACGATGTAGACTTTCCTACCGGCGTTATGTCTTGGGGTGATGGAGTTATTGTGACCTGCGCAGGTAAAATTTTTTATGCTGAGGATCAAGACGGTGATGGGTTTGCTGAAAAAAAAGAAGATTGGTTCACGGGTTTTATCGAGAATAATCAGCAACTCAGAGTTAATAGCCTTCGATGGGGTCTCGATGGTTGGATTTATTGTGCGAGCGGTGGCCACCATGCCGGGTTTGGAGTTAATACCATTATAACATCCAAAAAAAGTGGAAAAAAAATTAAGCTTGGAGCGCGCGATTTTCGGTTTAGGCCTGACGGATCATTTGAAACAATTGGCGGGCCTTCACAATTTGGTCGAGTAAGAGATAATGATGGAAACTGGTTTGGTGTTCAGAATGCGCACCCTATTTGGCATTATGCTTTAGAAGATCATTACTTAAAACGCAATCCAGATATTGCTGCACCCGACCCTCGTCAAATGCTTAGGGGAAAGTCACCAAAAATTTTTTCTGCTGGTAAAGCTCAAAAACGGTTTCATGGATTTGATATGATTGGGCGTTACACATCTGCATGTGGAATTTCAATTTACAGAGATAAGTTATTATTTGATCACCCGGAGGGACAAATGAGCGCTTTTACATGTGAGCCGTTTTCGAATCTCGTACAGCGGCACATACTTGATGATTATGGAGTAACTTACAAAGCTGAGCGTGCTGATGATGGAAAGTACGATTTTTTTGCTTCTGCTGACCGATGGTGTCGACCGGTTATGTCAAGAACAGCGCCTGACGGATCTTTGTGGATTGTGGATATGTATCGTTATATGATTGAGCACCCACAATGGTTACCACCCGAAGGTAAGCAAGAATTAAGGCCGCATTATTATTCCGGTCAGGGAAAGGGTCGCATTTATCGTATAACAAAGGAAGGGTTGGAACATAATTGGCCAAAAATCACAAAAAATTCCCCCAACGGTATTGTTCGAGATATTGCATTGAGAGAGTCCTTTCGCAAAAAAGAATCAATTTTATGGAGCAGGAAAGAAATTATTAATGGACTCGTCTCTAAAGAGCGAGCAATTCGTCGAATCGCTTTAAGAAAATCTGAAAAATTAAAGGATGTCATTCCTGAAGTACTTGCACTTGCTGGTGACCCTGATCCAAAGGTTCGTCTTCAGGTGGCCTATACATTAGGGGAATTTAAATCTGCTAAAGCAGGCCTTGCACTTTCTCAAATTGCTCAAAAAGATGGAAGAGACCCTTTCTTTGCAGCTGCCGTCCTGAGTTCTTCTATTCACCATTTTAAGGCGCTTGCAAATTGCAAAAATTTGAGCCCATTAATTACTGAAGGCCTCTTAAAAATGTCACATCGTTTTCCAGGTATGGGAGAAAAGATATCTAAAGAAATACTGTTGAATCGTTCGGGTTCACAAAAGTGGAGGTTGCTCTCATTTGCGCCACTCAGTTTTAGAAAGGATGTGCGTGCCGCCGCTGCCACTGCTGTCACTGACACTAAACTTTCAACAGAAGAAAGATCCTTGGCTGTTTCTTTACTTGGAAAAGAGAATATTGCAAAGATGGTTGGATTACTTGGCTCTGTAAATCCAAAAGAAATTCAACTGGTTACATTAAAGCATTTAGGTGCTCTTGGTTCTTTTAACAATATTCTAGATTCCTGGTCATTACTTGGTCCTGCTGGCAAAGAAGCAGCTGAAAATGCTCTGCTATCGAAAGTTCAAGGTATAAAACATCTTTTAAATAGAATTGAGTTAGGAGAAATCAATTCTGTGGAGTTGACCCCAAGTTCGCTCGGAAGAATCAAGGAACATTCTTCTCCTGAGATTCGTGAGAGAGCAAAAGAGATTTTTACTAAATCTATGAAAGTTGATCGCGAAGAAGTTATTGCTCGGTTTAAGCCATCTGTCTTAAAGAAAGGGAACCTTAAAAATGGAAAAAAACATTTTATTGCTCGTTGTTCTAATTGCCACAAACTTGGTGAAGTCGGACGAGATTTTGGTCCTGACCTTAATACGCTTTCTAATCGCTCTGCTGAAGCCCTATTAATATCAATTCTGGCACCAAGTGCTTCAATTGAACCTAGATACATGGCCTACAATACTGAGATTATAAATGAAAACATTTATGGTTTAGTTCAAGCAGAGACTTCCAATAGTATTATAATGCGGTTAATTGATGGTACTAATAGGGTGCTTAACCGGAATAATATTTTAAGCATTAAAGCAACCGGAAAATCAATAATGCCAGAAGGTCTAGAAGCTGGCTTATCACTGGAGGATTTTGCTGACTTATTGTCATATTTAAAGATGGAATTGTCTGCTGGTTGATTAGATTTATTAGTTCATTTCACGCTATTAATTTTCTTGATGGCGGAAAATTTAAAATTTTTTTGGCTAATAAATAGGCTAAAGGAACATTCTCTAGCAAATAATCATTGAAACTTCGCAAAAAATGGGTTATCGGGCGCGCTCGTTTTTTTAAAAAATATGGCTGATCTCTCGAAATATCGAAACATTGGAATCTTCGCTCACGTGGATGCTGGAAAGACCACTACAACTGAGCGTATCTTAAAGCTAACCGGTAAAATCCACAAACTTGGCGAGGTCCATGATGGGGCTGCAACGACGGATTTTATGGAGCAGGAGCAGGAACGTGGAATTACTATTCAGTCTGCAGCAACTACATGTTTTTGGGACGATCATCGATTCAACATTATTGATACTCCTGGCCACGTAGATTTTACTATTGAAGTTTATCGTTCACTAAAGGTTTTGGATGGAGGTGTTGGAGTATTCTGTGGCTCCGGAGGTGTAGAGCCACAATCTGAAACGAACTGGAGATACGCTAACGAGTCTGGAGTGGCACGTTTAATTTTTGTTAATAAACTCGATCGACTCGGTGCTGACTTTTACAGAGTAGTGGATCAAGTTGAGACAGTCCTCGCAGCTAAACCGCTCGTAATGACAATTCCAATTGGATATGAGGATTCTTTTGTTGGTGTTGTTGATATCCTTAGTCAGAAAGCTTACGTCTGGGATGAATCAGGACAACCAGAGAATTTTGAGGTTCAGGACATTCCTGATGACCTCAAAGAGAAGGCAGAGCAATATCGTACTGAGCTAATTGAAACTGCCGTTGAACAAGATGATGACGCAATGGAAAAGTACCTCGAAGGTGAGGAGCCGGACATTGAGACGATTAAAAAATGTATTCGTAAGGGAACTATCAATCTTGATTTCTTCCCAACTTATTGTGGTTCTGCTTTTAAAAATAAAGGAATCCAACTTATACTTAATGCAGTGATTGACTTTCTTCCTTCGCCGACAGAAGTCAAACCTCAACCTGAGGTTGATATGGAAGGAAATGAAACTGGAGAATTTGCCATAGTTGACAAAGATAAACCATTGCGTGCCCTTGCTTTCAAGATCATGGATGATCAGTATGGTGCATTGACTTTCACTAGAGTCTATTCAGGCGTTTTGGAGAAAGGTGTTAACTTACTTAATACATTTACAGGTAAAGAGGAAAGAGTGGGACGAATTGTAGAAATGCATGCCGATTCCAGAGAAGACCTCGATTCTGCACAAGCCGGAGATATTGTAGCTTTAGTTGGTCTCAAGAACGTACAAACTGGTCACACTTTATGTGACCCTAAGAATCCGGCTACACTTGAGCCAATGGTATTTCCAGATCCAGTTATATCAATTGCAGTCGCACCTAAGGACAAAGCTGCAGCTGAGAAACTTGGTGTTGCTATTGGTAAAATGGTTAAAGAAGACCCTTCTTTTCATGTTGAAACTGATCAGGATTCTGGTGAAACAATTCTTCGTGGAATGGGAGAGTTGCACCTCGACATTAAGATAGATATTCTCAAGAGAACGCATGGTGTTGAGGTTGATGCAGGTGCTCCACAAGTAGCCTATAGAGAGACAGTGACTAACCGTCTAGAGGATTCCTACACTCACAAGAAACAGTCTGGTGGAGCAGGACAGTTTGCGAAGATTGATTATGTTATTGAGCCTTTAGAACCAGGTTCTGGCTTTGAGTTTGAATCTAAGATTGTTGGTGGAAATGTTCCCAAAGAGTATATACCGGCAGTTGAAAAAGGATGGAAGCTTTCTAAAGATAAGGGTGTTCTTGCAGGTTATCCATGTTTGGATTTCAAAATAACACTTGTTGATGGTGGCTTCCATGCCGTTGACTCGTCAGCAGTTGCTTTTGAAATCGCATCTAAGGCGGCTTACAGGCAGTCGATGCCTAAGGCCGGGGCTCAATTACTTGAGCCAATTATGAAGCTAGATGTATTCACCCCTGAGGATAATGTAGGTGATGTGATTGGAGACCTTAATAGGCGCCGTGGAATGATTTCAGCTCAGGATACTAATCCTACCGGGATCAGGGTTAAAGGCGAAGCACCACTTAGTGAAATGTTTGGGTACATTGGTGACTTGAGAACAATGACTTCTGGAAGAGGTCAATTCTCAATGGAATTTTCTCACTATTCACCTTGTCCAAGAAACATTGCCGAAAAGATTATGGAAGATGTGAAGGCTCGCGAAGAGGCGAAAAAATAGAACTTTTTAATTTAGATCCATCCCGGATCCCCTCAAATATGAAAGGCGGCCCTAGGGTCGCCTTTCTTTTTTTAAGGCATTAAGCCTTTCCAACAGCATTTGAAAAGTTTCATCTTGAATTAAGGTATTTTTTTCAGAAGCGATATAATTTTCGGCAGCAGATAGTTTACCGGCATCTAATAAATCTTCGACAAAGTTTAAAGGTCTTGCAGTGGGGTTACTCCGTGAAGCCCAAATGCCCTCAAAAGGGAGTGAAATGTTTCGTAGATCAAGGTTGTCATTTTGAATGCTAATCATGTCTTCAGATAAAGTCTTTGGATCAATTACACCTCTATAAATAGCTCTTAGATTCCCTTTTGTGCTGATTAGGAAGGAGACAGGTGTCGGGATTGCGCGGCCAATAATTTCATAGAAGTGATCATGAGTAATTTGGAAAAGCTCAAGAAGTAGTTGGTTGTTTTTAGCCAGTTTTTCTGAATTTAAAATTTTGAGAGTTAACCCTTTTGGCGGATTCTTTTTCCAAGTCATCAGCTGGTAATCACATTGCTCACAGTCATTTCTAGTCATGGATAACAAAATTGGTTTTTTAAGATCATTTTTGCTTAAACCAAAAATACTTTTGACTGGTAGAACTTGGGCAAGAAGAGTTCTATCAACAGGCTTGTTCCTGGGAGTTGAATTTATTTCAAATGAATTATTTACCTCAAGAGATTTGGGTTTGGACCCTTGTTTTATAACGTAGTGGCCAGGTATAATGTTGCCGACTTTTTGAATTTTATTACCAGGCCAATAAATATCTAACTCCATACTCTCTTCTTTATTGGCTATTCCAAAATGCAAAGCCTTAGTTGATTGAGAAAGAAAACCTGATCCGGCGGTGACGGTGCGCATTTGTGAGAGGCCATCTTTGGTCCTAAGAACCACTCGTGCACCAATGGCATCTCTATTACAGATTTTACCTTCAAGACTAATTATAATAGACTTGTTTAAATTAGGGCTATCATTCCTGAAGTATCTTATTTGTGGTCCATTTCTATTACTGATCCATACATCAAGATCACCGTCTCGGTCCCAATCAGACATGCAGACAGATCTTCCATCATCATCATAATCAAGCCCGGTGATGCTAGAAATGTCTTTAAAGTTTTCTCCTTTTTCGTTGAGAAAAACCACATGTGATTCATTGCCTGAAAAAGATGAACCTGAGCGTACCATGCGTTGTAGTTGATTTGCGGGGTCTGAGTTTCCCAAGCCGGGGCCGATTCCTGCATTGCCAAGCGGCACAACTTGCCGCCAGAAAAAACTTCACAAATCGTCTTGTACAGGCCCGGAAATATAACCATTGGCAACTAGCAGGTCTTCCCAACCATCGTTATTAATATCTGCAAAAATACTGCTCCATGCCCACCTTCCCATAGATACATTAGGACCGAAATCTTTGAATGTACCTTTTTTGTTTTGAACTAAAAGCGTATTGCCTTTAGCAAACCGTCGATAATTTTTTTTAAGAGTTTTCGACGATTTGGGGAGATAATCTGGCATATTGGTGATTCGGTTTCCTGCATTCGAGTACATATTTCCGACATACACATCAGGCAACCCGTCCCTGTTATAATCTCCCCAACTAACGGACATTCCAGCTCCTCTATCTTGGACCCCTACTAGTTCAGCAATTTCTTTAAAGGTTCTTTTGCCGTTATCAATGTCATTTCTAAAAAGTTGGTTGAAACCGTAATCATTAGCAATGTAAAGGTCAGGATCCCCATCAAGATCAAAGTCGTGCCATGAAGCAGCTAGACTGTGTCTATCATTACTTGCAGAAAGACCGGTTAAATCTGTTACTTCAGAGAAGGACCATTTTCCGTTACCTTTAAATAATTGGTTCGAGCCACCGTCTCTGGCATCATCGAATTGAAATGATAGTTCATTGGCTGCGGAAAGTGATCCCAGAGCAAAAGTAATAAATAAATCCAGATTTCCATCTAGGTCATAGTCTGTAGCTGTTAGCGAGTGACAATCTACTTCATCGGTTTGGAGGGTTCCTCTCAGTATTAGCTTTTCACCTTGATCGTTCTCTAGTAAAACGATGCCTGAGGGAGTGGCCAGACAAAGATCCTGATCACTATCATTATCAATATCCACGAAAAGTGCCGAACTTGTATGATCAAGATAATCGGACCCAGTCACATTGGAGCTAACCAAAGTACCATCAGCTGAATGCATTAAGAGCCTGTTAGGCAAACCGCCTGGTTGACATATATAAAGATCATCCAATCCATCTCCATTAAAATCTCCGAGCGCTACACCATTATTTATAAAAGCATCTATACCGTGAATTGATTCAATTCGAAGAAGCCAGTGATCAAGACCCTTTGATAGATGATTTTTAAAAACAGGCTCACTGCCAAGAATTTGATTTGTCTGGTTTGCAAACCATAGCCGGGGGCTCTCATTAAGAGTTAATTTTTCCGGTTTTCCAATTGATAATATTTCGAAACTACCGTCGTCTTGCTCTTTCCATGAAGAAGCAAAATGAGTAATGATACCAATATGTTTCTTAGTTTGTGATTGAGCTTTTAATTCTAGCCTTGTCTTTACATGAATAACCCCTTGGTTATGACGTACCTCGTAGATTGAAACCTTTAATTTCCGATATTCATTTATCGAGCCCTTAACCATTTCGGCAATATTGTTCCAATCATTAATACTGTTTAAGATTGATGGTCTGGATTGTGTAAATAATGATGAGAGTAATTCCGAAAGGGAAAAATTAATTATTTCTGTAGCGGCTTCGCTCTGCTCAACATTTCGTTGGATTTTAATTTTTAGTTCTTTTTCTTCTTGCCCTTTCTTTTTGTTACAGCAAATGGCACAGGACAGTGTGATGAAAATTGTAATGACTGCCCTGGAATTCATTTTGTTATAAATAAACGATCGAATCTGAAAATTACTAGGAGACCTTTAAATTCGAATTTACAACCAAACTGTATGGATTGCGGCTAATTTAAAGTTAAAAACCTCTATAAATTGATAGCGTAATGGATCAGTACTAGACTAAAGTCCCCAATTACACTATTCAAAATAATCCATGCGTTATCAAAAAATTGACTCCAAACTCTTCATCGAGAACCGTGAGAGGCTTAGACAAAGGCTTCCAAAGAACTCGTTGGTCATCCTTAACTCAAATGATATCCTCCCTACAAATGCTGACGGTTCTATTCTTTTGCGTCAGAACTCGGATATCTTTTATTTAAGTGGAATACACCAAGAAGAAACGGTACTAATTCTTTTCCCTGATGCACCAGATGAAAAGCAAAGGGAAATGTTATTTACCAAACAGACCTCTGAGCTTATTGCTATTTGGGAAGGTGAGAAACATACAAAAGAGTCGGCGAAGGAGACTTCAGGTATTCAAAATGTTCATTGGCTTGATGCTTTTCCTGGAACCTTAAGGATGCTAATGACACAAGCTGATCATGTGTTTCTCAATTCCAATGAACATGCTAGGGCCACAGACAAGGTTGAAACAAGAGACTTGAGGTTCATTCGGGAACTGACAAGACAATATCCATTGCATGATTATAAACGCTTGGCGCCAATTATGGCTCAGCTTAGAATTACTAAGAGTGAACTTGAAGTGGAATTAATAAAGAAGGCTTGCGAAATCACTGAAGCTGGATTCAGGCGAGTGCTTAAATTTATTAAGCCTGGAGTTAAGGAGTATGAAGTAGAGGCTGAACTTATCCACGAATATTTGCGTCATGGATCTGACGGATTTGCTTATGATCCAATTATAGGGTCTGGGAAGAATGCATGTGTTCTTCACTACCTTGAGAATCACGATACCTGTGAAGACGGTCAAATGCTTCTGATGGATGTGGCTTCAAGATACGCAAATTACAATTCTGACCTTACAAGAACAGTGCCGGTAAACGGGCGTTTTACAGATAGGCAAAAAGCAGTTTACGAAGCTGTTTTAAGAACAATGAGAGCATGTAATGCGATGCTTAGACCTGGGATGATTCTTAAGGATTATCAAGAGGAGGTGGGCAAATTAGTTCAAGCTGAGCTTTTGCAATTAGAGCTTATTACCCAGAAAGATATTGATGATCAGGATCCTCAGAATCCTGCTTATAAAAAATACTTTATGCATGGAACAAGTCACCATATTGGCCTTGATGTACATGATGTGGGAGATACATGGGATCCAGTATGTGAGGGAATGGTATTCACTATCGAACCTGGGATATACATTAGAGAGGAGAACTTTGGCTGCCGTTTGGAAAATAATTATCTTATTGGAAGAGATGAAAATATAGACCTTATGGCTACAATTCCGGTCGAGGTTGAAGAAATTGAGGAAATTATGAATTCCTAAGAATTCAATATAAGTGAATATTATTGATGATTTAATTATCATCATCTTTAAAACTGGCGTAGAGGGGTATTACGCATGTCATCCTTCGACTCCCTAGGTCTCATTAAGCAACTTGTGAACGCTGTTCATGAGAAGGGCTATGAGAAGCCAACGCCAATTCAGTCTAAAGCTATTCCTGCAGTCTTGGCTGGTAGAGATGTAATTGGAGGAGCACAGACAGGTACTGGTAAAACGGCTGCATTTGCATTACCGATTCTGCAATCACAATACCAAAAGCGGACTAAAGACCGTTCACCTAGAGCACTGATTATTACTCCTACTAGAGAGTTAGCAGCTCAGGTAGAGAAATTTGTCCACGAATATAGTAAGGGTTTAGGTATTTATTCCTGTGCTCTTTATGGTGGGGTTAAGATGGATCCACAAATTAGATTATTGAGAAGAGGGGTTGGTATTGTCGTTGCGACTCCTGGTAGGCTATTAGACCATGCGGAGAGAGGAACAATCAAATTATCAAAAATTGAGACTTTTGTTCTAGACGAAGCAGACAGGATGCTTGATATGGGGTTTTTGCCGGATATCAAAAAAATCATAGGGTTACTTCCAAAGGGCAGACAGAGTCTGCTGTTTTCAGCTACCTATTCAGATGAGATAAGAACATTATCAAAGAGCCTACTCAATGATCCTGAAAAAGTTGAGGTTGCTCGTCGAAATACTACCGCTGAACTTGTCAGACAGACTGTACATCCTGTCGAGAGGTCAAGAAAACGTGAGCTTCTAGTACATATGATAGATGAAGGTGATTGGGAGCAGGTACTAGTATTCGCAAGGACTAGACATGGTGCCGAGAAACTTTCTAAACAGCTAACAAAAGATGGTATTGAATCTGTGGCTATCCATGGCGATAAAACTCAAGGCCATCGGACGAGGTCATTGGAAAAGTTTAAAAAAGGTACGGTCCGTGTTTTAGTGGCGACTGATGTAGCTTCACGTGGTTTGGACATTAAACAATTGCCAAGAGTTGTTAATTATGAGTTGCCGGATGTTGCAGAGGATTATGTGCATCGGATTGGTAGGACTGGTAGAGCTAAAGAAAAAGGAGACGCTCATTCTTTTGTTAGTAAATCTGAGAGCAATAAACTTTTGGCGGTTGAGGATCTATTAGGTAAAAAAATTGAAAGAGAAGAAATAGAAGGTTACGAAGGTGAGTTGCTGAATACGAAAAGCGAAAAGAAAAAGCCAAGGCCAAGAAGGGCGTCTAGCAGAGGAAATAATAGGACGAATTCTGATTCCCGTGGAAATAGAAGACCAAATCATAAAGAAGATAGGCCATTTAGGCGGCGCAAAACATCTTCAAGAAGTTCTGAAGAAAAAGATTATAGGCCTAGAAAACGATCAACAAAGAGAGAAGACGAATCACCTAGGCGGCGCAAAACATCTTCAAGAAGTTCTGAAGAAAAAGATTATAGACCTAGAAAACGATCAACAAAGAGAGAAGATGAATCACCTAGGCGGCGCAAAACACCTTTGAGAAGTTCTGAGGATAAAAGTTCTAAGT
>Ga0163111_10002179_pt1 | contig 12329 bp, 6 predicted proteins | sample CRUFie1St18metaG_FD_109645 | JGI IMG/M metagenome (GOLD analysis project Ga0163111, IMG submission 109645) | Marine microbial communities from the Costa Rica Dome - CRUD Field 142mm St18 metaG | ecosystem: Environmental > Aquatic > Marine > Oceanic > Photic zone | place: Costa Rica: the Eastern... | reverse complement strand
CATCGGGAGAGGTATGTGCAGCAGAAGAGCAAGATATTCATGCTGTGTCCAATGAGGGCAATACCGGTCTTGTTGAACTACATGTTTACACTCCACCCTTGAGTGGTTATAATGTGTATTCTAGTGTCTAATAATCATATCATTAGATCTAATGCCTTTTCTACCCAGCCCTGTTTTTCGATTCTTCCGGGTGGAAATTCAATTGCATTGTTTATTATCTCCATGTTTCTTGCATCCATTCTACTAATTTGCTCATATGATATAATTTCTAATGCGTTTAATTTTCTTTCTACAAATTTATCAATACCATCTATTTTAGTTAAATCATCCGCTTCATCAAAATCAGCGTCCCCAATAACTTTCCAATTCACTTGATGAACTCTAAGTGCTATTCTTTCGAGAACTAATTCTTCTCTAACCATTAAGTTAGCCTTTAACTTCAACTCTGCTTCCATCGCCTCTCTCTCTACTTTCTGTCTCTCTGTTTCCATACCCACAACTTGCTTAACTTCTGTATCTGCTTCAGACTCCATTTTTTCTAATTCAGCCTGTACCTGTTCAGCCTTTCTTAACGTCTCATTGATAGCCTCTCTTTCGGCTTTTATCTGTTCCTCCATCTCCGCTTTTTCTGCCTTTGCTTTAGCGGCCTCAGCTTTAGCTAATTCAATGTCTTTTTCTAATGCAGCAATCTCTTTAACTACATTTTTTGCTGCCTTTCTTTCATGAGTCAATTGTCCCTTTGTTTTATGTAAAGCTTCTTTACTTTCAGCCATTGCCTTCTTAGCTTCTTCTTCTTTAATTGCCCTCTGTTCTGACTCAGTTTCTATTTTTTCTTCGGCCTTTCCTTTTATCTCACTAAGCTTTTCTAACTCTGCTTGTGCTTTCTCTTGTGCCTTTTTGGCCTCTGCAATTTGTTTTTCAGCGATCTTTCTTTCCATTGTAACTTTTTTTGCCTCAGCTTCAGCTTTTGCAGTAGCTTTCATTTCTTTTTGTAGCTCCTTTGTTGCTTCTTTAGCAGCAGCCATAGCTTCTTTTGCTTCTTTCATCAATATTTTACTCTTTTCCGATTCTTCTGCTGCCTTTGCTTTTGCTTCTTCTTCTCTAGCTTGTAAAGACTCTCTAGAGGCCATTGAGTCTTCTGCAGCCTTTGCCATCATCTCCTTAGCAGCAGCAGCCTTTGCTTCAGCCTCTTTTCTTTCTAATTCTGCTTTTTTGGCTTGTGCTTGAGCTTTAACGGCTTCTTTTGCATCTCTTGCTTCTGCCTTTTTTGCGTTTGCCTGTGCTTTCGCAGCTTCTTTAGCAGAAGCAATAGCATCTTTTTTTGCCTTAGCATCGGCTTTAGCTTGTGCTTTAGCTTGTTCTTTTGCAGCTGCTATTTTTTCTTTCTTGGCTTCTGAATCTGCCTTAGCTTGTTCTTTTGCAGCCGCTTTTTGTTCACTGTCTTCAATCTCAGCAGCTAAATCGGCCCTAGCATCATCTTCTGTAACCTTTATCTTCTTCTTTTTCTTAGATTTTTCTTCTGGTTCGACAACTTCTTCTATCGACTCAACTTTTTTTGGTTTGGCTTTCGCTTCCTTAGCATATTTCTGAAGTAATTTCTTAATCATTGTGTCATAATTACCATCAAATTTAGCCAATAATTTTGGAATATTATCCAACCTAGTTGTTAACTCAGGCTCTTCGACATATTTTTTATACGTCTTCTTCAAAATCGCCGTAGCCTCTTCCTCTGATAACTTGCCCACGGGTTTGGGCTAGAGAACTTAGGTTTAATATTTTGACCTTCAATTTACTATTATTTGTTATTATTGAAAATATTATAATTAAAATTACATCAACATTTCTTCTAATCTAGTTAATCCTAAGTCTACATTATCATAAGAAGGGCCGAATGAAAATCTGACCCATTTGTCAAATTGTTGCTCATCTCGTACAGGCTTAGGATTCACATCAAAAAATGTACCAGGAACTGTCATCACCTTTCTTTCTAGCGCTTTCCAGAAGAAATCTATACCGGTATTATATCCTTCAGGCAGGTCTTCTACACATGCCCAAACATAGAATGTAGAATCACTTTCTAGACATCTAATACCCATCTTGGTCAATCTATCAACCATCATATTCTTTTTCTTTGAAAACATTTCTCTTAATGCACTAGTTTCTTGATCTGCATATTCTGATTCTAATGCACGCAAAGCCAGTCTTTGACTAACTCTACTTGGCCCTCCGTCAATTGCACTTGCAGCTCTACCTAAAGTCTCAATTATTTTTGATGGACCTAGAACCCATCCCATCCTCCATCCCGGATATCTAAACGATTTAGTAAGCCCATCAATCACTAGGATTGGATCCGTTTCTGGATCATCAACAAATTCAGCACTTGATACTGGACCACAACCAGGATTTCTTCCCTCATAAATGAAATGAGAATAAAATTCATCCATCAATAAAACACAGCCTGTTTCTCTTGCAGTTTCGCAGTATGATGCTAATTCGTCTCCTTGTATGACATGGCCAGTCGGATTACAAGGATTTGAAACTAAATAACTATCCAAATTTTTAGCAATACTTTTGAATTCATCAGCAGGTATTGAGAAATTATTTTCTTCTATAGTTGGAATCAAAATTGGTTCTAAGCGCGGAGTTGCATAATCCATCATATCTTGGTATGCAGTGTAATCAGGTATTTGATATCCCATTTTACCTTGAACTGCACCAAAAATCCGACTAAGCATTAATCTTCCTCCTTGTGCTATCCCAACATTGGCTGCAGTATACTGTTTCTTACCACGACGATAATATCTATTGTAATGTTTAGCAACAGCTTCTCTCATCTCATCTGTACCATTTATTGGGCCATAAGCTTGATCTTCGGGTTCAATTAATACATTTCTGAGTCTATCCGGAGCACCCTCCATTTCTCCTATCTCGGGTTGTCCCTGGCCAAGATTACACCAATCAGGATTACCGTTCCAAAATCCTCTTTTTACTGCTTCAGAAACTACCCAAATTACACCCATATACGGTACTTCTCGAAATGCTCCTTCTTTCTCCATGTTCTCCGGTATTTATACATCATATCAATATTATTAATCATAATTTATTTTAAAAATTTTATTTATTTCCTATTATCTCGGTTTATTTACGTATAAATAATATATTAAGTATATTACCGACTATTATGTTTAAGCCTAATCTCGTTGATTTTATAATTAGTTTAACAATGTGTTTTCTGATGATAGTTGCACCTTTGACAGCAATATCTTCAAATTATGAGGAGACAATCTTGGATGAAGAAACAAGGAAGTACTATACTATAGGATCATTAAATATGCCAGGTTTTCAATCTGGATCAATTTACTCAAATGATACAATTTCTGTTGGGGTAGAATATGCATGTGCTGTATCTAATGGAGATGTATCATGTTGGGGCAGTAATTACTATGGAACAATAGGATATATTGAAACTCCAGGACAAGGCTTACAGTATGGTAGTGATACTAACAAAAACTTCCCTACTAATGCTAATTCTCTATTTTCCCATTATGGATACTTTGTAGAAGTAGTTGCTGGACACACATCGACATGCGCATTAAACACGGAAGGTGATGTATACTGTTGGGGTTGGGAGGCATATGGCCAATTAGGCAATGGAGATAATGATGTAAGCGATGCTGATGGGCAAGACCGAGAAATTATTACACCGAGAGCAGTTCTCCTCCCCGAAAATACATCTGCAATTTCCATTTCTTCTTCAGAGGAACAACACAGATGTGCAATATTGAATAGTTCTGAAACTGTATGTTGGGGACAAAATAATTACGGACAATTAGGGGCTGGTTGGAATTGTAATGATGACGAAGATAGCTGCACAGAAATTAGTGATTCCAATTACCTTAGGGGGACTTCATTTCCTCAAGTTGTAGATTTTCCCGAAAATAAATCTGCTATTTCTGTTGCTGCTGGTAATTCTTTTAGTTGTGCAATTACGGAAGACCATTCGATTTACTGCTGGGGCAGAAATAACTGGGGACAACTCGGACAAGGGAATTATAATTCTTTGAATTCTCCTGAATTAACCGAATTACCGGGAGATAGAGAAGCAGTTGCTATCGCTCTTGCAGATAGTAGTGCCTGTGCAATTTCAATGGATCAAAACGTCTATTGTTGGGGGAGTGGTTACAGTGGCCAACTTGGTAATGGTAACAATGTCACTAAAACTACTCCAACCTTAGTTATACTGGAAGAAGGTGACAATCCAGTATCCATAACCGGAGGTGGCGCTTTTTATTGTTTAATTTTAGACACCGGGCAATCTAAATGTTGGGGGAATAATTGGCATGGAGGATTAGGAGATGGAGAGTCTTTGGATCAATGGGGAAATGGGATATATCAACCATATCCTTTCAATGTAACAGGCAACCACTCATTTTCTGGAATTGAATCAGGACTTCAGAATACATGCGCAATCAAGACCAATGGTTCTGCTTATTGCTGGGGAAGGCCATATGCCGGAGCCATAGGAGATGGATCAATTTGGATGACAACACAGAAAAATTGGCCATCAAGAGTTGGCACTATTACAAACCCTCTCTTTACAGACGCTTCTGAAATAGATCATGATGATGATGGAATAATTACTATTTTTGACTCAAACCCATACATGTGTAGTTCTGGTTTTTATCAAGTAGAAAATATATGTATCGAAGTCCCTGCGGGATCATATTCTGTAGATGGTATCCAATATTTGTGTGATATTGGAACTTACCAACCGCAATCTGGACAAGATTCCTGTTTAGAAGCCGATCCGGGTCATTATGTTAATCTGATAAATTCTTCAGATCAATACGAATGTCTTGCAGGAACATATCAACCAAATTCAGCACAGAGTGATTGTATAGAAAATTCTCCCGGACATTATTCTTCAAATGGTGCTGATCAACAAATCGGTTGCCCTACTGGTTCTTATCAACCATCTGTAAATAGTATAGATTGTATACCTACAGATCCTGGATATTTTACCAATTCTATTGGCTCTAGTTCTCAAACTGCCTGTCCGGCAGGTTCTTATCAACCATATTCAAGTCAAATTACCTGTATTCAAGCAAGTATGGGTTATTTTGTAGATTCCTCTGGCTCAAATAGTCAAGAAATGTGCACTTTAGGTAACTATTCAGATTCTCTAGGTCAATCTGAATGTACATTAGCTTCTCCGGGACATTACGTCTCTATAGTTGGTTCAGATAGCCAAGAGATATGTGAATCCGGAACTTACCAAACTCTACAAGGGCAAACAGATTGTGTCTATGCATCTGCAGGCCATTATGTCCCTTCTAACGGCTCTTCACAACAAATTACTTGCTCTGAAGGCAGTTTTCAGCCTGCAGGCGGGAGTAGTTCATGTATTCTAGCAGACCCAGGATTCTATGTTTCCGATTCAGGTGCAACAGAGCAATTACAATGTCAACAAGGAACTTTCTCTTCTGTAGAAGGTCTAGAAGAATGTACTCCTGCAGCACCCGGATTCTTTGTTGATGCTGATGGTGCAACTACGCAATCACCCTGTCCTCCTGGTCAATACCAAGATTCCGAAGGATCTGGATCTTGTATGGATTCTCCACCAGGTTACATAACGAGTACAGATGGTTCTTCTGCGGCAACTCCTTGTCAACCGGGAACATATGCAGTAGCTGGCCAATCTTCATGCGTGGATGCAGATCCCGGAAATTTTGTATCCGATTCAGCACAATCATCTCAACAACCGTGTGTACAAGGAACATACCAGCCTGAACCAGGACAAACCTCTTGTTTATTTTCACAACCTGGAAATTATGTCGACAAACATGGGGCAACTGAACAAACTCCTTGTGATGAAGGAACATATCAAACAGGTCAAAATAAAATAGGATGCATGAATGCAGATCCTGGAAATTTTGTTCCTTCTACAGGACGTTCATATCAAAATAGTTGTGACAAAGGACAATATCAACCAGAAACAGGTCAATCAGAATGTTTAATGGCAGATCCTGGAAATTTCGTACCTTCATCGGGCGCAGAAAAACAATTCCCCTGCTCACCGGGTAGTTATCAACCCGCATCCGGACAATCTGATTGTGAAATGGCTTCTGAAGATCATTTTGTAGGAGAATCAGGAGCTACTGAACAAACACCATGTTCTTCAAATGATGTACAACCTAATACAGGGGCCTTGAAATGCATAAAAGGACCTAATACATTTGGTGATTATTTACCAATTCTGATAATTCCTTTATTGATTGTTGCTTCAGCTTTATTTTACAAATATAGAAAGAAGACAGATGGAACTCCAATTAAAAAGAGCAGAAATGATACATGGGGAGAGAAAACAATAGATTATGTTCCTAAGACTATAGGAAGAAAGAGGAAATAACATATTAAGTTTATTTTATTTGGTGCTAACTATGCGTGATTATCCTGGAGAAAGAATAGATTTTCGTAGTGATACAGTAACTAGACCTGTTAAGGCAATGAGAGATGCAATGTCAATCGCCGAAGTAGGCGATGATGTTCTTGGCGATGATCCTACGGTTATTGAACTACAGAATCGAATTGCAGGTATGTTAGGAAAAGAAGCAGCAATATTTGTTCCTTCAGGAACTATGTCAAATGCAATTGCAATCAAAACTCATACAAATCCTGGAGATGAAATAATAACACATGAGAAAAGTCATATCTACCGTTATGAAGGAGGAGGATATGCTATGCTATCAGGTTGTTCAGTAGCCCTTGTTGGAGGAGAACATGGCATTATGTCTCCAGATTCTATTAAGAAAGCAATTAGGAAAGTAGAGGGTAGTCAAGCACATTATCCGAATGGATCATTAGTTTGTGTAGAGAATCCTCCTATGTATGGAGGAACATTTTATTCCCAGGAAAAATTAGACGAGATTTGTGATATTGCACATGCTAATAATTGCAAAGCCCATTTGGATGGAGCTAGGATTTTTAATGCTGCTACAGCAAGCGGAACAGATGTTGCACGAATGGTAGAGAAATTTGATACTGTATCAGTTTGCCTTTCTAAAGGCCTAGGGGCACCAATTGGCTCAGTTTTAGTTGGTGATAAAAATACAATCGATGAAGCACATAGATGGAGAAAAATGTTTGGCGGTGGTATGCGTCAAGTAGGAATTATAGCAGCAGCAGGATTATATGTTCTCGACAACAATATTGAAAGAATTAAAGAAGATCATTTACGTGCCAAATATTTGGCTGAAAAAATAGATTCAATGAAAAATTATTCTGTAAATTTAGAGATCACCAAGACAAATATAATTTTCATTAAATGTAATGAAAACAGCCAAGATGTAGTTAAAAAATTGTCCAATCAAGGAATAGACGTTTCATCTATTGACGACTCAACTGTACGCATAGTAATTCATCTACATATTACAGATGAAGATATAGAAAATACTATCATTGCGTTTTCTAATACACATTGAGACGGAAGTATTCAAAATCTATCTTCTCCTCTTCGTTATGATGAGAGGCATTATATCGTTCCTGGTGGTTGCATTTATATTGACTCCAGCTATATCTATTGCTACAGATGCATCGAACATAGAAACATGGGAAAATGCAAGATATAACCAAAAATCAGGGACACTAGGAGGAATTTCAATATCTTTATCCAATGATTCATCAGTTTATGATTCTACGATGAACATTGAAGATTTTCCGACCATCATCGAGACTTATACTGCAACTTGGTGTGAAAATTGTGTTATGGTTGAGCAAAAAAGAAATGAAGCCATAGGCAGTAATAATGCAACAGTGATTCATTATCATAGACACTATTACGAAACCCAAGACCCATTCGGAGATAATAGTACAGAAGATAGATGGGAATTGAATTATGGTGCATCCTCAACCAATTCTCTAGGGGCTTCGAGATTAGCGCCTACAACGGTTATTGACGGTGAAAGAATGCATCCCGGTCATCGTCCAAAATCAAATACTTTGGAGAATGATTTCATAACTTCTATATCTGTAGGTTCTACTGCACCTCTTTATGGTAATATTAGTTTATCAGTAACTAAAAATGATTTCTTTACTCAAGATACAGAAAAATCTTCTACATTTTCTTGGTCTACATCTACTTTGATGCCTATTTGTGCTGATGATTGTCAAAAATCTGTTTCAACATCAGCATGGCTATTGTTCGTTGAAGACGTGGCATATTTTCCTGAGGGATCTAATGATTTAGAGTACTATCACCATGTTCTACATCATGTCATTTTACTTGACGAATTAGATGGTTCAATGAATTACTCTTACCCCTCTGCATGGGATGATGATGATATGAATGTTATACTAATTGTAGATTGGGTTGAAAAAAATAATGATGACAATTTCTTTCCAGGGCCTTCAATGATTTTAACCATATCCTGCCTCTTGATTTCTTCACTGGTTTACTCGAAAAAGAATTAATTATACCACATATAATCGAAAACATTAGTTGGGTTCAATAACCTCCTCCCTCATCCAGAGTGCTCGGTGAAGTGATGTCGTTAGGGAGGGATTACTTTGTTACTAACGAACTAGTCTCTGAAGGCAACCTTCCTGAGTGGTTAAAAGAGCACATCAAATGGCAAGCAATTAGTCCAAATTCTATACCTGAAGAAAGAAAAAATAAGATTATGATAATATATCCTTCCGAAGAATCACGATTACAGTCTTTATCTGAATTAAGCCTCGAAGGTTTTGCATTTGATAGGAAACTTCATCATACTATAAATTCATTATTAATTTCATTATTAGCAGATTTTAGGTTTCCAAGATTATTATCCGTAAAAGAAGAGTTTAGTATTATTTTACACGAAGAATGTAGGAAAGAGGCTAAAAAACTATCATTTCCCATCATCAATCCCATTCCAGAAATGGAATGGAGTAGAGGAAAAACATCTGCATTGGCTAAGCTACATGAATACCTCTCTGATGAAAATATTGCTGGATCATGGGATGGCCCAGGCCTGAATTCCTTCAGGAAAATATTGAAAAATCTTGAGCAAAAAACAGGAAGAACACATCCAGATATGGCAACAAAAAAAATCATTGACAGATTATCAGCTTCAGATAAACCATTTTCTTTAATTGATGTTGAAGGAATAATAATGTTAAATCATCCTCCAGGGATGCCTAAATCTCATCGAGAATTATTATTGTCCATATCTAATCATTGTCCTATCCATCAATTGGTATATCCTGGTAATTTTAGGCTTGGTCATCATGGCTTTTTATTAATCGACAAATATCCAATCAATACTAAAAATGAATTACCAAAATGGATTCCTTTGCATGATATTGGATTTAAAAAACAAGAGCCTAATGTTTCGAGATACATCCTTCAAAGGGAAAATCATTCTTTTAATTCTGCTATTACTCTTACACAACAATTCCTTGAAAAAGACCCTACTTCAACAGTAATAATTGTTGATCCTTCTCTAGATTCAAATATTTTTAGATGGAAAAGATTAATTGAAAATATCGGTTTATCGATGAAGGATAATAATAAATCAATAATCAGCGACCCCTATGGACATTGGCTTAAACAGTTAATTACACTAGGTCATGGTGCAAACAGTTTCTCTTTAGAATCCCTGAGGACTATGGCTCAGCAAGAAACAATATCTCCTTTTGAATCAAATCTAATTCATCCTACTAATTCTGAAATTATACCAATTCCTGATTTTCAATTATTAACCAATTTAGCTAGGAGTGATCATATTTTAGGTGGCCCAGGGGCTCTCAAGAGATGGTTAGAATCTCTTGCTAGATCTCCAAATTCTGAAATCGATGAGATTAAGAAAGAATCTACACAATGGTGGCTATTGAATCTTGCGAAATCCCTTCAACCGTTACTCAGAGAAGAAGACATTTCTATCTTGAAGGAAAAAAACCTACTTACAGGGTGCTATTCGAAGATTATCTTACCATTGAATGAATCAAATATTGATGGTGATAAGTGGATATTGAATCGATTTAAATCATCTAATAATCCTATAAATTCTGATTTTATGGATGATTATGTAGGTAAATCTCTTGTTATTCAAACACTTCTAACATCTCATCAAGAATTAAGAAATATGCAATTAAATTTGAAACATAATTATCCAAAGAGAGGCACAGATTGGGTAGAAGAATATCTAACCTTGATGAATTCTATTTCACTACCAGATAACCAATTAAAAAGTAGTTCAAGGTTAAGAATCCTCACTCCCGATCAAGCAATTGGTTGCTCAGCAGATTTAATCATCTTGGCAAATTTATCCAGTTCATCGTGGGATATGAGAGTTCCTAAGTTACCATTTATCGGAGAAGAAGAACGACATAAATTCAATTTGCTGAGGCCGGACGGACCAATTAGAAAAGCTAGACATTTCCTAAAACACCTATTATTTTCCGGAAAAGAAACAATAATTCTTGATCCAAGTTTAGATGACGCAGCTCCTCCTACAGCCCCAATCAGGGAATGGATTTTATTAAACGAAAACATAGATCAGTTAACATTAGAATCTAGTCCCACTAGTCCAAGAGATTACCGTCAGTTAGATGGTAATAAATTGACAAAAGGCATTAAGGCACAATATTCACCAATTAATCCTAGTTCAATCTCCATTCCTCTTGATATCCAATTACAACGTGAGCGAGAAAGAAGACAGCCGGATATAGTAGATGATAATCAATACTTATCTTTTGAATCGCGAGATCATATTTTTTATCTAGATTATTCTGATTTATCTAGAAAAACACCTCCTGGACAAACAGTACCTAGAGAATTTACTTCATGGCCAGTAATAGGAGGCATCACTAAAGATGGAAAAAGAATTCCTACTATAGATCCTAGACCCTTCACTCCAATATCTACAGGGATTAACGTCAGTGATTCACGACACGGACATGGAACTGGATTAGGGCAAAATGTAACAATTTGGTCACCCAGTAGATTGCATGATTGGCTGAAATGCCCGAGAAGTGGGTGGTTAAATAGAGTCCTCAAGGCTAATCAAGAAGAACTTCAATCTGAAGATTTAGACTCAAGAACCCATGGAAACCTCCTTCATTTCATACATCATGATATTTTATGTCACATATTGAATATGAAAATAGGTGAAGAGTTTGATAGTATTAACGAAAAAAGAGAAAATATCAGTATTGGAAACTCATATCTATCAAAAAATGAAGTTATGAAAGTTGCTTTAGAATCATTAGATTCGAGAGCACCGTGGTTAGATCGTACAGATGCAGTTTCTATCCATAGACTTCAAGTTCTTACTGGAATGGACAGAGAACAGTATAATGATTGGCTTGCAAATCCTACTCCAGTAGAGCCTAAAGGAAGAATTGGAACAATAATAGAGGCTGAATTTAGTATATCAGATGGAATGCCAATAGGTATCGAATGGGATACTGATAATTATGATAAAGATGGAATAGAGATTGACATTCCATCTGAGATTACTAGCCCTGATATGCAAAAACTACCTCCAATAAGGGTAAAGGGGCAGATAGATAGAGTTGACCAATTACCCTTTGATAAAGATGGGAAAATATGGTTTAATAAAGATGGAGATGATAGTACAGCTCCTCTAAAATTAACCGATAGTGATTGGAAACCAAAAAGATTGGTCATTATAAGAGATTTGAAAACCTCCGAATCTAAATCCTCAAAAGAGAGACATAATATTGGACTCTTGGAGGAATTACAACTAGCCATTTACGCTAGATCATGGGAAATTGCACACCCAGGAGATCTTGTTGTAGGTGTTGGGATATCTCTGTTTAGTCACAACACATCACATAATCTGGAAACATCAAATTTCTTTCCTCATATCAATAAATTAGATATTGGTATCATTTCAAGAATAACTGAAGATTTATACAGATTTCCAAATGAAAATAATAATCCTAGTAGTGATCAATTCAGAGCTTGGCTAACTCACCGATTGTCTGTTTCGTTGGGAGTTGCTAATAATGCTGCATTAGGCAAAGTACACCCTACTCCCTCAAAGAAAGTTTGTACTTATTGTTCTGTGAAACAAATATGTAATGTTAAGATGGAGGATGGTTTTTGATGCGCCTAAACACAGCTCAGCGTTTAGCCTTGAACCTTGATTCACATATTGTGGTTGATGCGGGAGCAGGAACTGGTAAAACAAGTACAATTATTGACAGAGTAATAGAACATTACCTCACAGAAGATCAGCGTGCAACTAGAATTTTACCTATGCCAGAAAGACCATCAAAATTAGAAGGTGGTTTATTTATGTCTCCTGCATCAGAAACAATTG
>Ga0163111_10002178_pt1 | contig 12332 bp, 11 predicted proteins | sample CRUFie1St18metaG_FD_109645 | JGI IMG/M metagenome (GOLD analysis project Ga0163111, IMG submission 109645) | Marine microbial communities from the Costa Rica Dome - CRUD Field 142mm St18 metaG | ecosystem: Environmental > Aquatic > Marine > Oceanic > Photic zone | place: Costa Rica: the Eastern... | reverse complement strand
GTTATTTCTCTTGTTGCATTAAAATTTAAAAATGATCCTGATACTATAATAACAGGTTCATTATCACCATCTTTCATTACAATAGAACATTTTCCGCCCGCTGGTATTCTAGTCATTGACGTTATACTACCACCACTTTCGTCGCTATAATTTGTTATAAACCAAAATATTCTATTATTAGCAGTATCTGCAAAAGAACCAATACAATTGTTTCCAAAAACACCACTAATTTTAGTTGTATATGCTAAAGAGTTGCCTAAAACATTTTCTACAGCACCTACATCATCATCTTCGCTATTAGATACTTGAATATTTTGACCTTCCCTATATTCACCTTTAGGTAAAAGCCTTTCGTCAAGGTCTTGGTTCATCTTACCTTTAACAAAAACGTTTTTAATTTGTGGCATTTAATTAGTGTTTTATTTGTTTAGACTTACCTCTCATTACTTGAGTAAGTTCTCCTATTTTTAACTGAGATAACCTAAGCTTTGCGTTTCTCATAGCAGCTCTACGTTCTTTTTTATATCTATTTATTACAAACTCAGCTATGCCTTGTCTTGTAGACAACATACTATATACTAAAGATTTATACATACCTTCTTCAGCAAATTTGTGTATTTTCATTTCAGCATCTGTAGCTAATCCATCAGATATATATTTTATAGTAATTATTTTATCTTTTATATTGCTACTAAAACCAAACTTACCGTTTAACTCATCTATAGTAAATACACCATTTTCTTGAGCTGTTTCAGGATCAAGACCATATCTTAAACCTGGATTAGCTATTCTTTCTGTGTGATAGTTCTGATTAAAAAAGTAATCGTCATTATCAACGTTACCTGATATATTTTTTATAGGAAAATCTTCAAACCTTTCAACTGTAACTGAGTCTGTTGTTATTGTATCGCCTTCATCTGCAAATATATAATCATAATCAGAGTCTTGTAATATTGACTCACTAGGCCTAGAAGTAAATCTAGCAGGATATATTATATGTTCAGCACCAGCTGTATCTACCCAAGACAACCTAACATAACTTATATAGTCTTGTGGCATAGGTATACTTAAGCTTGGCCCTACTTCAACTTCTTGTATTTTTTCTACTCTACCAATGTCATAGTTAAACTCTTGTATACATCTTTTAGCATAAAATAATACTTCAGATCTTTTTGCGGTATTTATAAGTTTACCATCACCGACATAGCCAACCATAAAGTTATTAACTATATCTTTTAACGATATATATCTATAATCACCTAATACTTGAGTTAATAGTTTAGCGATTATAATATCTGTTGTTAATATTTCACCAGCATTTGTTAACGTAGTGTCTATATTATTTGCTGTTATTTTACTAAATGTTATTGTTTTAGCACTAGCATCATAAACATAGTTATCTCTTGGTTGCTCTTCACCATTTAATGTAACAATAAATTCTTTTTCGTTAGCTGGAGTATGTGTAAAATCTACAGGAAAAGTATATACAGCTCTAGGTATACTACCATTATTAGCCCCGTCTGATCCAACAAATTTATGTTGGGTGTTATAATACTGAAATTGAGTTGTTGTTCCTAATAATCCCATATTTATTGATTTTTAATATTTGAGTTTGCTTGTATTGATTGTGAAGCAAGTTGTGTTATTTGTGGATCTTTAATTATAATACCAGCAAACGCTAATATCTGCATAACTAAAGTTGGTTGCTCTGAAGGATGTAATTCAAAGTTAGTTGAACCTTCAGTTGTGTTTTCAAATATATCACTGGCGCTAACAGTGTAAACTATATTAGAGCTACCACTTAATGTTGCTGTACCACCTTCGTTATTTAGTCCTGTAGGAAAAGTTATTGTATCACCAACTGCAAAACCAGTTCCAGGTGTAACAACAACTAATGATGAAGGTAAGTTGTTACCTGCTATAGTTAACCTAAAAGTACCACCTTTAAAATCAAGTAGATATGTATCATCATTGTAACTATTACCAAGAGTTGTGTAACCAGTTGTGGTAGCTAAAGTTTTACCTGTTACTAAACCAGTTGCAACAAACTCTTTTTCATCATATACATTTGTTCCATATGTTGCATTAGTAGTAAAACCAAACCTAGGATTTGAAGGTACTTTTATATATTGTAATGTAGATGTTGTTATAGTGGTAGGTTGTACGTGTATTGTTGTTGCTCCAGCATTTGTAACACCTTTATAATATACTGGATAATCAGCTGTTGGAGCTGTTAGCGGAGAAGATAATAGATATGGTAACTCGTGTTTATCTATTAATTCAAATATGTTTGTAAATTTGTTATCTGATAATTCTATTATTTTATAAATATCGCTTGGTAAATTACCAGCACCACCTGATAAACTTACAGTTGCTGTTTTATAAAATTGATCTATTTTTTCTTTTTCTTTTGCTGGCATGTCAGCGTAACCCATATTTGTTCTACCAACAGTGTCAAGGTTTGACATTTTATTGTAGTTAGTAAATGCAATATCTAATAAATTCATTTGAGCTTCTACAGCTATTTTATTAAACTCATCTGGTGTCATAAAACCTCTCTGCTCTTTATTTAGTATTGATAAAACCGATTTATATACTGTGTTTACGTTTATTGCCATAATTTCTTTTTTTATAGTAGTGGTCACCTATAGAGATGACCACTCTATAAATGATTATTATTTTAATTGTTTTTCAACAGACTTGTATACATCTATACCATCATCTGTTTTAAACCAAGCAGCTAATGCTGAATATGGATTTTCATCAAAAGGTACTTCTATTAATTTTCTACCAGTTGACTTCCATTTAAAAGTCCTTTGGTCTTGCGATAAATCAATTATTCCAGCTTCTACAGCTCTTATACCTTTATTTCTTACTTCTATATTATCATCATTAGCGATCTCTAAGAACAAAACTGGGTTTTGCTTAGCAAAGATATATAAATCTCGTTTAAGCTCCTTAGATTTCATCTCTGATACTCTATTTCCAACCTCTGTTCTTAATACAGCCTCAGCGTGATCTAAATCCATACCCATGGCAGCTTTCATAGCTTCCATTTCGATCTCAAAAATATCTAAATCACTTGCAGCTTCTTTTTCATTATCTACTTCATAATAGATACTGCCGTTGCCTGGGTGATATAATGATAATAATTTTTGTAATGTTACTTTGTTTTTTGGTACTGACAAAATACCATCTCTAAAAGCAATTTGTCCAACTCTTTGAACGCCTTTCATTTCGTCAACAAATACTGTGCTTTGATTTTCACAATATTTAATTTCACGTTCATATTTTTTTTCTGGATCAAACCAAAGTATGTTTCTAGATTTTATAATTCTTACAACAGGTTGTTTACTGCTTATTAGCCTATATATCCTGTCTTTTATTTCCCACGTGTCTACGGGTTTTTTTGTTTTATTTTTTTCCATAATATAATATAATTAAAAAGTTTGTATAAAATAAAAGTGCTAGGCGCCGAAGCGCCTAACTCTTTTAAATAAATATTATCTGAAGATACAGAAGTTGTTAGCAGCTTGTACTACTAAACATCTTTCTGATAGATAATGTACTTCCATTACGTCAACAGCAGAAGTAGCAGCTCCAACAGATCCTGTAATCCAAGATTTCATTTTTCTGTCATCAGCAGCGCTAGATCTGTATCTAACGTGTAGGAAAGGTCTATTAATGTTCTGACCTAATTGTTGGTCGTAAACAGTGCTTGTTCCAGCAGGAACCATTACACCTTCTACTTTACCAACAGTAGCTCCAGTGTTAATTAAACCTCTTGTAGACTTGCTATTTAAATATTTCCAGTCAGTTTTGTAGAAGTCATAAGAACCTCTTCTGAAACCAGAGAAACCTAAATTTAACGCCATGTCTTCAGAGTTGTTAAATACACCGTAGTTAGTTTGACCAGCAGCGTGTGAGTTCACACCAGCTAACATGTCATCAAAAGCTAAATTAGCAGTTCTATCTAAGAAAAGCATGTTTTCTTCAATAGCACCTTGCTTATCTAACTCACCTAATAACTTGTCAAAGTCACCTAAATCAGTAGTACCATCGAACATACCAGAATCAGAAACAATTCCTCTATCTTCGATAGCTTCAAAAAGACCTTCAGTACCTGTACCAGTAGCAGTTGATGCTGCAGCTTTAGCTACACCTTCAGCGACTGACATCTCTAGGTAGTCTTCAAATCTTTTTCTTGTATCACCAGCAGCTTTTAAGTACCATAGATAACCGTTTTGTCCATCTTCACCAGATATTTCAACCCAACCGATTTGAGAAACATCAGATCCATTGACCTCATATTTGTCTTTAATAATGATTGGCTTGTTATTAAATGATTTGAACTCTGGCTCTACAGCATTAACCATACCGTCTGTACCTTTACCAAAATCAGAACCTGTAACGAATAATCTAACAACAGCAGTGTTAGCAGTTGCAATAGATGGATGATCATCTAAAAATTGAAATCCGTAAGGAGCGATAGTAGCAGTACCAGCACCAGCAGTAAGGTTTGGTGCAGCAGTTACTTGGCAAGGAATAACAACAACGTCTGAACCTGTTGTTACTTGCGCTAGAACGTTTTGACCAACTCTTAAAATATGCTCAATAGCAGCACCTGCTTCATTGTCGATACTTCTGAATGATCCCGCTGTGATAACATTGTTATCAGTTTTTACAGTAGCTTTGTAAGCTATGTGTAGCCTTGCTTGCTCAGACCAAACAACTTGGTCAGCAGTCATAGGCATTTCAGCACCTACCATACGTAGAAAGCTACCGATAGTTCTGTCGCCATATCTTTCGATTTCTTGCTCGTATAATTCTGGTAAATACTGTTGCGCCCAACCTTGTCCAGCAGTACTTGCAAGATCTAAGTAAGATCCTGTAGTAACTTGCTTTACAGCATTAGGAGCAATAATCCCTGCAGTTCCCAGGGTAAAATTCGCATTACTCATAATTGTAAGTTTAAAATGTTAATTAATAATTTTTAAGTTTAAATTTAAGCTTAGAACTATCGTCACCGCTAACTAATCTAACATTAGACTTAGTAGATTCTACACCAGGGTCAGTCTTTCTGTCCATTTTTATATTTTTGGCTTCAGAAGTCATGCTCTTGATAGCATCTGCTTTACCTTGTTCATAAAAGTGATTAGCTATAGCGTCAGCGTTTGATGCAGCGAAAATTGTTTTATGATAACCCTTTGCGTCTTTAATTCTTTTATCCTCACCAATAAATGGTTTAAATAAATTATTAATTTCTGCTTGGTTTTCTTTTACACTTTGTACATCTTTAACGTTGTAACGATATTTCTTGTCCCCAACTTGAAAGTCAAAACCTTTGAAATTCTCATTAAAAACTTTATCAGTTTCGTTGTTAAAATGTCGCCTTATATTTTCGGCTAGTTCATTAGCTTGTCCTTGCTCTTTATTATAACGGTTGAAAAAGTCTACTGCTTTTTGTTGCTCAGGAAGTAACTTTGACCCTAACTTAAGATCATCGAAATATGTCTTCTTTTTTGTTTCCAAAACATTTCTAGCTTCTGCAACAGCTTCTTTATAAGCAAGCTTTTTACGTTTAATATCCTTAGGATCATCTATACCATCATCAAAACTATATCGATCTTCTATAAGAAAATCTATTTCATCAGATGTTAAATGTCCCTTGGTTTGTTGATAATAATTTCTTAATAAGTCATTATCATCTATTTTAGAATAATCCGTATTGAGTTTAACGTAATCCTCAATCGTTCCACCAGTCTCATTCATAAACTTCACGAGTTTTTCAATGTTTTCAGGTAGTTCCATCTCTGGAGTTTTTTCTTTTTTAGTCTCTACAACAGGCTCTTTAACTTCTTGTTTTTCAACAACAGGTTGTTCAGAGTCTGTTTCGGTAACTTCTTCAAGAACTGGAATTACTTCTTCTTCTTCATTCCTTTTTTCTTGCTCGACTTCTTCATTACCTTTTTTGTCATTTTGCTTTTCTTCCCGTATGGCATCTTTTTTATTTTTATTAGTTGAACTTTGTTTTAAATCAACCTTAAAGCTGCCGTCTTCTTGCAAAGATGACTTCTTTTCAGGTTTTTCTTCTTTTGCTTCTTGTGCAGGTACTTTCATATCTCCACCTTCAGACAAAACTTCGGTATTTTCTACCTCTTGTTTTTTATTATCTTCCATAATATAATATAATTAAATAGTTAACAATTATCTTGGCTCAAATTGCTCTAAACCAAACCCATCTAAATTATCAAATCCTTTTGATTCAAAGTTTTCAGATGGTAAATCTTTTTTTCTCTGCTCTATCATTTTAGACTGTTGAGTAGCTTGTATTCTAGTACGTTCGTCTTTACGATCTTCTTTGCTACTTTCTCTATCTTTAATCACTTGTAATTCTTTGTCTTTAATCTGCATATTAATTTTAAACTCAAATTCCATTAATTCTTTTTTAATAGCAGCTTCTCTTTCAAGTTTACTAATATCAAACTGTGTTTGTGCTTCTGCTATTTGAACTTTAGTTTGAGCCAGAGCTTGTTGCTTTTGCATATCAGCAGCAGCAGCGGCTTGAGCAGCTTCAGAGTTAGACTTAGTTTGTGCTTGTATATTCTGCATTTGTACTTGTCTATCTCTTTCTTGTTTTTTACGTCTTCTTAATTTAAGCAGCTGATTAGCTAGTTTTAAATTTCTTATTTCACGTATATCAATAGCATCGTCAAGATTTATTAATTCTTTTTGTAAAGCCATTTGAATATTGTTTTCTAGTATAGCTTTTTCTTCTTCATCAGGTGCTAGTTCTATAAATATACCAAAGTCATGTAAATGTAATTCTTTTATTTCATCTAATGTAGCTACATTAAACCTACCTAATGAGTTTACAAATTGGTTTCTTGTGTTAGAATATTCTAATACATCTGATATTCTAAGAGATATACACTCAGCTGTTTTTAATGTTAAAAACAAACCACCTTGCATTATGTGTCTAGTTGCTGTATTGCTATTAGCTGCAGCTAGCTTTTGTATACCAACTAAAGCTTGACCATCAGGCATACTACCATCTCTTGCTTCATTTAACCCTGTGACATCTCTCATCATTTGTAAATAGTAATTATAACTATTTATTAAACTACTTAGTTTTTGACTACCAGAGCTTGACTGTATTTCTTGTATAGGAGCTTTACCATTGTTAAAATCACCGTCTTGTGTCATTGATCTACCAATAACACTACCAGTTTGAAAATACATGTTTAATGCTTCTTGTGGATTATAGTTTGTTCCGTTGCCTAAATCTATTTCAGCTAAACCATCAGCATCCATGTAAATACCATCTGGCACCATCCTACTTAATACTTGTTGTATTTTTAAATGTGTAAGCTGTACCATATCAGCAAAGCTCATCATACGGCTTACTAGTGACTCAGGTCTACCTCTATAAATTCTTGGAGCAACTAATTGATAAGACATATGACATTTTGTAATATCTGACTTTGGCCTTGTCATATTTTCAGCCATACCCCAGTCTAATAGTTTATCGTAACCTATAATTTTAGCACCGCAATATAAAACCTCAATAGCTCTATCAACTTTTTCAAATCTTGCTCTACCATCTTTAGGTGGATTAAATGTATCATCTTTTTGTAAAGCTTTATCAGCTCCAGAAGCTGTTTGCTTTATTTTGTAAGTTTGAGTTTTAAAAGTTTTATATTCAAAATTTAATATATGAACAAAACCATCTTCATTGTTGTGATCAGAAGAACCATATGTTTCTCCACCATTAGATCTTTGTTGTATTTGTTCTAACTCATCAGGTGTTATAGAAGGAAAACGCTTCATTAACTCAGGTATAGATATTTTAGTTAACTCACCAATATAATATAAATCATCAAAGTATGGAGAGTCACTATATGAATAAACTAAATCTACAGGATCAACATATTTTATTTTTATACCTTCAGCTGTATTAAATTCGTTTTTAACACAAGATATACCTAATACAGTAATATCATAATCTAACCTCTTTTTTATTAGATCATAATCATTTAAAGCCATTACATTATTTAATGCTTCTTCTTGAGCTATTTCAATACTTTGTTTATAATCTAACTGCATGTGCAAAGATAATTCTTCGTCGTTTTGTGGTAAATCATCAGGGTTCATATCACTGTTAAACTGATTACCTAATCCACTACCTTGAACAAGACTATAAAAATCTTTGTTCCTCATATCTTTAGCAATTGCTTCTACATATTTTGTTCTTTTGTCTTTAGAACTTGGATCTTGTGAAAAAGCTTTTAAATCATATGCTCTTTCACTAATACCATTTACTACTATATCTACAAATTTAGGTATAATAGGTACTGGCTTCCAGTCTAAATTAAGATAAGACATATCACCGTTTATAGATAACTCATCTTTATATTTTTGTACAGACTGCTCGCCTCTAGCGTATAATCTTAAATTATTATATCTTTGCCTTGAGTTATAGTATTTAGTATTACCACTATCTTTTCTAAACCACTCTGACTCTATGGCCTTTGCAACTTGCAAACCATATTCGTTACCTGCTTTTTCTGCATCAGAAATAGCGTGGCTAGGAAAAGACGTTTTTGGTTGTGATCTTAATGCCATTTATTCTATTATTTTCGATGTTATTCCTTTGTTGTTATACTTAGTAAATCCAAAATTTACTTTTGTTAATATTTTTTCAGGTTTAGGTTTATATAAATTTTTATTACAAGCCATTATTGCTAAACCACTACTTATTGTAGCATCAAACCTTGTTCTATTGTTTATGTCAAACTTTGACCAATCATTTAATGTATTATTAAAATACATATCACCAAAAGATAAATCTTCTTTTTGACCTACATATTGCTGTATATAGCTTTCAATAGCTGCAGCATGTGCTTGTTTTATATCTTCACTTGAATTAGGTATACCACCTATTTCTTTTTCAGCTGTTGATAATTTATTCCACGTTTTATCAGGTCTGTTCATACTAAAACCTCTATAACCACGTCTTTTTAAATAATATAATAATCTAGGTTTATTATTTTCACATAATAAAGGCATACCGTAAAAAACTAATGCCATTAACACGTCTTCAAAAAACATTTCTGAAGTTTGTGGTCTAGCTATATATTCTAAAAAAAAGTGATTAGGTGGAGCATCCTCCATACTAAACTTAGTTAAACCGTGTAAAGATCCTTTTGAACCTTTTTTATCAACTGTTCCTGATATATCATACGAGTCACATCCAAAAGCACCCATATGCTCGTTACCAGGATATTTAATTCCATTTTTTATAGTAATTCTGTTCTGTTGTTGCTGATTAGGCACCCAACTAACTAAAAATCTACCATTTAAATCAGGATAAAATTGTACTTTTGTGTCTTTTACACCATTTAACCACTGAAAATTACCTCTAGTGATTAATGCTGTATTATTTATATCAGAGTTATAATCTATTTGCTCGTATATTTTTTGTAAATTAAATATACTACCTTTTGTTTCGTCTCTAAACGCATGATCTTCAGTTCTTGGAAACTGTCTATAAAACTCATTTAAACCATCTTGATCGTTTTTTAAACCATCAACTTCATTTTGCCAATGCTCTAAAACACCTACATCTATGAAGTCTCCATAAGGCCCTTCAACTTCTGTTTCAGGTGTTTCGAGTACAGGTATTCCATAAGAATCAATGAATCCTTCGTAGTTCCATTCCATAGGTATGAACAAACTATATAATCCCGAGCTAGTCTGTCCATTGCGGTTTCTTTTTGTAACATCTGAGTCATAATATAATTTTTTAAAATTATCACCGCCTTTATCTAATGAGTTGCTTGTTGAACCCATCATACATTTACCTATAACTCTACTACCTAACCTAAGCGTTGTTTTTGTTACACGCCAATTGTTTAATATATTGTTAGGTCTTTCCCATTTACCACTTTCATCATGTACTAATAGCTTTAATTTTTCACCATCATAACTATTATCACCAGTGTTCTTCCAGTCTATAGTAGTATCAAGCCCTTCTAAGTCTGCTTGATCACTTCCTAACTCTATTTTTTTTCTCGTTAATTTACTAGCTGGTACTCTATATGCTAGCTCCGTTTTTGGTCTATCCATACCATCTTGTATGGGTTTAAAAAAGAAAGGATAATTAACAGATATTGGTACTACTTTATCTGTAAACATTTTTTTAGCATCAGGACCTGTTTTAGATAATATACCATATCTAGAGTCACTTGATATTGTAGCCATATTAACTACTTCACCTGAAGCCATAAATGAAAAACCAGATCTTCTATTTTTTAAATAACACATACCATAGCATCTGTTATCAGCTTTACAAGCTTCCCAAAATATATAAAATAATCTATTAGCTTCTCTAAAATCTGGTTTACCTACATCTATTTTACTCCATTGTAAATACATATAGTGTGTTCCAGTTAAATATGTTGGTATACCTTTATTGTAATACCAAAAACCTTCATCTCTTCTTTTAAACTCTTCGTCTATATAATTTATATATTGATTTTTAAAACTATCAGGATATTCTCTCCAGTCAAATATAGTTTTAATTCTTTGTAATGCTTTTGGTTGTTCAGTTACTTCCCATTTGTCACTACTAAATTTATGTATTTTTTTAGGAACTTGTGGTAAAGCAATATTAACGTTTTGTATATTATAAATGTCACCAATAGTTCCGTTTTTACTTATAACAACAATATCATGATCTTTGTTGTAACCATATTTCCATTTTTTACCTTTATTAAGGCGTTTAATGGTATTTATTTTTATTGGATTTACTACTTCAAATAACATTACTTAGATCTTTTTTCAGCAAAACCACTAAATGATTTTACCTCAACTTCTTCTTTAGTAACGCCATTTAGCATGTCTTCTTCTGCTTGTATTCTATTTAATATTTCAAAAGCATCAAATATAGCTAACTTTTTAGTTGCTGCAGCATTTTTTAATCTATCAGCTGATACATCTTCTTCAGTATCTACAATCTCTTCCTTAGCAACTTTAATTAATTCCTCTACAGCTTTATGCCCAGCTTGGATTATACGTTTCTTCGTCTCCTTGGTACTCATATATAATTTCAATGTTTGCATTAGGTATTTTGTAAAGCAACTCGTTGTCTATAATAAATTCATGATTTACACGAGGATTAAAACCTACTAGCTCGTCTACATTAAAAGTTCCATCAGTATATTTAACTATACCTTTACTAGCGTGCTCTATACCTAAGTTAAATTTATCTTTATTTAATATTGGTTTTACAAACGTATATCCTTTGTAAGCTAACCAATTTTTATTTACTTTGTGCAAATATATTTGATCTTCTGAAACACTGTATAAACCTTTTTTAATATAACTAGATGAGTTTTTTTGCTTACCTTTTAAATCATACCATATTCTAAAAACATTGTGATGTACTATTATTTCGTCACCAACTTTAATATCTGTTTTTATCATTTTAGGTAATGATAATACAATAGCATTTCTATTTATATATTTAAATTCAGATAAATTATTATTTAATATTAATTCAACACCATTTACTTTTTTGGTGTTGTTGTATATATCTCCTTTTGGTTTTACTATAAAGTTATATAAACCCTGCATTAATACTCTAAATTGTATTCTATAGCTATTGCCATGTTTTTATTAAAATCTTTCCATGGAATAACATCTTTACCTTTTTGAATATATATACTATACTTATCGTCTTCTTCTTTTATATCAACAATAGTATGACCTCCATAGACCTCTTGGTCTACGGAGTAGTGCATAGCTTCATTTTTATAGTCTTTACCTATACTAATTTTTCGTATTAACCTGCTCATCTTCTCTAGGTTTTAAAGATCCGTCTTGTATATTAACAACAACATCACCATATTTTTCTCTTAATTTACCCTGTAATTCATTGAACTGATTTTTAGAAGTCATCATAACAGACAATAAGTTTGCCTTTTCAAGTTCTAAATCACCAACTCTAAACTGAGCATTGTTAATCGTATTTACTAAAGTTTGTACTTTTTGTAATTCTTCTTTAGTTACTTTTGTAGCTTTTGCAGCTTGTTTTTTATTTTTTGTCATTTTTATTTAATTTAATTTCACTTTTATATTATCACGCAATTGTCACGCTTTTTACTTCTTTCTAGGTTCAGACGCTAAATACCAATTTTTATACGTCTCTCTTTTCAACATTATATATTTTAAATAATCATCTACTTTCTTTTTCCAGTTCTTATCAACTGCAGGGTTTATTATACCTGATTTGTAACTTGAAAAGCAATAGTTTATAAACTTTTTAGCTT
>Ga0163111_10002177_pt1 | contig 12335 bp, 3 predicted proteins | sample CRUFie1St18metaG_FD_109645 | JGI IMG/M metagenome (GOLD analysis project Ga0163111, IMG submission 109645) | Marine microbial communities from the Costa Rica Dome - CRUD Field 142mm St18 metaG | ecosystem: Environmental > Aquatic > Marine > Oceanic > Photic zone | place: Costa Rica: the Eastern... | reverse complement strand
TTTCCCTCGCCCAAACCCGGAGCGCGGGCGCGAGCTCGCCGCCGGCGTCGACGCCGGCGTCGACCCCGTCGAGACGGGCGGCGGCCGCCCGCCGGCGGGCTGCGCGCCCGACGACAGCGGCCGTCCCTGCGGCACGCGCCCGAGCAGCTCGCGCTGCCGCTGGATCAGCCGCTCCTCGCGCGACATCCCTGCACCGGCTGCTGCTGCCGTTGCGACGGGTCTCGGGGCCCCTCCTCCTGCGACGCCTCCGACGGGGCGGGGCGCACCACCCCCTCTCCCCGCCGCCGCGCGCGCCGCCGACGGCGGCCTCGGCGCCACCGCGCCGACGCCCGCGCGCGCGGCCATCCGCCGCGCGGCGTCCGCCTGCACCGACGCCGCGCCGCCGCCGCCGCCGCCGCCGCCGTCGCCCCTGCCCACCCACGCCACCCGCAGCTGCACCGTCCCCTGCGTCGAGAGCTTGACGTCGAAGTCGTACTGGCCGACGCGGTGGAGGAGGCCGAGGTCGATCGTCGCGTGGCCGAGCGGGTCGTCGGCCGAGATCGAGTCGCGGTCGAAGGCCTTGAGGAGCAGCGGCTGCGCGAGGACGTCGCGCTTGACGCCGCTCCACTCAAAGTGCTCGTCCCACCGCGGGTTGAGATTCTTCTCGACCGTCTTGCTCCGCCGCTTCTTCCGGCCGTCGCTCGCGTGCGTCAGCTCGATGTACGGGTCGGAGGTGGCGGTGAGCCTGAGAGGAGGAGGAGTGGCGCGTGTTGTGTGAGCGGCGGGAGCGGCGGGAGCGGTGGCGCGGGGCGGGCGGTGGGCGTGCCCTCTGCGGTGAGGAGAGAAGTGGGAGAGGGGCAGGTGAGCGTGGGCCGGCGGGCGGCTGCGTGCGGGCAGGAAGGCGCGCCTGTCCATCGCCTTCAGCCCCTTGGCCGTCTGCAGGTGGACGAAGAGCTTGCCCTCCTCGAAGGACGCCGCGCCCGTCTTCTCCCACCGGATCAAGAACTCCATCCGCCCCTGCGTCGGCAGCTCCTCGCGGAACTCGAGGACGTCGTGGTGCGCGAGCGCCTCGAGGTCGACCTCGAACTCGCCGAGGGACTCGTTCGTCGTGTTGCGGTCGTGGTCGTAGAGCGAGAGGAGGCAGCCGTGCGGGATCATCTCCTGCAGCGTGCCGGTGAAGTGGAGCTTCTCGTCCCACTTCGGGTTGAGCGTCGAGCGCTCGACGTGCGACGTCCGCGACTTGTCGCCCACCTTGCACGTGACGAAGGGGTCGGAGCTGCCGCCCATGTCGTACGCCTTGAGCCCCGACGCGCTCTTGAGGTGCACGGTGAGCATGCCCTCCTGCTGCATCCGGTCGCGGCTCGGCGGCCCGCGCCGCTCGCCGAGCCCGCGCGCCGCGATCGACCGCCGCCGCGGCGCGGCGCCGGCGCCGCCCGGCGGGTACGCCGCCGCCACCGGCCGCGGCGCGCCGCCGCCCGGCGGCGGCGGCGGCACGGCGCCGAGGTCGCGGACGAGCTTGCCAAACTCGTGGACGTCGAGCTTGCCGTCGGGGTAGTCGTCGTACGCGCGCAGCAGCTCCATCGCGTCGCGCGTCGACACGTCGTACCCCATGTGCTGCAGCGCGTTGCGCAGCTCGCGGTAGTCGAGGAAGCCGCTGCGGTTCTTGTCGAAGCGATCAAAGGCGGCGCGCACCGCCGCCGACACCGGCCCGGCGGCGGCGGCGCCCCCACCGCCGTACCGCTCCTCGAGCCGCTGGCGGCGGTCGGCGGGCGGCGGCGGCGGCGGCGCGTGCGCGGGCGCGGCGGCGGGCGGCGCGCCGTACGTCGGCGACCGGTGCGTCGGCGACCGGATCGTCGTCGGCGGCAGCTGCGGGCGGGCGGCGCCGGCGGGCGCCCAGCTGACGCGGAGGTGGACGTGGCCCTGCAGCGAGAGCGGCACCTCAAAGTCGTGGTGGGCGACGCGCTCGAGGACGCGGAGGTCGACGCTCGCCGTCCCGAGCTTGTCGGAGCCGAAGGTGTCCTTGTCAAACGCCTGGAGCTGGAGCGCCTGCTCGAGGAGGTCGCGCTTGACGCCGGTGAACTCGAAGTGCTCGTTCCACTCGGGGTTGAGCGACCTGTTGATCACCTTCGACTGCTTCTTCTGGCCGCCGAGCTCGAGCTTGACGTACGGGTCGGAGAGCCCGTTGCGGTCCTTCGCCGCCAGGTTGACGGCGCGCAGCAGGTGGACGTGCAGCGTCCCCGACGCGAGCGCGCGCTTCCCCGTCGCGTCCCACGAGACCGAGAACGTGAGCGAGCCCTGCGTCGGCAGCCGCTCCTCGAACTCGACGGAGTCCTGGTGCTGGAGCGCCTCGAGGCTCACGTGGAGCTGACCGAGCTCGTCGTCGCGCATCCCACGGTCCCAGTCCATCACGATCATCAGCAGCCCGTGCGCCACCAGGTCCTGCAGCTTGCCGGTGAACTCGAGCTCCTCGTTCCACGTCGGGCTCAGCGTCGCCTTCTCGACGTGGCTCTGCTTCTCCTGGCGGCCGACGGCGAGCTTGACATACGGGTCCGACTTGCCGTTGAGGTCGGCCGCCTTGAGCCCCGTCGCGCTCTTGAGGCGCACGGTGAGCACGCCCTCCTGCCGCAGCCGCGCCGGGTCGACCGCCCGCGACGGGACGAACGCCCCGGCGCCGACGCCGGGTCGGCCGGGCGGCTGCGGCGGCCGTCCCGCCGGCGGCGGCGGCCGTCCCGCCGGCGGCGGCGGGCGGCCGCCGTACGCCGCCACCGGCGCCCTGCCGGCGGGCGCCCACGTGACGGAAAAGGTGAGCGAGCCCTGCGTCGGCAGCGCCTCGACAAACTCGAGCGCGTCCTGGTGCTGCAGCACGTCGAGGCTGACGTGCACCTGGCCAAGCTCGTCGTCCTTCGTGAGGCGGTCCCAGTCCATCACCTTGAGCAGCAGGCCCTGCGATACCAGATCCTGCAGCTTGCCGCTAAACTCGATCGTCTCGTTCCAGTTGGGCGTGAGCGTCGCCTTCTGCACGCGGCTCTGCTTCTCCTTCCCGCCCACGCCCACCTTGACATACGGGTCCGACTTGCCGTTGAGGTCGGCCGCCTTGAGCCCCGATGCCCCCTTGAGGTGCACCGTCAGCGTACCCTCCTGCTGCATCCGCGCCGGGTCGAGCGCCGGCGCGCGCATCTTGTCGAAGCGCGTCATCTGCCCGCCGCCGTAGCCGCCGCCGCCGTAGCCGCCGTGCTGGGTCGGCGGCTCGGGCGGCCGCGGCCGCCCCCGCTCGGGCGAGCGCAGCCCGCCACCGCGCGGGGTTGCCGTCTGCAGCGCGCGGCGTCGGTCCTCCGACTCCATCAGCGCGTCGCGCATCCGCAGCAGCGCGTCATCCTTCTCGGCCGAGATCCGCCGCACCTCGGTCGCCACCGCCTCGTCGCGCGCGTCGGTGAGGCGGCGCAGCTCGCCCTTGGCGTGGGAGAGCGCCTCCTTCGCCGCGCCGAGCTCCTTGTGCAGCCGCTCCGCCTCGGCCGACGCCGACTCCGCCGCCGAGCGCGCGCGGCGGAGCTCGCCCTGCAGCCGCTCCGCCTCGCGCCGCCCGAGCGACGCGTGGTCGCCCTGGGAGCGCAGCCGGTCGGCCTCGCCGCTCGCCGAGCTCGCCTTCCCCTCGGCCTTGCGCAGCTGGCGCTCGAGGTCGTCGGCCGAGCGGCTCGTGCGCTGGAGCTCGGCGCGGAGCCGCTGCGCCTCCGCCTTGCCGTCGGCCGCCTCTCGCTGCGCCTCGCGCAGTAGCCTGTCCTTCTGGTCGGCGTCGCGCGCCAGCCGGCTCGCCTTGTCCTCGGCCGACTCGGCGGCGCCGCGCGTGCGGCGGAGCTCGCCCGCCAGCTGCTCGACCTCGCGCTCGGCGCCGCCCGCCTTGTGCTCGAGCGCGGTGCGCGCCGAGTGGAGGTCGCGCCGCAGCCGCTCCGCCTCGCCCGACACGGCGTCACCCGCGCCCGACCGCCGCCGCCAGTAGTCGACCTCGCGCTCCGCCTCCGCGAGCGCCGCCTGCGCCTGCCGCAGCTCGGTGACGGCGGCGCCCGAGCTCGGGACGAGGGCGCCGCCGCCGCCGTCGCTACCGCCGCCCTCGTCGATCCACTCGAGGGCGAGCTCGACGTGGCCCTGCGGCGCGAGCGCCACCGACACCGACGCGTCGTCGGAGCCGTGGAGGAGGCGCTCGAGCGACAGCGTCCCCTCGCCGAGCGCGACCTCCGCGACGCCAGCGCCGCCGCCGCCGGGCGGCGCGGCGATCACGACGCCGTTGGCGCCGACGGCGACGTGCTGCTTGGCGACGGCGGGCATCACGTGGCTCATCTGCACCGCGGCGGCGTCGTCGTGGCCGAACATCCCCTTTCGCTGGGCGACCGACGGCGCCGCCTGCCACGAGAGCGTGAGCGAGAGCTGCCCCTGCGCCCCCTTGCCGTGGAGGGTGGGCTGGACGTCCTGCGACCAGCCGACGGCGAGGGCGTCGAGCGTGAGCTCGGCGTGGCCCAACGGGTCGTCCTTCGTGAACGTGTCCTTGTCGAGGACGTGGAGCATCAGCCGCTCGCTTCGGAGCTCGGCGAGCGTGCCGGGGAACTCGAACGACTGGTGCCACTCGGGCGCGAGCGACTTGCGCACCACCGTCGACGTCTGCTCGTACCCGCCGACGCGGAGCTTGACGTAAGGGTCCGACTTGCCGTTGACGTCGGCGGCGCGCAGCCCCGCCGCCGAGTGGAGGTCGACCCGGAGCACGCCGCGCGCGTTCGCCTGCTCCGCCGTCGCCTTCGGGTTGGACGCCGCCGCCGCGAAGAGCGAGCCCTTGCGCGTGGTGGACGCGAGCGGCGCCGACGCGACGATCGCGACGCGCAGCGGCTCGGCCGCCACCTCGCCCAGCGCGCCGCGGAAGCGCAGCGGCGTGCTGAACCGCGCGACGCCGTTGTCGGAGACGCCGCCGTCGGCCGCCGCCGTCTTCCGCGCGCCGGCGACGAGCACGCGCGCCGTCGGCGCCCCGGCGCCCGCCGGCGCCACGAGGCCGATCGCGCGGCGGACGGTGACGACGAGCGTGCCGCGCCCGCGCCGCCGGTCGCCGCCGCCGGGCGGCGCCCACGCCGGCCGGGGTGAGCGGCCACGGTCGGGGGCGGCGTCGCGCTCGCGGTGGAGGGCGTGGAGCTGGCGGCGGTGGTCGGCGCGCGCCTCGGCGAGCGCCTCGGAGCGCCCCGCCGCGTAGCCATCGTCGTACGATCCCGCCGCGTCGACGCCGGCGCGCCGCGTGCGCGCGCGGCGCTCGGCGGCGCGCAGCTTCTCCTCGGCCTCCTCCTCCGCCTCGGCGCGCCCCTCCTCGCGCCCCTCGGCGCGCGCCTCCGCCGTCAGCCCGGCCACCTGCGCCGAGCTCAGCCCGCCGCCGCCGCCGCCGCCGCCGCCGCCGCCGCCGCCGCCGCGGCTCGGCGAGAAGTCGAGCTGGAGCTGCGGCGCCGACGCCGAGAGCGAGAGGCCGCCGCCGCCCTTTTGGGCGCTGCGGACCGAGTGCTCGAACTCGTCGCGCGCCTCCTCGGCGAGCAGCCGGTGCTCCTCGCTCTCGAGGAGCGCGGCTTGCAGCTTCGACATCCCCGCCGTCGACACCGGCGAGCGCGACGCGCGCGGCGGCGGCGTCGTCGCGCCGTCGCGCGCGGCGGCGGCGGCGGTGAGGTCGCGCGCCTTGGCGAGCGAGCCGAGCGGGCGCGGCAGCAGCGTGGCGCCGAGGTCGGCGCCGCCGCCGCGCGCGAGCGACGCCTCGAGGTGGCGTTCCAGCGTGGCGATCTGCTCGGTCGCGTGTGTCAGTTGGCGCTGCATCGCCCACAGCTCGGCGTCCGCCTCCGAGCGCACCTCCGCCACCTCCTCCGTCGCCCACCGCCGCGCCTCCTCGACGCGCGCGTCGACGCTCCCCGCCTCGCCGCTGGGCAGCGGCGCGGCGGTGGGCGGCGTGGCGACGACGCCGGCGTTGGCGGTGCGGAGCTCCTACTTGAGCGTCGCGATCTGCGAGCGGAGCTCGTGCTGCGTCGCCGTCAGCGAGAGCTCGTGCGACGTCACCGCCGCCGCGCCGCCGACGCCGCCACCGCCGGCCGACAGCCGCGACACCTCGGCGCTCAGCGTGGCGTTGCGCGCCTCCGCCTCCGAGAGCTGCGCGTTGACGCCGTCGGCGTGGCGGCGCGCCGCCTCGAGCATCTCGTTGACGCGCTTCATGTCGACGCTCCCGCTCCCGCCGCCGCCGTTGGAGGCCGACAGCTTCGTCACCTCGGCGCTCAGCTTCGCCTCGCGCTTCTGGGCCTCGACGAGCTCCGCCCGCAGCGCCGCGTCGCCGGTGCCCGCCTGCAGGGCGGCGACGGCGGCCTCCGCGGCGCTCGCGCTCGCGGCGGCGTTCGCGCTCGCCGTCGTCAGCTCGGATTGGAGCCGCTCATTCTCGGCGGCCGCCTCCTGCGCGGCGCGCTCCTGCGTCGCGATGCGCGCGCGCAGCGCCTCGACCTCGCCCGTCGCGGTCTTGCGCAGCGACGAGGCGGGCGCGGCGCCCGACGCCGCCTCGAGGCGGCGGACGTGCGCCTGCGACGCGCGGAGCTGCTGCTGCGCCGTCGCGAGCGCCGCCTTCGCCTCCTTCACGCTCGCCGCCGCCTCGCCCTTGACGCGCGCCGCGTCGTTGCGCGCCGCCTCCGCCGCCGCCTCGGCGCGGCGCGCCTCCTCCTTCGCCGCCGCCGTCTCCGTCGCCTGCGCGAGCGCCTGCGCCTGCACCTCGCCGAGCTTGTTGATCTGCACGCGACAGCGCGCCGCCTCCTCCTCGGCGAGCCCCGCCGCCGCCTCCGCCCGCCGCACCTCGGCGCGCGCCGCCTTGAGCGCCTCGTCCTTCGCCGCCGTCGCGCCCGCGCCCGCCGTCGCCGCCGCCTCGCGCGTCGCCGCCGAGCGCCCCTCGAGCGCGCGCTTCGTCTCGGCCTTCGCCGCCGCGAGCTCGGCGCGCGCCTCCGCCGCCTCCGCCTTCGCGCCGCGCGCGACGCCCTCGGCCTCCACCTTGGCGGCGTCGACCTGCGCGAGGCGCCGCTGCGCCTCCGCCTCCGCCTTGCCGAGGCCCTCGATCTCGCGCGCCGCGCGGCCGAGCTCCTCGCGCGCCTTGGCGAGCGCGTCGCTCTGCGCGCCGCCGCCGCCGCCCGCACTGAGCTCGGCCGACGCGGCCGAGAGCGTCTTCGTCGCCGCGCGGAGCTCGGCCATCGCCTGCGCGCGCGCGCCGCTCGAATCGCGCACGTAGGCGTCGAGCGAGCCGTGCGCCGTCGCAATCTCCGCCTCGAGCGCGTCGAGCGCCGCGCCCGCGCGCTTCTTCGCGGCGGTGTCGGCCGCGGGCGGCCACTGCGCCGTCGCCGCCGGCGGCGACTGCATCGGCGGCGAGCCGCCGGCCTGGTGGACGTGGACGTGGAGCTCGCCGTTCGACTTGCCCGCGAGCTTGAGGTGGGGCTCGAGCGACGCGACGAGCTCGTCGGGGCTCGCGCCGCCGGCGCCGTGGGTGAGCACCTGGCGCACCGCCTGCAGCGCCGCCGAGATGGCGCGCTCGCTCCCGTCGTCCGCCGCCGCCGCCGCCGGGGACGGCGCCCGCTTCGCGGCGCGGCCATTCGTCGCGACCGCCGGCGGCGGGCTCGGGCCGCGCGCCCGCCCGCGCTGCGGGCTCGGGCCGCCGCGCACCACCTGCGAGCGCGGCGGCGACGGCCGGCGGAGCGACTTCTCAAAGTTTGGCGGCGAGCGGTCGCGGCGCGTCGTCTCGAGGTGCTGGAGGTCGGCGGCGCCGCCGCCGCCGCCGGCGAAGAAGGCGTGGCGGAGCGAGGCGAGCGCCGAGCCGCGCTTGAGCGGGTCGCGCTGGAGGAGCTGCTGCGCCATCAGCGCGTGGAGCCCCTTCGAGAAGGAGCCGACCGCGGCGGGGAGCGCGAGCGGGCCGACGTCGTGGGCGAGCCATCGGAAGAAGGCGTTGACGTCGCCGCCGTGGCGCGCGAGCACGCGCTCGTACGACTCGTGGAGGAGCGGCCGCGGCAGCACGAGCTCGAGGCAGATGAGCGAGACCGACCACACGTCCATCGACGGCTGCGCCTGCACGCGCCGCCCGCCGCCGGCGAGCGCGCCCGCCAGCTCGGGCGCGACGTACACCGGGTCGAGCGTCAGCTGCGACGCGTCGGCCCAGCTCGAGCCACCGAAGGCGTCGGTCCACGCGCCCGCCGGCCGCAGCGCGTCGGCGGCGAGCACCTTCCACCCCGACGGGAAGCGCATCAGCTGGCGCGGCGAGTGCGCCGTCAGCACGACGCCGCAGCGGTGGAGCTCCGAGAGCATCGCGAGCAGCGAGCGCAGCGTCTCGCGCGCCTCGGGGACGCTCGGCCGCCGCCCGGGCTCGCGCGAGTCGCGCGCGAGCTGCTCGAGCGTGAAGAGGCCGAGCTCGACGACGAGGTAGCAGCAGCCGTCGTCGGCGCGGCCCGGCCGGTGCGACGCGTCGCGCGAGAAGTCGACGAGCTCGACGACCGCGTGCGGCACCGCCGGCAGGTCGTCGACCCACGCCTCGCGCTCGAGCCGCGCGGCGTCGTCCTCGGCGTCGAGCGCGACGTCGTCGGCGCGCGCGCCGCCGAGCTTCTGCAGCACGCGCACCTCGTGCCGAAACTGCTGGAGCGTCGCGTGCTGCGCGTCCGCCAGCGTTTTGCACTGCGTGAGCCGGCCCGAGTGGAACGCCTCGGCCGCGTTGAACACCTTGACGGCGACGAGCTGCTTCGTGTGCACGTCGCGCGCGCGGATCACCGGGCCGTACGCGCCGACGCCGAGCAGGCGAGGCTCGCCCACCTCGTAGCGGTCGACGAGGAGGTTCATGGCTGTCGCGGCAGCCAGCGAAATTTGTCGGTTTTCGCGACGCGGGGCGGCGGAGCTCGCGCGGCGAGAGTCCGCGACCGTGCCGCCCGCCGCGCGCCGCCGCCGCCGTCGCGCTTCGGTCACCGTCACCACCACCACACTCGCTGCGCTGTCAATTATGTGCGGCCGCTCGCGCCAGGCCTACGCCGCCGCCGACATCCAGCACCACGCCTCCAAAACCGCGGGCGTGCCGCCGACACGCATGTGGAAGAACCAAGACAAATTCGCTCCCACGCACAACGCGGCGCCCGGCGCCGACATGGCGGTCGTCGCGCTCGACGGCGACGCCACTGCGTCGCTCCACACGATGCGATGGGGCCTCGTGCCGTCGTCGACCAAGCAGGACCCGGACCACTGGCGCATGTTCAACGCGCGCTCCGAGACGGTCGACTCGCTCGCCGTCTTCAGCCGGCTCCTCACCCACAAGCGCTGCGCCGTGCCGCTCTCGGGCTGGTTTGAGTGGAAGCCCGACGAGTTCAAGGAGGTCAAAAAGAAGCAGCCGTACTACACCACGTCCACGTCGGACGAGCCGGTGTGGGCCGCCGCGCTCTACGACGTCTGCGGCGAGCTCGAGACGTTCACGCTGATCACGCGCGACGCGTCGGCGTCGCTCGCGTGGCTCCACGACCGCCAGCCCGTGCTCCTCGGGCCGGACGACCTCCACGCGTGGCTCTACGGCGAGGCGCCGCTGGCGGCGCTCCGCCAGGCACCGGCCCACGCCGAGGCGCTTGCGACGTCGACGCTCAAGACGTTCCCGGTGACCAAGGAGATGAACAAGCTCGGCTTCCAGGAGGACGCCGCCGCGACGCCGATCAAGCTCGAGAGCGAGAAGCAGCCGAGCGTCGCCTCGTTCTTCGCAAAGAAGCCGGCGGCGTCGTCGTCGGCCGAGGGCAAGCGCGCCGCCGACGGCGCGGCGACGGGCGCCGACGGGAAGAAGGCGAAGCGCTGAGCGCGAGTACGTGTGGTGTGAGACGTGTAGACTCTACGTGACTAGACCCGACGCGTCCTCAGCTCGAAGGCCACGGCGAGCGGGAGGTGGTCCGACGGGTGCGTCTCCGACGGCATGGCGGCATCGGGCGCCGCCGTGTCCGAGCGCGCGGTGGGCGTCAGCGTCGCCGGCGTATGGAAGACGTAGTCGATCCACTCGGTGCGGTCGGCGTTGCGGCTCGTGCAGTGGCCCGGCGCCGGCGCGTCGCCCCAGCGGTGGATGCCCTCGAAGGCGTCGCGCAGCTCGAGCGGCGCGCCGTCGGCGTCGGCCCAGCCGAAGGCGCCGCCGGAAAAGCCCGTCGCGAGCCGCGGCGGCGGCGGCAGCCCGTCGGCGGCGGCGGGCGGCCGCCCCTCGAAGACGGCGGCGTCGCCCGGCGGCGTGTTGAAGTCGCCCATCAGCAGCATCGCCGCGCCGCTTTGGTCGCCGCCGCCGCCGCCGCCGCGCACATTGCTCGTGACAAGCTCGCGGAGGGCGACGAATTCGCCGGCGCGCACCTCGCCTGGGTAGCGGTTGGTGCGCGCGCCGTCGCGGCTCGTCGTCATCAGGTGGGCGGCGCACACCCACACGATGGCGCCGCTCGCGCGGTGCGTAAGCCGCACGAGCGCCGCGTTGCGCCGGTCGGATAACGCCATCGGCGTCGGCCCGTCGTCGTCGGCGCCGCCGAGCGGGTGCCACGCCTCGCGCATGTCGACGCTGCGCGCCGGGACGCCAAAGGCACCACCTCCGGCGTCGCACTCGATTTCGCCGCCCTCGAATTCGCCGCCGCCGTCCGCGGCCGCGACGAAGGCGGCGCGCCGCCAGAAGACGCCGAGGCCCGACGCCTGCGGCCCGCCCTTTGGGTCCTTGAAGAGCGCGCCCGTCCAGCCGGCGGCGTCCATCGCCGCGGCGAACGTCTCGTCGGCGTCGCCGCGGTAGCGCGCGACCGCCTCGTGCGCGTCGTACTCCTGGAGCGCGACGATGTCGGGCGGACCGCCGCCAAAGCGCGGCCGCGTCACCTCCGAGAAGAGGCGCGGCCCGCGCACCGCCCACGCGTAGACCGCCTCCTCGGCGGCGACGATGTGCGAGAAGAGCTCGAGCGCGAGCGACTCCGGCAGATTTTGCCGAAGCAGCCCGCGCAGCGTCGTCGCGACGCGCTCGGCGCCGTCGGCCGTGTACGCCACCGTGTCCTCGGCGACGAAGCGGAGGTGCGGCAGCGACGCGGGCAGGTCGGCCGCCGAGGCGCATTTTCGAGCGGCCCAGAATGCGCGCATCGCCGTGTACTCGCCGGCGGCGAAATTCTTGTGGAAGTGCGCCTTGTACTCAGGCGTGAGCGTGGCGGACTTGAAGGCGCTCCACTTGGTCGAGGTGGCCGCCTCGACGCGCTCGCGGAACGCCGCATTGATCGCGATGCACCACGGGATGGTGTTCGAGCCGAGCGAGCGCGCGAGGATGTTGTAGGTGAGGGCGGTGAAGGAGTGGGTCGTGGAGGTGGCGGTGGCGTCGAGGCGTGCGCGCTTGGCGTCGCCGGAGAGCTCCGCAGACGCGCTAGCGTCGGCAAAGTCCGACATCAGCCAGCAGACGTGAGATCTTGTTCGATCGTGTGGAGCTCCCGGGACAGCTCCGCCGCGATGGCGAGCCGGGTGCCGCCGCCGCCGCGCGCACGGCGATCGTCGTCCTCCGCGCCGTCCTCCTCCACGCTTGCACGCGAATACCTATCCGGCTCGCTCGCCAGCTCGATCACGTACGTGCTCTTCTCGCCGCTCGAGGTCGTCAAAACCCGGCTCCAGCTGCAGGCGGCGCCCGGCTGGACCAAAATCCACAGCGGCGGCCTCTTCGCCGCGCTGCGCGCCATTCTCGCGCAGGACGGCGTGCTGCTGAGCTGGTCGCACGGCCTCGCGCCGGGCGTCGCGCGCGATTTTGTCTATTCCGGCTTCCGCACGGGCATGTACCCGACGGTGCGCAACGCCATCGGCGGCGAGGACGCGCGCTTCGTCGAGAAGGTGGCGGCCGGCGCCGTGTGCGGCGGCGGCGGCGCGGGCTTTGCGAACGCGATCGACGTTGTCCGCGTGCGGATGATCGCCGAGGGCGGCCGCGTCGACGCCAACGGCGTGCTCACGACCGGGCTGCGCGCCGGCCACGCGCCGCGCTGGGCGTCGTCGCTGCAGTGCGCGGCCGACTGCGTGCGGAGCGAGGGCGTCGTCGGCGGGCTGCTGCTGCGCGGCGTGAGCGCGACGGTCTCGCGCGCCGGCCTGCTCACGGCGGCGCAGATGTCGAGCTACGACGCGATCAAGACGTGGGCGCGCGAGCGCGGCGTGGCGGACGGCCTCCCGCTGCAGGTCGTGGCGGCGGCGATCAGCGGCTTCATCGCGTCCGTCGCGAGCAACCCGGCCGACGTGCTCAAATCGCGGGCGATGATGGCGGGCGGAGACGGCAGCGTCGTCGGCGCGGCGATCGCGGTGGCGCGCGCCGAGGGCTTGAGAGGCTTCTACCGAGG
>Ga0163111_10002175_pt1 | contig 12336 bp, 10 predicted proteins | sample CRUFie1St18metaG_FD_109645 | JGI IMG/M metagenome (GOLD analysis project Ga0163111, IMG submission 109645) | Marine microbial communities from the Costa Rica Dome - CRUD Field 142mm St18 metaG | ecosystem: Environmental > Aquatic > Marine > Oceanic > Photic zone | place: Costa Rica: the Eastern... | reverse complement strand
TAGTGGTCGCCTAGATCAACACCCAACGCCGACTTCGCCTGAGCTCGCATAAAGCTGTCGGGCATCTGTAATAACAGACCACACCCGTCTCCCGTGCGGCCATCCGCGGCAATACCGCCCCGGTGTGTCATGCAGGTCAGGGACTCAATGGCGGTTTGCAGCAGGCGATGACTGGCCTCGCCCTCAATATGAGCGATTAACCCGAAACCACAGTTGTCCCGAAATTCCTCAGGACGGTAGAGACCATGCGAGGATGTCGATTGACGACCGACACCGCCCGCAGCTGACGTTTGATTCATAAACCGTTTCGCTTCTGAACCGGCGCACATCACCGGCGAAACCACCCCTTACGGGGCAAGAACAAAAGGGGGCGTAGTGTACACGCCCGAAAACAGGCGCTCAATTGGCGATAACGTCGCCGATCAGGTGCCGATCACGCGGGCAATATCGTCTTCCGTGACGTCTTCTGTCACTTCCGCCTCACCCAACTGACGAAGCAAAATATAGCGGATTTTTCCTGCAGTGACTTTTTTGTCGCTTCCCATCGCGGCGAGCAGCGCTTGTGGGGTGACATCGGCCGGAGTTGAGACCGGTAAGCCCACTGCCTCATTGAAACCAATCAACTCGTCTACCACCGCCGCATCGATTCCCCCGGCAGCGGCTGACAACCGACTGGCCAGTACCATACCCGCCGCCACGGCTTCGCCGTGCAGCCAATCACCATAGCCCTGAATGCGCTCGATGGCATGGCCAAAGGTGTGCCCGAAATTCAGATGCGCGCGCACCCCGCCCTCGCGCTCATCCTCCGCCACAACAGCGGCTTTGATGGCACAGCTGCGCTGAATGGCGTATGCCACAGCGCTGGGTTCACGATCTTTGAGTGCTGAGACGTTCTGTATCAGCCAGCTAAAAAATTCAGCGTCTCGAATGAGTCCGTACTTCACTACCTCTGCCAAGCCGGCCGAAAACTCGCGCGCCGGCAATGTGGCGAGGGTGTCGAGGTCAATCAGCACCTGCTTGGGTTGATGAAAGGCCCCGATCAGATTCTTGCCCATCTTGTGGTTGACGCCGGTCTTACCCCCGACCGAAGAATCGACCTGAGCCAATAGCGTGGTCGGCACCTGAATAAAATCTGCTCCGCGCAAAAAGCAGGCGGCTGCAAACCCTGTCATGTCGCCAACAACACCGCCTCCCAGCGCCACGAACAGACTGCTTCGTTCGTGCCTGTCTGCCAGTGCCGCGTCGAGAATCTGCTGTACCGAGTCGAGGTGCTTGCTTGCCTCCCCGGCAGGCAAAACGACCTCGGTGATTTGTGCCGCATCACTCAAGGCGCTCTTCACGGCAGATCCATACAGTGGCCCAACCTGATTATCGGTGACCAGCACGACGCCGCGATCTTGCGTGGCGGCGCGCCACACTGCGGCATCACCAATCAGACCTCGGCCAATGTGAATCTCATAGCTGCGATCATCGGCAACCGAAGCGAGATCGACCTCAAGAGTGTGCAGAACATCCGGCATGCGCTAAAGCTCTCGGCTATCGGTTAAGGATCATCGCGGGGCACCAACCCACGCTCGCACAACTGCGTATGAATTTGCCGGGCGACCTTGCGTGCGTTGGCGCCGCCCCCTGAGATCATGACATCTGCGAGTGACCTGTAAAGCGGTTCCCGCTCTGCCATCAGCCGGGTCAGGGTTGCCTCACGATCTCCTGTCTCCAATAACGGCCGCCCCTCTCCGGAACCCGTGCGCTTCAGTTGCTGTGCCACCGAGATATTCAAAAATATCACCGTACCCGTGCTCGACATAAGCGCTCGATTCTCGTCGGCGAGGATCGCGCCACCACCCGTGGCAATCACAGCCCCCGGCTGCTCGGCGAGATCTTTCAGGACCGCCGTCTCGCGACGTCGAAAGCCAGCCTCTCCTTCCACATCGAAGATCCAGGGAATGTCCGCACCCGCTCGGGACTCAATCTCTGAGTCGGAGTCAACGAAGGGACAGGCGAGCAGTTCAGCCAGGTGTTTGCCCACCGTCGACTTTCCTGAGCCCATGGGCCCAACCAAAAATAGCCGCATATCCGCGGCGCTGTCAGCCATACTCTCGCCCGTCAGTTCACCAGCGCTTCAGACAGGATTCTAGGCGTAATAAAAATAAGTGTCTCGGTCTTCTGCTGGGAGTTTGCGGTGCTATTGAACAGACGGTGTATCTGGGCTCCCAAAGTCGGTAAAAGGTCACTTAACGCCCCCAATTGTGTGAAATCTCCGCAAAAGCCCTGATATGTTTGCTCGCTCAGGTGCTCTGGGTGCTCACATACCACCCTCAGTCAGAGCAAAAGCCACAACAGACACAAACCACTTCGGAGACTTCGCAGTGCCGAAAGCCAGAAAACTGATGCGATATACCGCGCTGATTGCGTGCGCAGGGCTCTGGTGGCTGGCCGGTCTGTATCTCTATCTGAGTCCGAACCTCCCAGAGGAAAGTGCATTACGCAACATCACGCTGCGGACTCCAATGCGCGTGCTGAGTAGCGACGGCGCATTAATCGGCCAATTTGGTGAGCAGAAAAGAAAGCCTTTGCAGTTTGACGAGATTCCGCAGAGCTTTATCGATGCGCTGCTGGCGGCCGAGGATGACGGGTTCTTCGAACACAGCGGCATCGAACCACTGAGTCTGCTGAGAGCGGTTTCCGAGTTACTGCTGACCGGAAAGAAAGGCAGCGGCGGCTCCACGCTCACCATGCAGGTGGCGAGGAACTACTTCCTCACTCTGGACCAGACCTTCCTCAGGAAGTTCACCGAAATTCTCCTGGCGTTTCAGATAGAGGCCCGTCTTAGTAAAGAGGAGATCTTTGAGCTCTACGTGAATCGGGTGTTCCTGGGACATCGGGCCTATGGTTTTGAGGCCGCCGCCGAGACGTATTACGGCAAACCCCTAGCCGAGTTGGACCTTGCCCAGCACGCCATGCTGGCGGGCGTCCCCAAAGCGCCCTCGCGCAATAACCCCCTGAGCAACCCCGATAAAGGAAAAGTTCGCCGGGACTGGATTCTCGGGCGCATGGCAAATCTGGACATGATCAACGATTCGCAGCGAATGGCCGCTCAACAAACGCCCGTGACGGCTGCCTTTTATGGTCAGGTCGTAGAAGTCGACGCTGACTATGTCGCAGAGATGGTGCGGCGCGAGATGGTAGAACGCTTCGGCAACGCCGCCTATAACGACGGCTACGTGGTCTACACCACCGTGCAGGCCGACCTGCAGCAAGCGGCACACGATGCTCTGCTTGGCGGGCTGCGAACCTACGATTGGCGACACGGATGGCGCGGCCCGGAACGAAGACTCGCACCCCGAGAGGACGAATCAGTCGAGGACACGCTGGGGCGCTGGCAAGAAGCACTGCGCGCCATGCCAACCATTGCCAAACTGCCGCCGGGGATTGTCACCCACATCACGCAAACCGATATCTGGGTACTGCTCAAGTCTGGCGAGACCGTTTTCCTCTCTTGGGAAGACGACCTGAAGAAAGTGCGTCGTTACCGCTCGGCAAACCAAACGTCGGCGCCCGAGCAGTCGGCTTCTGATCTGTTGGCGCCGGGAGATCTGATCCGTGTTCGCGAAACGCCGCAGGGCTGGCGATTGACTCAGGTGCCCAAGGCTCAATCTGCGCTGGTATCGCTGGACCCCAAGCACGCAGCGATTCGGGCGCTGGTCGGGGGCATGGGTTTTGAACTGTCCAAATTCAACCGTGCAACGCAGGCCAAACGTCAGCCCGGGTCAAACTTCAAACCGTTCCTTTACGCCAGCGCGCTGTCCTCAGGCATTACCCCCTCGACAGTCATCAATGACGCGCCGGTGGTGCTCGATAACCTTGCAGCAGCGGAAATCTGGCGACCCGAGAACGACAGCGGAAAATTTTACGGGCCCACTCGACTGCGGGAAGCTTTAACCTTTTCACGCAATCTGGTGTCGATTCGCGTACTACAGCGAGTCGGGGTGCGGCCGTTTATCCGCTACGTTGAAGCGCTGGGATTTGACACCGAGGACATGCAGGCCAACCTGACCCTGGCGCTGGGGACTCATACCTACACTCCCATCGAGATCGCGACCGGCTACGCCATTTTGGCCAACGAAGGGTTCAAGGTGGAGCCATGGTTGATTGAGCGAATCGAGAATGCCAAAGGGGACATCGTCTACGCGGCGGATCCGCTGGTCGCCTGTCCAGAGTGCGCCGGAACAAATAGCGGCGAGGCTGAGGAAATGCGCATGGAAGATATTCTCGGCACGGCTGTGCCCGAGGTCCGTGCTGCCGAGCGGGTGATGGACCCCCGCGTCGCCTACATCATCTCCTCCATTCTCAACGACGCCATACAACGTGGTACAGGTCGCCGCGCGCGAGTGCTGGAGCGTCAGGACATTGCCGGCAAAACCGGGACCACCAACGGCCCCCGAGACGCCTGGTTCTCCGGATTTAACCGGGACCTCATCACCACCGCCTGGGTTGGGTTTGACGACTATAGCCCCCTCGGCCGACGCGAATTCGGGGGCACTGCGGCACTGCCCATCTGGATTGATTACATGCGGGAGGCGCTGCCACCGGCGCAACCTGCACCGCCCATGCCGCCCGGAATCGTCAGGTTGCGCGTAGACCGTCAGTCTGGTCTGCGGGTCAAAGGACAGCCCGAGGGCAGTGTCATGGAGTATTTTCTGAAGGAGTATCTGCCGGACTGGGACAGCGCCTCTGGCGGCAGTATCGATACTGAAGATCTCGAACAGATTTTCTGAGGCCAAAAAAAAGCCGGCTTACGCCGGCTTTTTCATTTGCAATTTAGTTTTTCAGGCCTCTATCACCGAAGCGCTTATTGAATCTCGCCACACGGCCATCGCTCTGAGCCACTTTCTGCTTGCCCGTATAGAAAGGGTGGGAAGCACTGGAAATGTCCAGGATCATATACGGATACGTTTGCCCGTCGTGCTCTTTTGTCTCATTAGTCTGAACCGTCGAACCCACCACAAAATAGGTGTCCGACGAGGTGTCGTGAAAGAGAACTTCACGATACTCAGGATGAATGTCTGGTTTCATGCCAACCTCCGTCAGCATCTGTCATGCGAAAAAGAGCGCGGATCATACCAGAGCCCGCACCGATATCAACATGGAATACGCCCCTCCACGGGCTCTAGTACACTGCGCCGTCTAGCCACCGCTCCGAGCAGATCTTGAGTCAGAAATTAGCGGACAAATCCCACGATCCGGTGATCTGGCGCTGCGCGGTGCCCTCGCCCCTGAGACGCCCTTTCGACTATCGGCCGCCAGCGAACTGGACGGGCGTAGCGCGCCCAGGTGCTCGGGTCTGCGTTCCCTTCGGTAAGCGGGCGGTCACCGCCATTGTGTTATCCGTTACATCTGAATCCCCGGTAGAAGAGTCAAAGCTCAGGCCCGCGACAGCGCTATTAGACGAACAACCTCTCTACACCGCAGCACAGCTGTCACTGCTCAGCTGGGCGGCAGGCTACTACCAACATCCCATCGGTGAGGTCATGCCGCTGGGGCTGTCTCCGGGGGAGCGTCGCGGCAAGCCCGAGCGAGAAACAGGACAAGCCGGGGTGCGCCTCAGCTCTCGCGGACAAGGTCTCCCCGAGGGCGCGCCACACCGCGCGCCCAAACAGGCCGCACTGGTCACGCGATTGGGAGCAGGCGCCGTCACGCTTGCCGAACTCGCAAACGAGGGTTTCAGCCGATCGGTCGCCAGGGCGCTCGTGGACCATTCACTTGCCGAAATTTGTGACGTCACGCCCGATGCTCACTGGCACGTGCATGCACCGCCGCTGCCTGCGAACTCAGAGCAACAGGGAGCCATTGACGCCATCGTGGCCACCTTGGGCACCTTCTCGGTGCACTTGTTATATGGCGTGACGGGAAGCGGCAAAACTGAAGTCTACCTGCAGGCTATTGCGGACTGTCTGCGGCGAGACCAGCAGGCGCTGGTGCTGCTCCCCGAGATCGCTCTAACGCCCCAAACACAAGCAAGATTTGAAGCACGATTCGATGCGCCGGTGGTCACGCTGCACTCCGGCATGGGCGATGCGGAACGTGATCGCGCCTGGGCGGCTGCAAGGCAAGGTCGCGCCGCCGTCATTCTCGGCACCCGTTCATCGGTTTTTGTCCCCCTACGAAAACCCGGACTGATCGTTGTCGATGAGGAACATGACGCCGCCTTTGTGCAGCAGGACGGCTTTCGCTACTCGGCACGGGACGTGGCCATCAAGCGCGGCCAACTGGAGCAATGCCCGGTTGTCCTCGGCAGCGCCACGCCCAGTCTGGAGAGCTGGCACAACGCGGAGTTGGGTCGTTATCATCGCCATTCCCTGACCGAGCGGGCCGGCGCAGGCTCACTGCCCACGCAGCGAAGAATTGATATCAGCGGCCTCGAGCTATCAGCCGGCCTATCAGCCGAAATGCTCCAGCGAATTGAACAGACGCTGACGCAGGGACATCAGGTGCTGGTGTTCCTCAACCGCCGCGGTTTCGCCAACGCATTGCTCTGTCACGACTGCGGCTGGAGCAGTGATTGCAACGATTGCGACGCCCGGATGACCCTTCACAAGACACCACCAGGTTTGCATTGTCATCATTGCGATCGCCGCTCGGCACTGCCGCGCCACTGCCCCCGTTGTCAGAGTGAGCGCCTGGTGGGTAGCGGCATCGGTACGCAGCAGACTGAGGCACTGCTCGCCGAGCGCTTCGCCGAGTTCCCGGTCATTCGCGTCGACAGCGACACGATGTCTGGACGGCAGGCGATGCCGGCATTGATTGAAAGGCTGGCCTCTGGCGAGCCAGTACTGATGATTGGCACGCAAATGCTGAGCAAGGGGCATCATTTCTCGCACGTCACGCTGGTTGCGGTTGTCGATGCCGACGCGCTGCTGTTCAGTCCCGATTTCCGCGGTGAAGAGCGCCTTCTGCAGCTACTCACACAGGTCGGAGGCCGAGCAGGACGGGATGAGACACCCGGCGAGGTGCTGATTCAGACCCGACATCCCGAGCATCCGCTGGTGCAGCAACTCGATGCTCCGTATCACACTGCATTGCCAGCGCTGCTTCATCATCGGGCTCAGGCAGGCTTGCCGCCTCACGGTGCACTGGGTGTGATTCGTTGCGACAGCCAGAATCGGCAGGAGGGTCTCGCTTTCTTGTCCCAAATCAGAAAAGGCGCGCCCAGTCTGGCAGGCAGTCACACCATTGGGCCCGTTCCCGCCGCGATGGCCAGACGCAAAAATCGCTACCGTTGCCAGCTGGTGATTTCAGCCAGCAATCGTGCGGCGTTGGCAAAAATTATGACCGGCCTGATTGCCGCAGCAGAATCGACCAAACACCCCCGCTATTTGAGCTGGTCTGTCGACATTGACCCATACGAAAGCTTGTGACTTCCTGCGCTGGAGCCATATGCGCGGGTTGGTGATAATAGCCTCGAGATCTGCGCCCATCACCGCGCAGACATGCCCAACAGGACAACCATGAAGTCGGAACTGGCTGCGCTGATTACCGCGGCGCTGGAACAACTGGTATCACAAGGCGCATTGGCTGAGCTGCCCGATGTCGCGCCGCAGATTGATCGGCCCAAGGATCCGAGCCATGGCGATCTCTCCTGCAATATCGCGATGGTGCTGGCAAAGCGGGTTGGCATGGCCCCCCGTGATCTCGCCTCACAGCTTATCGAGGCGCTACCGGATAACACCCTGATCGACAGCAGCGATATCGCAGGCCCTGGTTTCATTAATTTTTTCATTAACCCCGGTCATCACACGGAAGTCGTGCGCACCATTCTTGAACTGGGCTCGACCTACGGACGCTCTGACACAGGAAACGGGCGGCAAGTGCAGGTTGAGTTTGTCTCGGCCAATCCAACCGGACCGCTCCATGTGGGCCACGGGCGTGGCGCGGCGATCGGCGACTCACTTAGCCGACTGCTGGAGGCAACCGGCTGGTCGGTGCACCGCGAGTTCTACTACAACGACGCAGGTCAGCAGATCAATAATCTCGCGTTATCGGTACAAGCCCGCGCACAGGGTAAGGATCCAGACCACCCCGACTGGCCGGCCGACGGCTATCAAGGCGGCTACATAGAGGATGTAGCGACTGCCTATCTGGCTGGCGAGACCGTTCAGGCAGCGGATCGCGAGATCACCGCCGCGGGCGAAGTTGACGATTTGGATGCCATTCGAGAGTTTGCGGTGGCTTGCCTGCGGCGCGAGCAGGATCAGGACCTCAAGGCGTTCCAGGTCTTGTTCGATGAGTATTTTCTGGAGTCATCACTCTATGGAAGTGGTGCCGTCGAGGAGACGGTCAGCACGCTGGAGCAGGCGGGGCATACCTTCGAAGAGCAGGACGCGCTGTGGCTGAGGACGACCGACTTCGGGGATGACAAAGATCGGGTCATGCGCAAAAGCGAAGGCAGCTACACCTATTTTGTGCCGGACGTTGCCTACCATCACAACAAGTGGCAACGCGGTTTTGAGCGGGTCATCAACGAGCAAGGCGCTGACCACCACAGCACCATCACCCGGGTTCGGGCGGGACTTCAGGGTCTTAATGTCGGTATTCCCGAGGGCTGGCCCGAGTACGTGCTGCATCAGATGGTGACCGTGATGCGCGATGGCGCCGAAGTGAAACTGTCTAAACGCGCGGGGAGCTACGTCACGCTTTGCGACCTGATTGACTGGGTCGGCTGTGATGCAACACGGTATTTCTTGGTCGCGCGGGCACCGACGTCACAACTGACCTTCGACGTGGATCTGGCGCTGGCTCGCAGCAACGAAAACCCCGTCTACTACATTCAATATGCCCATGCCCGCTGCGCCAGCGTATTACGCAAGGCAGCAGAAGATCACAGCGTGACTCCCCAACAGGGGCTCGCACATTTGGATTGTCTGGATGAACCCGAGACGCTGGCACTGGCCATCAGTCTCGGTCGCTTCCCTGAGGTGGTCGCCATCGCAGCGGAACGGCTTGAACCACATGATGTCGCCAACTACCTCCGCGAACTCGCCGCTGACTTTCACAGCTTCTACAACGCCCACAAGGTGCTAGAGGGTGCCGCCGAGACGACAAGCGCTCGACTGGCGCTGGTGGCGGCGACCAAGCAAGTGATTGCCAGCGGTCTCGATCTGCTGGGTGTGTCGGCTCCGGAGAGTATGTGATGGCGCAGGCGCCGAGCAAAACAGCACGCAAGCCCTCGGCCACCCGCAGCCAGACATCATCCGCTGCAGACAGCGCGCCACCAACGCTGAACCGCAGCCATCTGCAGGGGTTTATCGCCGGGTGTGTGGTGGGCTTGCTCGGTGCTGTGGGCATCTTCAACGCGCTGCAAACGCCAGAGGAGCCAGCCGAGGTCGCCGTAGCATCGCCCCCTTCGATCGAGGAAGAAGCCGGCCCCCGCTTTGATTTTTATACCGTACTGCCGAATCAGGAACTCGATTTGAACCCCAACATTGAGCCTGCGGATCTGCAGTCCGGCGCTGCCAGCAGCACCCAGTATTTGTTACAAGTCGGCTCCTTTCGTCAGGAGGTGGACGCCGATCGGCGCCGAGGCGAGCTCGCCCTATTGGGGCTTGATGCCCGCATCGAGCCCAGCGACGGAAGCAACGGGCGCTGGCACCGCGTTTACCTCGGGCCTTTTGACAGTCGCTCGGAGATGGCACGGGCACGGAGCCTGACAGCGCAGGCCGACATGGACACCTTGCTACTGAAACGCGAGGCGCCGTGAGCGGCAGCGATCCACATCAGGTGACCCACCTCCACTACTCCCGGGGCAAGCGCCTCTTGGAACTGGACTTCGGTGATGGCGCAACGTATCAACTGAGCGCCGAATTTCTGAGAGTGTTCTCCCCCTCGGCTGAAGTGCGAGGCCATGGCCCCGGCCAGGAAGTCCTGCAGACCGGAAAGTCATCGGTTTGCGTCGAACGTATCGAGCCGGTTGGCCACTACGCGGTGCAGATCGCTTTCGACGACGGCCACGACTCCGGCCTCTATAGCTGGCGTTACCTCAGGGATCTCGCCGAGCGGCAGGACCACTATTGGCAGCAGTATCTGCAACAACTCTCAGCAGCGGGCAAATCACGCGATCCCGAAGTGCAGGTCCTGCACTTCGACCCCTAAGGCGAGCGCCCCTCCCCCTGAACACAACCCCTGCGCTCAGGTACACTTGCCGGCCCGCCGGGAGAAGCCCGGCGCGAAGACGGGACGTGACACATGAACGACGAGGCCACCGGGCGCGCCGATCACGACGAGAACACCACTGATTTTGGTTTTACCCGAGTCGATCGGGGGGCCAAGGCCGGCATGGTGCGTGGTGTATTTGACTCGGTCGCCAGTCGCTACGATCTGATGAACGATCTGATGTCCGGGGGGATTCATCGCCTCTGGAAGCGCTTCACGATCGATCTCAGTGGTGCCCGACCCGGGCAGACCATTCTCGATATTGCCGGTGGCACGGGCGATCTCGCAGCCAGATTCTCTCGCCTCGTGGGGCCCGAAGGCCAGGTGATTCTCGCTGACATCAACGCCGCCATGCTGGAGGTCGGCCGCGACCGGCTGATCGATAAAGGCGCGACAGGCAATATTGAGGTGGTTCAAGCCGATGCCCAGGCGCTGCCCTTTGAAGACAACAGCGTCGACTGCATCACCATTGCCTTTGGTCTCAGAAACGTGACAGATAAGGATATGGCCCTGCGCTCCATGCTGCGCGTGCTGCGCCCCGGCGGCCGTCTGCTGGTCCTCGAGTTTTCCAAGCCGACCTCGCCACTGCTCGGAAAAATCTACGATCAGTACTCTTTTCAAATACTGCCGGCGATGGGTCGTATGATTGCCCAAGACGCGGAGAGTTACCGCTACCTTGCGGAGTCGATCCGTAAGCATCCCGATCAAGAAACGCTGCTGGGGATGATGGAAGAAGCCGGATTCGCCGAGTGCCGCTATCACAACATGACGGGTGGCATTGTTGCGGTGCATCAGGGCTTCAAGCCGTGACACAGCACGACCCCGCCGTGCTCAGCGCCGCCCTGGCGGCGGCCGAGACCGCGTTGAATCAAGCCATCGCATTGGCGCCCCACTCGCATCTGGAGTTGAACACGCTCAGCGGCACGTTGCTGGGCGTCGACATCACCTCGCTGGATCTCACGCTCTATATCGAACTGGTGACCGGCACCGAGATTCGCCTGATGTCCCACTGCGAGCGGGAGCCCGATGCGTTTGTGCGCGGCACGCTGGAAGATTTTGGCGCACTTGCGACGTCAGATGACCCCGCTGCCACACTGATCAACAGTGGCATCGAACTCCAGGGAAGCAGCGCGAGCTTGATCACACTGCAGCAGGTGATCTCCCGCATGGACATTGACTGGGAAGCGCCATTGGTGGATGTCCTCGGTGATGTGATGGGCCACCAGATCGCCGAAGGCCTGCGTCGATTTTTCCGCTGGGGCGAAGGCGCGCGCGCCAGCCTCAAACGGCAGGTGTCCGAATACCTGTTGGAGGAGGGGCGCCTGACCCCGCCGAAGGCCGAGCTTGAGCATTTTTATGACGCGGTGCAGTCCGTCGCAATGCGCGTCGAGCGCGCCCAAAGTCGCATCGAGAAACTACTGGCCAAAGCCGCCACCCGCGAGACATCACAATGAGCCGCGTGATCGCCCTGTACCGAGCGGTGGCGCGGTATCGACTCGACCAACTGCTGCCAGAGAAACAGCGCCCGCGCCTATTCTCACTGCTACTGAGAGTGTTTCCCGTCCTGTCGGTCCCGGCAACCACACCGCGTGGCGAGCGTCTCCGTCGGGCACTGGAGGATCTGGGGCCCGTATTCATCAAGTTCGGTCAGCTGCTCTCGACCCGCAGAGACCTGCTACCCCACGACATCGCCGACGAGTTGGCATTGCTTCAGGATCAGGTGCCGCCCTTCCCGGCAAAGGAAGCCATACAGCGTATCGAAGCGGCACTGGGTAAACCCCTGAGCGACTGCTTTGCCGAATTTGATGCCAATCCGTTGGCCGCAGCCTCGGTAGCACAGGTACATGGTGCGCGCCTGCCTGATGGCAGCGACGTAGTGGTCAAAGTACTGCGACCGGGCATAGAGAAGACGATTGATCAGGATCTGAGATTGCTCAGGCATGTCGCGCAGCTGCTGGCCCGGTGGTCAAACAGTGGGCGGCGCCTCAGACCTGTCGAGGTCGTAGCCGAATACGATCGCATCATTCACGGTGAATTGGACCTGCAGCGCGAGGCGGCCAACGCCTCGCAACTGAGGCGGCATTTCAAAGCCGGCGATCTGGTCTACGTGCCCGAGGTGCACTGGCC
>Ga0163111_10002170_pt1 | contig 12351 bp, 4 predicted proteins | sample CRUFie1St18metaG_FD_109645 | JGI IMG/M metagenome (GOLD analysis project Ga0163111, IMG submission 109645) | Marine microbial communities from the Costa Rica Dome - CRUD Field 142mm St18 metaG | ecosystem: Environmental > Aquatic > Marine > Oceanic > Photic zone | place: Costa Rica: the Eastern... | reverse complement strand
GACGTCGTCATCGTTGGCCCATGAACATTCGATATCAAACGAAATAAATTCATTCAAGTGACGGTATGTATCGTGTTTTTCAGCCCTGAATGCTGGACCAATTTCAAAGACTCTTTCCAATCCACCTGACATGCACAGTTGCTTGTACAGTTGCGGCGACTGGTTGAGGAAAGCGGGCGTGTCAAAGTACATCATAGGGAATAGGTCAGTCCCTCCTTCAGTAGCAGTCGCAACTATTTTCGGCGTGTGGGTCTCGAAAAAGCCTTCATTGATTAAAGCCTCACGTCCAAATTGGAGAATTTTTCCTCTGAGATGAAACATAGCATTAACATGAGAGCGTCGCAGATCAAGGAATCGATTGTCAAGTCGAGTGTCCAAAGCAACATGGACCGTGTCTGTGACGCCTAGTGGTAGAGGGGCCTCAGCTCTTGAAATGACGGTTACAGCGGATGCAACAACCTCGAAAGCAGGAGGTGGTAATGGCTCTCCATCTTTCACCTTCGGTGGACGCTTTTCAGATACAACTCCAGTGAATTGTAAAGTTGACTCACGTGTCATACGCTGCACCATGTCCAGTGCTTCTTCACCAACATTATCGGCCTTGAGAAAAATTTGTGTAGACCCAGTTCCATCTCGAAGGTCGACAAAGCAAATTGCCCCCTTGCCACGGTTTGCCTCTAAAAAACCAGCAACTTTCACTTCTTCACCTACAAGTTCGGCTCCAATACTTTGGATTTGGCCGAGTGTGTGCGTGCGATATGCAGTCGGAACCCATGTGGTCATAGTGGGGGGGTTGGGGGGTAGAACATCAACCATTCGTATGCAAATGCTGGAAAATTCCAGCCAAGAGGGGAATGAAAGCACTATTTATTCCGAATAAGAATATCTCGGCATGTCGATAAGCGGTTTATTCATATATGGCAAGTATCGCGCCACAGCCATGACTGGAGACCTCTTTTCATCCGAATCAGTAACCCGTGGCCACCCTGACAAACTTTGCGATACTGTTTCGGATGCCATTGTCGATGCGTGCCTTGCCATAGATTCCAATGCTCGTGTGGCGGTTGAAACATGCGTCAAAGGCAAGGAAGATATGGGTCTGATTGTCCTTGCAGGAGAGGTTTCTCTCAACGGCAATGTACCAGATTACGAAAAAGTGGCTCGAGATGCAGCAGCCGCTGTTGGTTACACTTCTCACGCAATTGGGATGGATGCGACAACCTCCGACCACACCGAAGTTCAAGTACACATTACCACTCAATCAGCATATATTGCCCAAGGAGTCAATCAAGATCAGTTGTCTCAAGGTGCGGGTGACCAAGGATTGATGTTTGGATATGCTTGTACAGAAACTGAAAGTTTTGAGGAACTAAAAGGGCGATATTTCCCACTTGCTGCAGCCTTATCTCAGCGATTGACAAGACGACTAACGACCGTTCGTGAACAAGGAATTCTACCTTGGGCTCGACCCGATGGCAAATCCCAAGTTACCGTTGAATACGACGATGATGGCAACATCTCTCGGGTTCATACGGTCATTATAGCAATTCAACACGATGATGATTTGAAACAACAATTTGGAGGTTCAGAGGACAAAGAATTAGAGTATGTTCGTCAACAAATTTTGGAACATGTTGTTCGGGAAGTAATTCCTGCTGAACTTCTTGATGATGATTGTACTTTGGTCGTTAATGGAACTGGACGTTTTGCAGACCCAGGAGGTCCATATGCTGATGCAGGTTTAACAGGTCGAAAGATCATCGTCGATACGTATGGAGGTATGGGTCGACACGGGGGAGGGGCATTTTCAGGAAAAGACCCATCAAAGGTTGACCGTTCAGCTGCTTATGCTTCTCGTTGGGCGGCAAAGCATGTTGTAGCTGCTGGACTAGCGACGCGTTGTGAAATCCAATTGGCTTATGTGATTGGAATTGCAGAACCTGTTAGTGTACGTGTTGAAACATTTGGCACCTCGAGTCAAAGCGACAGAGAAATCGCTGAGAAAGTCAAAGCAACTTTTGATTTCCGACCCGGTGCTATTGCCCGAGACCTTCAACTCCTCAAGCCGATTTACTCCGTAACCGCTTCGGGAGGCCATTTTGGAAGAGTCCCCGGTAATGACGGAACTTTCCCTTGGGAGCAAATCGACCAAAACAGAATTGCTTCACTCCTAGATTAAGAAAGCACTTTTTTTCCGGCCCGTAGGGCCGATTCACTCAAGAGGTATGTACGAGTGGCTTGACTTGGTCTTATGTTGTCCCGGTCAATTCGCGCTGTCGCCTTTGTCCTCATCCTCTTGTTTGCGAGCCTATCGCCCCTTGCTATGACTGCACAAGCACATCAGAGCATTCTTTTGTCGACAGACACTTCTCATGTCGTGCTTCTACCGGGCTCGTCAGGTAATGTGACGCTGAATATCGAAAACAATGCAACTGCGATTGAATCATTCAATGTATCAGTTGACACCAGCGGACTTTCAAATCTATGGAACATCACTCCAAGCGAAGAAGTAGTTGAGAATGTCTTTCCCACATGGAGTAAAAATACCACTATTGTGGTTCGATTAGCCGAAGGTGCAGTCCCATCCGACAGCGGTTCGTTTGATATCCATGTTACAGAACCAGACCAAAATTTCACGAGCGTCATTACCGTTTATGTTTCAGTGGCTCCTTCATACATGCCTGCACTGAATTTGGCTACAATGGGGGGTCCATTGGTTTCGATGAATTCTGGTTCAAGCGCCTCGTATTCAATCGAAGTTCAAAACTTAGGTTCGGTTGAAGACACGCTTCTTTTGGATGTTGAATTTGAACCTGATTTGGCAGCATGGTGGGCCAATTACACAAATGGAACCGGCGGAAACAATTCGAACAACGGTACCGGTAACGGAACCGGAGGTAACGGCTCGAGTGGAAACGGAACTGGCAACGGTACTGGTGGAAACGGAACTGGTAATGGCACCGGCAACGGTACTGGTGGAAACGGGACTGGCAATGGCACCGGCAACGGTACTGGTGGAAACGGGACTGGCAATGGCACCGGCAACGGTACTGGTGGGAACGGAACTGGAAATTCATCCAACATTACCATCGATAATGTCCTGATGTTCGGAAACAGTTACACGAGCTTTAACAGTTTAAATTCACTTTTGGAGTCAATGGGCGTTGTCAACGCAGATGCAGTTGTCAGTGGAGGCCAAACATTGTCGGGCCATTGGAACAATGTCAATACTACCGCCAACATCGCCAACACGACGTTGCGAAACCCCAGTATCGATTGGGATTATGTTGTTTTGCAGGACCAAAGTCAGATACCAGGATTTTACCGCTCGTCGACGGATTGGACCAACAGTAAGAACGGTGCGGTCAATCTAGCGAATGAGATTACCAATGAGGGTGGAGAATCCATTCTTCTTATGACTTGGGGCCGAAGAAATGGGGATATTACAAATCCAACTCTTTATCCAAACTTCACCATCATGCAAGAGCGTCTCGAATCAGGTTATATTGACTATCATGACAACATGACTGCAGCAGGAAACACTGTTTGGATTGCCCCAGTGGGACTAGCGTTTGAGCATATTTACAACAATGTTGTTGCAGGAGGATTGAATGCTTCCTTGTCAGGTAATTTGTTCTTCGACCTCTATGATACCGACGGCAGTCACCCATCTCTTTCCGGTAGCTATCTTGCAGCCTGCGTGCTCTACTCCACAATGACCGGCAATTCTCCGGTCGGTTCCAACGACACGGTCTCACTTTCCGCATCGGTTAAACTTCAACTTCAGCAAGCAGCTGCAGCTACTGTATTCAACGAAACTTCACACCTCGCATATCCTTGGCAATCGACCACTACTACCGCTTCAATGTCTATGATGTCAAGTCGAGGTCTTGGTGGAGGGATTCCAAGCGGCTGGAGCGTACAATGGGTTGATGATCAATTCACCAATATGCCTGCTGGTTCATCTTCTGCTGCGAATCTCCAAGTTTCGGTGCCTTCAAACGCAGCACCGGACTATTACGGTTTCCGATTGTACAGTGCTTCTACGGGCGGCAATGTTTCAACATCGACATTGATGGTGGTGCATGTTAATGCAGAACATAATCTTAGCATTGTCTTTTTAGAACAAGACTCCGCATTCATCCCCGGTCTTTCGACCAATTCCAAAATCCAAGTGACCAACACTGGAAATGCTCAAGTTGATTACAACTGGGACTTGGCGATGATAGATGGTCCATGTGTTGCATCACTTGTTACCGCTTCAACACCAGGTATGTCTCCTGACGATGTCGAGAATATCCTGTTCCAAATTTCGGTGCATGAGGAAGCAACGAAAACAGATGATTGTGATTTGAGATTCGAAGCAACTGGTACCTCTTCATCTCAACAGCATTCCATTGCGCCGTTCTTTTTCACCATTGATATCGATGAATCCGTAGCATTCGAATTGGTCACGCCAATGACCGCGCTAGAAGTTACACCTGGAAGTCCGATTACCTATGAAATGCGAATCATCAACAACGGTAGCGAAACCGTGAATTTCTACCTCGATGTCACGACACCCCCCGAGCTTGACACTTCATTCGTGTCTTCCTCCAGTGTTGAGGTTAGCCCGGGTAATGTTGGAGTATGGACACTTTCGACCGACGGAGTTTCAGGTGAATACGGTATTTACTCTCAACTATTCTCCGTCTCCTACCTTGGTCAAACATCGCATGCTAGTCTTGAGATTGATGTGCTAGGCGTTGAGCAGGCAACACTCAACGGGCCTTTGGATGGGCGCATTCAAACGCGCCCGAGCGAATCAGTAACGACATCGTTCACCTTGAGCAACACCGGCACCTCTACTTTGCAACTTTATGGCTCTCTTCTGGGACTACCTGCTGGTGCAGATGCAACCTTGAGTCATGACGAGGTCATGCTTGCAGTTGGCCAAAGTCTTGAAGTCAATCTGACGATCGACACCCAATCCTCTGTTTCTGCTGGTTCCTACCAACTTTCGTTTGCTTTCTTGAACTCGAATATATCTGCTGAATCGGTTGTTACGCTGCAGGTACAAGAGCGAATCAGTGTAAAAATCAATTCTATGTCCTTGTCACAAAACGAGCAACTCGCTGTTGGGCCGAACAGTTCTACTTCGGTGATGTTCGATATGCTGAATACAGGTTCTGCTCAAGATACTTTACTCGTTTCGGTGGTTGACTATGGTGGAGCATTTGATTGGTTTGAATTTGAGATTTCAACTCCAACACTCGGCCTAGCTTCCGGTCAATCTTCATCAAACTCGGTTAGTTTCCGTGAACATACTGCTGGTGCTCCTACGAGTGGTGTCGCGGTTGGAATTGTTCTCCAATCGTCAACAGATAGTGAAGCAATGGATCACATAAACATCACATTAATTCCGTTCACGCCAGGGGCAGATTTGCTTGTCCTCTCGGATGACGACTCAGCAGAACCGGGCGGTACGATTCACGGAACAGTTGTTGTAACAAACAACGGAAATGCAGCGGATGTTCTGCAGATTACGACGGTTGGGATGGATTGTGGCGTGACCAGTTCACATGAACTTCTTCCAGGACAATCATCCTCTTCTATACCTTGGTCTTGCGTTTTACCTGATGATGCTGATGCAGGACTAAAAGAACTGAAATTCCGTGTCACCAGTTCATCCCGCCCGTCATTTTCTGCGACAAGCAGCGAGATATACACGATTGAACCAATTTGGGGAACATCCGGTGTGATAGAGATTGTATTCAGTGAAAGTGAACTTTCAATTCCTTCAACCGGAGGCTCTTCGGTAATGGTAACCGTAACCAATTTAGCAAATGCACAGGTCACTGGCTCGCTAAGTCTTGAGGGTGTTGGCGATGGTTTAGTGGCTCACGAATGGGTTCGATTGTTGGACAACGTCTCCACCAGTCAGTTTACTCTGACGGCTGGTTCATCCATGCAGTACAACTTGGGTTTCAACTCTTTAGTTTCTACAAGCGAACAGGCATCACTTAGTGTTCGGGCGACATATGTTATCGGAGAGGCCACTCAATCAGATGTATCAAGTCCGCTAGACATAGGTGTTGTTGGGCCTGAGATGCCACCTAACGGTGTTGTGTTACCGTTTGATGTTCAACTTGGCCAATCTGATACGCTGAATGCAATGTTTGGGGGCTGGATATTCGCATTCCTTATCCTTACAGTTCTATACATGCGTCGGGATAAGAAGGAGGTCTTGCATGTCAAAGAAGAATCCGAAATCGAAACCGAATCAGAAGAAGTAGTTGAGGAAGAATCTGCTCTCGGATACAACGAATGTCGAATGGATGGTGACAAAGTTTCGTGCCCTTCCTGTGATGCTCGGTTGGGTGTTCCTCGAGGAAGTGAACCTCCTTTCAGATTTTCTTGTCCGCAATGTTCAACCCTTATTCGTGTCGTTGAATAATCAACTTTTGCGTAGTGCGAGAAGTAAGAATGCTGTGTGTCCAAACGGTCCGTTCACAGGTCGAACTCCACCTTTGGAAGCCTTACCCCATTGCCGTTGAATCAATTCACCAGCCCATTCAATCTCAAGACCTTCAGCTTCACATGTCTCCCAAGCGCTTTCCAGTTGACTTGTTACAGGGCAATAGCAGACCAATCGACCGCCGGGTGATAACAGCCGAGAAATCGCTCGTATAGCACTGGGGTGTTCTGGTAAGTCCAAAACTACAGCATCATACTCATTTGAGATTTTCTCAACATCCTCAATCATTTCCTCAATTGTCCCTTCCACATGGTGATGAATTGGATACTGTGGCCAACTTTCTTTGCAGCGTCTAAGATTTTCTAAGGCGACATCTGCGTGTTCGTTACGCGGTTCGACGGTGACATGAACTCCGGTATTTCCGAGTACCTTTGCGATATACATGGCAAGGCCTCCACTACCGATTCCTGCCTCCAAGACACGATCGCCCGTTCCTATTCCCATCCGTGATATGATGAATCCAGCATCCTTTGCGGAGATGGTTTGTGCTCTGCGAAGCATGCCCTTGGTCATCTCAGGCAATCGTAGTTCAGCTCTTCTCAAGATTTTTTGACCGATAAGGACTTCATCACCGATTTTAGTACTTGAAAAGGTTTCAAGAGGGTCAAGAACCCCAATCCCCTTGATTTTACGCACCCCTTTTGTCATTTCGACAACATGCACTTTACCGTCTTTTTCAACCAATGCTACCCATTTTTGGTTGTCCATATGTCTCCCAAACTGTATCTTGTCTAAACTTTGCCTGTGGTTCAAAAGTATTCAAATTGGCTCATTTGGACCAACTTTTTCTTCACTTGAAAGGGAGGGATTCATATACTGTCTTGAGACTCCACAGCCATGAAGATGTCTGCGCGCATTCTGGCCCCAACGCTCGTTTTGATTTTTGTGAGTAGTTTATTGATTGGGTTTACCGATAATATGAACACTCAAAATGACCCTGAGCCACTTGAACAAAATGTTGTTCTCAGCGCACCATCGGACCCTGGTCACACTGTTTTTGCGCAGTACATAACCTCGGATAACTGTGGATATTGCTACTCTTATGGCAGTCCGGCTCACAACCAAGCCAAGAACAGCCTCCCTGACAGATACGTCTACATTTCTTACCACAGTGCGAGTTTCGGCAACACCGCTGATTCTGAAGCAGGTAACATTGCCCCAATTTATGGTGTTCAGCACCTTCAAGAATCCGGCGGCGCACCGAAGACTTCGTTTGGCGATGCTACCCTCAACACAGGTTGCGGCTCCAACACATGTTGGGACTCTTACATCTCAAGTGGTGGAAATATGCACAGCACCGCATCGGATTATCAAGTATCAGTGACTCAGTCGGACAACGGTGATGGCACCGTTGATGTTTCTGTTAGTGCGAGTTATGTTGGTAGTGGAACAGCGCCTTCCTCCATCACATTGTACGCTGCAGTCACTGAAAAGGTATGCAATTCTCACGTCTATGCTGACGGTAGCAAGGGCGGTAACTGTTGGGAAGCATGGCTCCTCAACAATGGGAATTATGCCAGCAACAGTGGTAACACAGGTGGAACCGGTTTTGAAACTGTTAACTTGAACGCAGGTCAAGCAGTCAAAACCTGGACGGTCCCAACAAATCTTGTGAACGGTGGAGTAAGTAATATGAACACTGTTGCTGCTCTTTACTCTACATGGAGCACCTCGAGTTTCAATGCAGATGTTTATGCTGCCAGTGATTCCACGATGGCTCCTAAACTTGACATCGCCGTTACAAACCTCGCAGTCACTGCCCCCTCTTCCACCAACTCAGGATTCATGATTGGAGATTCAATCACACTCGATGTAACCGTTCGTAATGTCGGTGATTTGGATTACTCAGACGGTGGCACTGTTCAATTCTTCTACAAAGACGGGGTAACTGAAGTTCCAATTTCCTCTGCATCGTTGACGAACCTCAACTCTCAACAGGTACAAACCGAACAAACAACCTTCGATACCAGTGGACTTTCTTCGTCTTGGAAAACAAGTTTCGGTGCTCGAATCTCCGGTTTGGTTGGCGATGGCAACGGTGCGAACAATGTTGCCATTGAGCAAGTTGACCAAGACCGTCCGCCAGTCACCAAGAATCCTCAAATTCAAGGCGACCAGTTGATTGAACGCGGCAGCCACGCCGTCGTGTTGGTGAAGGCCGATGCAAATGATAACTTGGACACCGCTGCAACCACTACTTTCAATGTTGAAATTTCTCCAACCGGACTTAATCAGTGGACAAGTTCAGTTGTATCGGGTGGACAGAATGTTGTTTACCAAGGAACCACAAACGAGGGTCGAGAATACACCATCACGCCCTCGTCTGCAATGTCCGCAGGTTGGTATGATGTCCGTGCACAGGCAATAGATTCCCGTGGACAAACCGGCGATTGGAAATCGATTTCTGGGTCATCCGGATTTGAGTTGAAGAACGGTGTTCCTACAGTCGTTACCGATCCTATTCCATCGGTTATGTGCGACACACCTACCCGGGTTTCGATGGTCGGTCACATTTCTGACCCAGAAACTCCACTAGAAAATCTGGTTGTTTCATCCGATAGCGATTCATTTGTTGCATGGCATGCAGCAAGCAAAGAAATCGAAGTCCATTTTGCATGGTCTGAACTCAATGGCTGCCCACTCGGCCAACAAGGAATGGAAGTTTCGATGGACGACGGTGGAGACTATTCGGCTGCTGGAGAATTGCCGTATGGGACCTTGCTGTTCCGTGTTACAGAGAATGGACAACCTCGATGGAACGGTCTGCCTACGCAATCCATTCCAGAGGGTGGAAGCGGTGTTCTTGCCCTTCTACCATATCTTTCAGACACAGATGACAGCGGCAACCCTACGACTGTAGAAGATTTGAGCATTGAACTCATTAGCAATTCGAATGAAGACATCATTAACGCATATCTCAACGGTAACGTCATTGGTTTTGATGCGGTCGATGATGATGCAAATGGACAAGCCATTCTTACTCTTCGAGCCAGTGACGGAATCAAGACCTCAGAAGCAACATTGACGGTGAACATTCAACCAGAGAATGACGCACCTCGACTTTCATCTTTTGAGGAGATTGAGTCCATCAGCCTAAAGAGAAATTCCGTTCACGTGATTGATTTGTCAAGTCGAATTGTCGATGTCGATAACCCAGCAGAGGAAGCATTCGTAACCGTTACTCCTTCGGAGGCTGGAGCAGCTCGCTACAGTTTCATTGACGGAAGCCTCACACTCGAGTTTGAGCAGGTTGGAATGCAAACCGTCACTATCGTGCTTCAAGATAAATTCGATACCAATACTTACGTTATGAATGTTGATGTTTTCGATTCCTATCCGTTCTTGGTTTCAACTGCTGAAGGCGACAGCGGCTACATGGTTGTTGACATGCAAGATACCTACATTGGCCAAACACCGACCGTTACTATGATTCCAACGGACAATTCGCCGAGTTTCACAATAATATCAGCTACATGGAATATTTGTAGTTCATTGACTGGGACTTGTGATGGATTAATGGAGTACAATCTTGACATGTCAAAAGCGAATGTTGGTTGGACTACTGAACTGGCCATTCCTTCGATTATAATCCCTGGACAACTTGCTCGAGAAGACGGTTCTCAGTACAAAGACTACTACCAACTGACAATGACTGGGTCTGACACCAGCGGTAACGATTACAAAACCATGACGGAACTTAAGTGGGACATTACTGAACAAATGCCTGAAATCGAAGATATGGAAGATGACATGTTTAGTGATTATTTGGATGACCTCAACTCCGATAAGACCAAAATTATGGAACAAATTGAATCTCTAGCAGAGGGCGAGGACTCGGCCGCTCTTGAAGCCCAACTCAGTGAAATTGAGGCAGAACTTGAACTTGCATGCAGCGACCCCCGTGCTGATTGCATTGATGAATCACTTTCAAGCTCAACTTCGGTTGAATCCGATGCGCCAATCGATTACAAGATGATTGCTATAATTGGAGGAATTCTACTCGCCGGTCTTGTCATTGCTTTGATGTTCTCTCGCCGAAACAACGACGATATGAAGATTGATCCATGGAACGATACTGGATGGAATCCGAATTTGGTTCCAGCCCATGATACTGTTGCAAATTCAATGTATGGTGGTGCACAGGCAATATTCCAACAGCCGGTCGCTGTTGCTCCAGTTCAACAGATTGCTGGACCTCCATTACCACCCGGAGGACTGCCTGCTGGATGGACTCCTGAGCAATGGGCTTACTACGGGCAACAATACTTGGATGGTACTCTTTGAACTTACACAAGTTCATACATGGTCGCCTGCAAACCAATATAGGGAAGCGAACCGGAGGACATAATATGACGGACGATGATACATCAGGAGATACCCCTCTTGAAACCGAATTTGTCGACCCGTTTGCAGACCTTCAAGATACAATTGAGGATACCATTGAACCGTCAGTTGAAGACAAAACAGAAGTGACCATTTGGGCTCCTGAACCAGGTCCTGACTCGGATGCAATTGTAAAGGAAAGTATCGATGAATGGATAGAATCTGTTGACTTTTCATCAACCGAAGATGTCCCTATTCCTGACCGATTGGTTGACCAAGTAATTGGACAAGAAGCAGGTTCTGTTGTTATCAAAAAAGCTGCCGAACAACGCCGCCACATGCTCATGATTGGCGACCCCGGTACTGGAAAATCCATGCTTGCTCGCTCGATGACTGACTTATTGCCAAAGGATGCATTAGAAGATGTGCTTGTCTACCCAAACGAAGATGACGAAAATGAGCCTCGTGTCCGCTCGGTTCCTGCCGGTCGCGGTGACCGAATCGTCAAATTGCAAAAAGAATCTACACGAACCCAGCGTGAACGTTCTCAAAAGATGCTTCTTATTGCCTTTGCAGCAGTGGGATTTCTTCTTGTTATTGCTACCATCCAGAGCGGAGATATTCTTACTCTCTTGTTTGGTGGTTTTCTTCTCATGTTTGGTTACATGTTCATTCGCGGACGGTTGGGTTCAGGTGACGACGGTCGTATTCCTAAAGTACTCGTCAAGCATGATTCAAAAGCCATGCCCCCCTTTGTCGATGCAACCGCAACACTATCTGGCTCCCTTTTAGGCGATGTTCGTCACGATCCGTTCCAATCTGGAGGAATGGAAACTCCCGCTCACGACCGTGTTGAGCCTGGTGCAATCCACCGTGCTCACAAAGGAGTTCTCTACATTGATGAAGTGAACTTGCTTCGTCTCGAAGAGCAACAAGCGCTTCTAACCGCCATGCAAGAGCGTGCATTCCCAATTTCGGGTCGCTCTGAGCGTTCCTCGGGTGCATTGACCAAGACAGAACCTGTACCGTGTGACTTCATTCTCATCGCTGCTGGAAACCTTGATGCAATCCAAGGTATGCATCCGGCTTTGCGCAGTCGTATCAGAGGTTATGGGTATGAAGTGTATGTTAATTCTGAGATGCCAGACACCTCTCGCAATCGTCGCCGATTGATTCGCTTTATCGCCCAAGAAGTGCTTCGTGACATTGGGACTTCTCGAGAAATCCCCCATTTTGACAAGTCGGCAGTTTCGATTATTCTTCGTGAAGCACAACGCAGGGCTGGGCGTCGAGGTAAACTATCCCTGCGCTTGAGAGAACTTGGTGGTCTGGTAAGAATCGCTGGTGATTTGGCAATGGAAGAGGGTGCACCCTTCACCAGTGCATCCCATGTTTTGGGTGCTCGTAACATTGCAAAACCACTCGAACAACAGGTCGCTGACCGAATGATTGAACGACGACAGGACTACGCTATGATTGTGAATTCAGGCGAACGTGTTGGGCGAGTTAAT
>Ga0163111_10002169_pt1 | contig 12351 bp, 11 predicted proteins | sample CRUFie1St18metaG_FD_109645 | JGI IMG/M metagenome (GOLD analysis project Ga0163111, IMG submission 109645) | Marine microbial communities from the Costa Rica Dome - CRUD Field 142mm St18 metaG | ecosystem: Environmental > Aquatic > Marine > Oceanic > Photic zone | place: Costa Rica: the Eastern... | reverse complement strand
GAAGGTTGTTTTTCAGAGGATTTCGCTCCGTGGCAGAGTGACTCTAAAGCGCGTCATACGTGGTAGCGTGCGTGCTTAATACGTCCATTATTTCTTAGGGATGGCACTGATTAATCTCGACTTGCTTGCTGAACTTCCTACTGCTTATCAGGCTTTTGCACCAACAGTGGATGTACTTCCGCTAATACCTCTATTCTTCTTTCTGCTTGTTTTTGTTTGGCAAGCAGCAGTTGGCTTTCGTTAAAAACGAAGTTTCTTCTTCTAGATTTTTACAATTTAAGTAATCAATTAAAGGTTCTTAATAAAATAAAAATTTTGTTTGAATTAAATACTCAGGCAAAAGTTTTTATTTTTTTAGCTTTTGATTTTTGAGTTATCAGGCTGATCTAAATACCTTTGCTTAGCAAAATGTCTTCAGTTGGCTTTGATACTGCTTGTTCAATTAAATCAGCTAGATGAAGTACGCGAGAGGCTTGAAGTCCATCAACAGCTGGCTTTTCCTTGCCTCTTACGCATTGAAGAAAATGCTCCAGTTCTGCATATAACGGCTCAATTGATGTTGTACTCACCTCTTCAATAAAACCGTCGTTTCGATAAAGTAATTCTCCGTGATCTGCTGAATACCATTCATGAGCCTTTCTATGGATCTGAATGTTGTGATTTAAAAAATCTGTTTCTATTAGGCTCTGTTTGCAGTGAGCACTTAAGCTTCTAATCTTTTTGTGACTCATTTTGCTTGCCGTTAGACTAGCAACCACGCCGTTTTGAAAACCAAGTGTTGCGTTGACGTAATCCATAGGTCCATCTCCACTGCATCCTCCAACAGCCGCTAGGCTTGTGACTTTTGAATTTGCAAGCTCAATAACTAAATCAATATCGTGAATCATCAAGTCCAATACTACTGAAACATCATTGGCTCTATCAGGATGAGGGCTATGCCTTCTTGCTTCAAGAACTACAACTTCTTCATTAGCAACCACTTTAATTAATTCTCTAAAAGCCGGATTAAATCTTTCAATATGACCAACTTGCAGCAATTTGTTTGCATTGTTTGAAGCATTAATCAAGGATGATGCTTCCTCTTTATTTGCGGCTATGGGTTTTTCGATTAAGACATGTTTACCTGAGTTGAGACAATCTAGGCCTACTTCATAGTGAAATAATGTTGGTACAGCAATGCATATAGCTTCTACTTGATTTAATAAATCCTTGTAATTTCTATACCAATTGCAATTAAATTGCTCCGTAGCTAATTTCCCTCGATCCTCGTCTAGATCTGCAACCCCTACTAGCTCAGCATCTTTAAGAAGACTAAGTACTCTTGCGTGGTGCCATCCCATATTCCCAATCCCTATTACTCCGACTTTTACAGGAATGATATTTTCATTGATTTTTGAGATTGGTTTCATATTGATTTACTCGTTAATTAATAGACTTTTTTGGAAATTATTTTGGAATAATTATTTTTACTTTGTTTATTCTTGGACCTTTCATGGAAATAATTTCAAATACAATTCCATTATGAATCAGAGTTTCTCCCGGCTTAGGAATTTCTTGTAGCTTTTCTAAAACAAATCCAGCAAGAGTGTAGTGATCATCTGCTTCAGGTAATTCAAGTTTAAGTTCTCTATTTAGTTCTATTACTTCTATATCTCCAGAAGTAATCCATGTTTTTTTTAGGTCATCCATAGGTCTTAGCTCAGATTCTTTATTATCAAACTGGATTTCGTCACCAACTATTTCACCTGTTAAGTCCGCTGAGGTTATTAACCCTTCTGTTCCTCCATATTCATCCACAACTAATAAAAGCGGGTTCCCATTTTTTATTAGTGGTAGTAATTCGGCCAAAGTGGAAGTTTCTAAGACACGAACAACTGGCTCTATGTATGGCTCTAAAGAAGATTGGGCTTGCATTTCTCCTTTGGCTATTGGATCAGCAAGTTCTCTTAAGTCTAAAACTCCAAGAACATTATCAAGTGAATCATCAATAACTAAGTATCTTGCATGCCGAGTTTTATGAACTTCCTTCATCATTTGAGCAAAAGAAACTTCCCTTGGGAGGGTAACCATTCCTGATCTGGGAACCATTACCTCTCTGACTTGAGTGTCTCTTAAAGCAAAAACACCTTCCAATATGTTTCTTTCGTCAGGCTTTAACCCTGTGACTCCACCAGTTTCAATTAGCTTTTCTAATTCTCCTGCTGAAAAAGCAGCCGTAGTAAGACTTTCTGATTGATTATTAAGTCTAAATAATCTAAGAATTAATAATGCAAGTCTCTCTATTAAAGAAAGAAATGGTGACATCCATTTTATTGCTGCTTCAATAAGAGGGGATAGTTTTAATGCTGACCTCTCAGGTTTATTTAGAACAAGTGCTTTTGGTAGAAGACCAGATATGAGAGTTGCTAACAATACAACAGTAATAAAAAGGCCAAGATCTAGAAAATAGTTAATTGAGGTGTTATTTCCCCATCTTTGACTTGCGAAACTTTTGCAGATCCACCCAATTGAAATTAATGAAATAGTTATTCCTAATTCTGCTATTAAAAGAGTCCTTCTTAACCTTTTTTGTAATCGAATTATGGAGTTTGAACCAGGTAACCCTTCTTCTACTAGCCTTTGAACTTTAGTCGAACGAAGACGCAATATGGCAAACTGACCTGCATTGAAAAATGCTGGTATTACAAGCAATATACAAAGAAGTAATAAACTCATTAAAAAAAATTTATGGGGGTGGCGAGGATCGAACTCGCCTAAGGCGAATTATGAGTTCGCTGCATTCACCAGATTGCTACACCCCCAATAAAGCAGAACCAAAACTTTTTTTGATAATAGTTAATTAGTTTGCCTAAAGTAAATATATATCTAATCCCACCAAGATGTTTAATAATTAAGCTTGCATATAAAGATATGAACTCATTGAATCCTTCATACGTCCGAATGAAAGAAAATCTTTTAACTTTATTAGCTCAAAAAGCTTATAGGTATGGCGATTTTTCTTTGGCTTCTGGTAAAAAAAGTCCTTACTATGTCAATTGCAAGCCAGTGTCGCTTTCAGGTGAGGGCCTCTTATTTATCAGCTCACTCTTCCTCGATCAAATAGATGAAAATGATAGTGGAGTCGCTGGTTTAACTTTGGGCGCGGATCCTCTAGTAAGTGGAGTGGTAATGCTTGGTGCTCAGTCAGGTATTAATTTGAGCGGTTTAATAGTAAGAAAAGAAGCGAAAGGTCATGGGACTGCGGCATGGTTAGAAGGGCCTTTGCCACCAAAAGGCTCTGTAATTACTGTTCTTGAAGATGTTGTTACCACAGGTGGCTCTTCTTTAAAAGCTGTTGAAAAACTTAGAACAGAAGGCTATTTAGTTAATCGAGTACTAGCGATAGTAGATAGAGAAGAAGGAGGAGAAGAAGCTATGTCAAAAGCTGATTTGGATTTAAATAGTCTTTTCTTTTTAAAAGAAATTGTTGAGAGAGCTAAAAGCTTGTAATGACTCAAAATAAACCTTTGATTTGGGATGAAACTTTTCCTGCATTACTTCTAAAAGGGGAAGGGGCTTCTTCTTTTTTGCATGGTCAAACGACTGCTGATGTTTTTGCTCAGAAACAACTTGATAGAATCTTCACGAGTTGTTGGCTATCAACGAAAGGCTGTTTAAAAGCTTTGTTGGAAATACGACTTTCGCAGGATATGGCTGAATTAATTATAATTAGCGGTAAATTTAAGTCTATAATAGATGAATTTGAATCAGTTATATTTCCAGCTGATAAAGTTAAATTAGAAGTTGTAAAACCAATTAGAAGAATACAAAAAATTAATAATGTTAATTCATGGAAGACTTCAGACTTTAAATGGATAGATGATAATTCAATTGTGAATGAAAATTCTAAATATAATAAAGCAACTGAAGAAGAGATAGCAATATGGAAAATCAGACAAGGAATACCCAGCTTTAATAGAGAAATAAATGGAGAAACAAATCCTTATGAATTAGGCTTGGGCGATACTATAAATCTCGATAAGGGTTGCTATTTAGGTCAAGAAGCAATTGCGAGACTCATTAGATCTAAATCTTTAAAATATCAACTTCGTTATTGGGAGGCTTGTGGAAAACCTAATAACTTTGATATTGGTAAAAAGTTTTTTAATACTATTCAAGATGAAGGATTGATAAAAAAAATAGGAGTTGTTACTTCTTCAATTAGGGTTGATGATAATTTTTTTAATGGACTTGCTTTGATTAAAAAAAATTTTCTTGATATGGATGTTTGTTTTTCCGAGGATGGTGACTCAATAGTTATAAAAAAACCAATCTCATTTGCTGACCCATATTAATTTTTTGCGATTTTTCTAATCTTGGTCTATTAACCACTTTGCTATCATTAAGGTCGCTAGACAATCATCACGATTATATTCAAAAATTGAATTTAAATTTTTAGAATACATTTTATTTAATTTACGCGATTTCTTCCATTGTCTCCACCATAAAAGAGCTCTAGCACCATCTACATTTGATTGTTTCCATTTAAAACCAATCAATTCTGCAATTGATTTAAGCCCATAATTTCTTACTGGAAGACACCAGTATTCTCTAATTAATAAATGTATATCAATAAACCTTTTTTTTAAGTCTTCAATCTCATGAAAATCAGCTCCTTGACGCTCTCCTAGCTTTAATAAAGATATTGGTTCTGTTTCTCCATAATGTAAAATTGGGAAGTCTTTGTTGCGGCTTAACTTTTTCTTTATCCTTTCCCACAATAAACTTTCTTGATTTTTTTCGAGGCTAAGTAATGGCGAGTATTTAATTTTTTGTAAATCTATTTCATTATTAATACTCTTTGGTAAACGAATAAATCCATGTAAAAAATCGTGTTTTATATCTGGGTCAGATTCTATATCATAAATAAATAATCCTTGAGCTTTTTTGAAATTATTCATTACTATTTTAGGTTTTAGTTTGATAGCTTTATTTGTTACTTGAGCTTGAGATTGTAAAATAATTTGCCTAGAAATTTCGCTATGCTGTGTGCCAAATCCTTCAAGCTTTTTCTTAAGCTTGTAATGATTAATTTTTGCAAGTTCCTTTATATTGTTGATACCAAGTTTCATTAGTAAGACCTCTCTTTTCGCTCCAATACCACTAACTTCACTTAAGTTGCCATCTTTAATTGCAATAGCACCACAATCTTTTCTCCATGAACAAATTGTACATTTTTTCCTATTAGAAGTGATTGGAGGTGGTGTGCTTGATTCGATATCTTTCTCTAGGCTCGATAGACAATCTATTAGCTCTTTATTACTTTTATCTCCTAATTTTATCTTTTCAATCTTAATCCCCTCTTTGTCTTTGTGTAATATTAAACCCTTTGAAACTTGATATTTCTGTAAATTTTCAATTAATAATCCTGCCATTGCAAGTATTAATCTGTGTTCTCTAGTTGATTTTTTACCTTGCCTCGCTATTGCAGGTTGGTAGGAGAAATCACCCCAAATACTTTCTCCCGAAGTCTTCTTTATTAGTGGTAAATTCCCTTTAATAATTTTATTTTCTTTTATACAATATTTGAGTCTGATTCCATAAGCGATATTTTTACCTTCTTCACAAGCTTTAATTCCTATCCCATAACTTTCTTGTGAGAGATGATGAAAACAGTCTATTTGATGATTTAATTGAAGAGAACTATGGGCTGTCCAAACTTTTTTTTGTTTATCACCATAAATTTCGAGCCAGGCCTTTCTTCTGCATCGAATCCAACTCCTTAAAAGGTGATCGTTAATTTGATTTGATTTCTTGCATTTCATACCTAGAGAATAATGTGTATTTCTTTAAGAACAAAGTTTCTCCAAAATAAAAGATGAAAAAGAAAAAGTTGAATCTGATGAATGAGAAAATTTCTTTTGGAACTGATGGGTGGAGAGGAATATTAGGAGTAGATTTCACATTGGAAAGATTACTTAAAGTGGCGGCAGCTTCAGCTCAGGAGCTTGCAAATGTAAAGGAGAAAAAGAATAACAAAATTATTATTGGTTATGATCGACGTTTCCTTGCTGAGGAGATGGCTGAGGCTGTCGCTTCTGCCGTTAGAGGAGTAGACCTTGAACCTTTATTGGCGTCTTCTTCTCTCCCAACTCCTTCTTGCAGCTGGGGTATAGTTCAGGAGAATGCACTTGGTGGACTAGTAATAACAGCAAGTCATAATCCATCCGAATGGTTAGGTTTGAAAATAAAAGGTCCTTTTGGAGGATCTGTTGATAGCTCTTTTACTGATTCAGTTCAAAAAAGGTTAGAGGCAGGAGGAATATCAATTCCCATTGAAGGCTCCACCGAGAGAATTGATTTGCGAGAACAACATCTTTTGGGGCTTAGTCAGAAATTCGATATACCTTTAATTTCGGATGGTTTGAGAAAATTGGGTGTGAAAATATTTGTCGATCCAATGCATGGATCTGCTGCTGGATGCATGACTGAATTATTCGGTTCTGATGGCCATGGACTTATTTTTGAAATACGAACAAAAAGAGATCCCTGTTTTGGTGGGCACCCGCCAGAGCCTATGAAGGCATACCTAACGCAATTAATAAAGAAAGTTCAAGACTCATGCCTAGACGGTCAGTTATCTATAGGTTTAGTTTTTGATGGTGATGGAGATCGAATTGCAGCAATAGATGAAAAAGGCAGATATTGCAATACCCAGTTATTAATGCCTGTCCTGATAGATCATCTAGCAAGAGTAAAAAATATGCCTGGTTGCGTTGTTAAAACTGTAAGTGGTTCGGACTTGATGAGATTGGTGGCTGAGGATTTGGGGAGAGAAGTTCTGGAAAAGCCAGTTGGATTTAAATATATTGCTGAAGAAATGCTTTCAAGGGAAGTTCTTATTGGAGGAGAGGAGTCTGGCGGAGTTGGATTTGGACATCACTTACCAGAACGTGATGCCTTATTTACTGCCTTGCTTTTACTTGAATCAATAGTTTCTGATAGTAAATGTTTAGGGGAAAAAATAAACTCTCTTCATGCTCTTTTTGGGAATAGTTGTTTTGATCGTATTGATTTAATACTCAAAGATATGGAAATGAGAAGGAATTTAGAAAACTTTTTGAAGAATGAGACTCCATCTTTGATTGGTGATAAATCAGTTTTAGAAGTTATTGCAACTGATGGAATTAAACTTGTGCTTGATAAAAGTCATTGGCTGATGTTTCGTTTCTCTGGAACTGAGCCTCTTTTAAGAATTTATTGTGAAGCCCCTTCAAGTGCGGAAGTTACTTCAACTTTGTATTATGCAAAGCAACTTATAGATAAGAGTTTTGGATAATATCCCTTTAGTAATTGCTAGTGGCAATGAAGGTAAAATTAAAGAATTTCAAAAACTTTTAGAAGATTTTCCTCTTGATTTGTTGACTCAACCTCAGGGACTTGATATTCAGGAAACAGGGAAAACTTTCATGGAAAATGCAAGAATAAAGGCTATCGCTGTCAGTATAGAAACAGGTAATTTATCTCTAGCTGATGACTCTGGGTTAAGTGTTGAGGCTCTTGGAGGAGCTCCAGGTATTTATTCTTCTAGGTATGCAAATTCAGATAAGGAAAGAATTGAAAAATTGTTATTAGAGTTAAAACCTTTTCCAAATAGAAAAGCTAAGTTTGAATGTGCATTATGCATAGCCTCTGGAGAAAAAGTATTGATTGAAGTTACTGGATTGTGTGATGGTCGAATAACTTTTTCTCAAAGAGGGGAAAATGGCTTTGGTTATGATCCGATTTTTGAGGTTGCTGGATTAGGGGAGACTTTTGCTGAGATGAACCATAAAAAAAAGAAGCAAATGGGCCATAGGGGCAATGCATTTAAATTGCTTAAACCTGAATTGAAAAAGCTTTTAAATCTGAATTAATAGTAGTTTGAGCTTTTAGTTCTCGACCCAACTTCCGTGCAATCCATGAGGGATTGAAATAGGGACCTCAAGAATAGCTTTTTCAGTCATATCTTTTGAATCAAGGATTATTAAATCAGTTCCTCCTCTAATACTATTCCAAACCAATACAACCACCCAACCTTTATCTTCTTCCATAGTTGTGTCTTGGGAAGGAATAAATATAGGTTCACTTACAAAACCTCTTGGAGCTGCACTCCAGCTTGTTTCTTTATTGTTTAACGAATCAAATTTCTTAATAGCTTGGAGTGGTCCATTCCCTTCCTTCTTTTCAGCTGTTGCCATCCAACTGAATCGAGCCTTAACTCCTTCAAAATTTGGATTGACGGTAGCAAATTCACAGCATTGTTTACTTAATGTTGAACAAGTAAATGTATTTTTATCTGGATTTATTTCACATCTTTTCAAAATTCCCTCTGGTAAAAGATCAAAGTCAATTTCTCTGAAATTATCCTCAGGCCCAATACTCGGAAAATCGTCATAGAAAATACTCTCAATATTGACCTTTTCATTTTCTTCCCATGCATTGAGATGATGAAAAACAAAACCTTTAGGTGCATTAACTGTTTTCGGTAATTCACCTGCAAATTTTCCGCAGTCTCTAGGAATTAATAAAAATTTGGGAGTTCCATTAGGTCTTGAAGCTAGACATTGTGCAGCTCCTTTTTGTCCTAAAAGGAAAGGTAGAGGGTTGAAGCTGATCGCATTTTGGAGAAAAATTGCCCAATTTGGGGTTATTGCAAAATCATGCAAAAAAGCAAAGCCATTAAAAGAATCTTTTCTATCGCTTAAAAGAGAACCAACTTTTTCACCTTCTGTTGAGAATTCCATCAATCTGATGGTGCTTTTGGGACCTGTATTCACTCCAAAAGTCACCATTCTTTTTTCTTTGTGATGACCAGGGTCAAACCGCGGATGAGCGCTAAATGCCTCACCTTTCTTTAAAACACCTTTTAAGTCAGATAAGCCATTTGTCTCAAGAGTTTGTGGATTGAGTGAATAGGGACTAGATGCTTCCCACAAAGCTAGTAGATCATTCCCCAACCTTATTACATGAGTATTTGCTATGTTTTTCAATCTAACGTCAAATGCATTAGCTAAAACACCTCCTTCTTTTTGAGTACCAAAAACACCTCTATATAGAAATTTCTTCGATTCTTCTTCTTCCTTCCATTCTTTTGTGCGAACAAAACGATTTGTAAGTTTTATTTTTCCATGTTCAAATTTGAATGCAGCTATCATTCCATCTCCATCAAATGGATGATGGACCCATCTCCCACCTCTTTCTAGCCTGCCAGGACCGTTTCGATAGAAGGTCCCAGCAATTTGTTTTGGGATAGATCCATATACAAGTTTTAGTTCTACCTGATCTAATTCCTTGTCAACATTGCAATATGCACTAGACCAATCCTCTTGGCTGAAGACTGTTTGCTGAGGAGAAGAATTTCTTTTTAAGTAACTAACTGCCACTACTTACATAAGATTGGAACTTGATTTTCGCTTAAAGTTATTAATTTTGCGAGTTAATGATCAAATTGATTGATTCACGTAAAGAGCTTTCAATTCCCGGCTTGTTCAAGAACTCCTTTGCTGCTTGGTATTTGACCTGATCTTCGAGGGTCAATTTCAGTGGCCATGCGCAAGGCTCTAGCAAAAGATTTAAAAGATGCCTCAACTATGTGATGTGTATTAGTACCTGAAAGTTGCCTGATATGGAGTGTTAAGCCGCTATTACTTGAAACGGCAGCAAAAAATTCTTTTACTAATTCAGTATCATAGGTCCCTACTTTTTGAGAGGGAATATTTAAATCGAAACTTAAATGAGGTCGCCCTGAGCAATCTACGACTACTTGAATAAGCGCTTCGTCTAGAGGAGCAATAAAATGACCAAATCGCTTGATTCCAATACGATCTCCAAGTGCTTTTGATAATGCCTGCCCAATCGCTATGCCAACATCTTCATTCGTGTGATGATCGTCTATGTGAGTATCTCCATTTGCGCTTACCTTTATATCAAATAATCCATGGCTAGATAATTGTTGGATCATGTGATCTAGAAAACCAATGCCAGTATTGACATCGCATTTACCCGATCCATCTATATCAATTTGGACAAAAACGTCAGTTTCCTTAGTTACTCTGCTGACTTCTCCTGATCTTGTTCTAGTCATATCAATTTAAGAAATTTAATTGAGATAAAATCACATTCCATTTATGCAATATCCAGCATCAACATAAACTGTTTGTCCTGATATACCACTTGAAAGATCGCTAAGCAAGAAAGCAGCTGTGTTTCCTACCTCAATTTGGGTAACTGTTCGCCTAAGAGGAGCTTTTTTTTCTACGTTATGAATCATATCCAAAATACCTCCAATAGCAGAACTCGCGAGAGTTCTTATTGGACCAGCGCTAATTGCATTTACTCGCACCTGATTTTCAGGACCAAGTTCTTCTGAAAGATATCTAACTGATGCTTCTAACGCTGCTTTGGCAACACCCATGACGTTGTAATTAGGAATTGCCCTCTCTGCTCCTAAGTAAGTCAAAGTGACTATTCCTGCACCTTTACTGAAAAGAGGTTTTGCATGTTTACATAATGGAGCTAGAGAATATGCGCTGATTTCAAGAGCCCTTGCGAATCCCTCTGAAGATGTTGCACTGTAGTTACCGACTAATTCTTCTTTCCCCGCAAAAGCGAGACAATGAACTAGTCCATCGATCGTTCCCCATTGATTTTTGATAGCTTCAAAAACTTCTTCTATTTGAGAAGAGTTTTGAACATTGAGTGGCAAAAATAAGCTTGGATTTAATGGAGAAGTAAGTTCTTTGACTTTTGCTTCGAATCGGCCTTTTTCATCGGGTAAGTATGTAATTCCTAACTCTGCGCCAGCTTCATGTAACTGTTGTGCAATTCCCCAGGCAATTGATCTGTTGTTTGCTATTCCTGTAACAAGGATTTTTTTGCCACTAAGATCGAGAAGCATCTTGTCGGACTCATTTGGTAAGTATTACTTATTGTCCCTTATTTAGTGCTAAGACTCATAATTAAATGAAAATATAGTTAAAAGTTCTTTAATTCATTACCTAAAAAAAACTATAAAAATCATGGTTCGTACCGCTTCAACAATGCTTCCATTAGGGACCCAATTGCCTGAGTTTGAATTGGAGATTGTTTCAGGTTTGAATCTTTCGCCTAATGATCCTTTTGGAGATGTTAGCAATATTCGAAGTTTTGATCTCCTTAAAAAGCCATTGTTTTTGATGGTTATATGCGCTCATTGTCCCTTTGTTAAACATGTAGAAAGTGGGATTACAAATTTGTTTAATTCTTTTGGTGATGATGTTCAATTCTTAGCCATTTCTAGTAATAGCTTGATTACTCATCCTCAAGACTCCCCAGAATTATTAGCGGCTCAAGCTAATAAGCTTGGCTGGACTTTCCCTTATTTGTTTGATTCTGATCAAAAACTGGCAAAAGCACTTAAGGCTGCATGCACTCCAGATTTTTATATTTTTTGGCCATCGCCTGATGGGGCTTTGAAATTGCGATATAGGGGGCAAATGGATGGGAGCCGTCCTGGAAATGATATCCCCGTATCTGGCGAAGATATTCGTTTGACGCTCAATTCATTATTAAGGGGTGAGGATATTTCAGCTGATCAAAAGCCTTCAATTGGTTGCAATATCAAATGGCATCCTGGAATGGAGCCCAAATGGTTTGGATGAATTTGTGACTGTCTTTTCAATTTTTATCATTGGAACTTAGTCTGAACATATGCAAATCCCTCCTTTTAGCCTTGATGCTCAAATATCCGACATCAAAGAAGAAATTGAAGAAGCTTTAATTAGAGTTTTTAGAAGTGGAAAATATATTGGAGGCAGTGAAGTGGCTTTATTCGAAGAGGCGTTTGCTTTAGAGGTACAAACCTCTTATTCAGTTGGTTGTAATAGCGGAACGGATGCCTTGATTCTTGCTCTTAGAGCACTAAATATTGGTAAAGATGATGAGGTTATAACCTCATCATTTAGTTTTTTTGCTACTGCAGAGGCAATTAGTAGTGTTGGCGCTAGACCAGTTTTTGTAGATATTGACCCTGAAAATTATCTAATGGATCTGAATTTAATAGAAAAAGTAATTACTCCTAAATCAAAAGCTATTTTGCCTGTGCATTTATTTGGTTGTCCGTTAGATATGGATAAATTAATGGAAATTGCTAAAAAATATAATTTAAAGGTTGTCGAGGATTGTGCTCAGGCTGCTGGTGCAAATTGGAGAGGGAAGTCTGTAGGAAGTTTTGGTGATGTTGGTTGCTTTAGTTTTTTTCCTACAAAAAATTTAGGAGCAGCAGGAGATGGAGGCGCTATTAGTACTAATGATTTTGAGTTAGCAAAAAAAATTAAGGAATTGGCTATTCAT
>Ga0163111_10002168_pt1 | contig 12351 bp, 10 predicted proteins | sample CRUFie1St18metaG_FD_109645 | JGI IMG/M metagenome (GOLD analysis project Ga0163111, IMG submission 109645) | Marine microbial communities from the Costa Rica Dome - CRUD Field 142mm St18 metaG | ecosystem: Environmental > Aquatic > Marine > Oceanic > Photic zone | place: Costa Rica: the Eastern... | reverse complement strand
CTAGAAGTTATAATGGAGTTTTTTGGGTTAATACAGATGGCTTATTGGCAAAGAGTAATAATAACGGAAATTCATGGGAAATTTTTGAAGGTCAATCTATCAGAGAAAATTATTGTCTAGGTGCTAGCCAGTCAAATCATTTTAGAACAATTACGGGGTCTCAGGATAATGGAACAAGTATAAAAAATGAGAATACGTGGATTGAGTTTTATGGGGCTGATGGTATGGAAGGAATTATCCATCCATTAAACGACGATTGGATGATTGGAAGTTTGCAATTTGGAGGAAAAAGAAGAACTAAGGACGGAGGATATAATCAAGATGGTATAAATCCAGATGATTTTAACGGGGATTGGGTTACACCATTAATGTATGAACCAAATAACCAGATGAGCATTTATACCATGACCAATATATTGTACAGAAGTGATAATTTTGGTTCAACATGGACCACACTTGGAAATAGTTTTTTTTCAGGAAATATTCAAAATGCAGCAATAGCAGAAAATAACTCTAACATCATTGCCATTTCTAATTATAATCGACTTAAAATTTCAAGTGATGGGGGGTTAACTTTTTCAGAAGTTTCTGAAAATCTTCCAAACCAATTTATAACTGACATTGCTTTTGATCCAAAAAATGACAACACAATAATAGTAACCTATGGGTCATATGGGAATAATAATCAAAAAGTATACATTTCAAATGATCAAGGTAATAACTGGCAAAATATTACCTATAATTTAGGTAATATGCCAATTAGATGTGTAGTAATTGATCACACTGACAGCTCAACAATATATTTAGGAGCAGAAATTGGTATTTATAAAAAAAATATGTCAGAAAATTCTTGGGAATTATATAACGAAAATTTACCCAATACTACCGTAATGGAGCTGGAGGTTGTGTATGGATCAAATACACTTAGAGCTACTACTTGGGGAAGAGGAGTTTGGGAAAATTCACTTGCAGGAAGAGAGAATAATCCTTCAATTTTAACAACAAGAATTTCTAATCAACCAACTGACACTCAGCCAAAAGAAGGTATTGACCAATATGTAACATCAACTATTGAGTATGACGGAGATTTAAATAATGTTTATCTTGAATGGTCAACTGAGTCAGCTTTTGATATAATTCAAATGTCCAATTCGTCTGATAATACATGGATATCTAATTCTGCTATACCAAATTTTGAGGCTGGAACAAAAGTCTTTTTTAAGGTTTTTGCTGAGTCCTCAGATGGATTAATTTCTGAAACTTACAATTTCATGTATGAAATTAGGGCAAATATTTTATGCACTCCATCCATGAATTGTGATTATAATGATGGTTTTCAATTATTCCAATTAGATAATATAGTTAATAACTCTGGTTGCGAGGGTTATGGTGATTTCACCTCGTTATCTACGGATCTTGAGCAAGGTTCTGAATATGAATTAACCGTTACCACAGGCTACGGGGATCAATATATTAAAGTTTGGATTGATTACAACGATGATTTTGATTTTACAGAAGAAGAGGTTGTCATCAATAATTATATTATAGCTCCTGGCGCTGCTGCAGGAGTTTATACAGAAACCATAAGTTTTTCAATTCCCGAAGACGCATTAACTGGACAACATATTTTGAGAGCAAAGGCAAATTGGGCTGCGGATGTGCCAAATGACGCTTGTGTTGAAACCACATACGGTGAAACAGAAGATTATTCTGTATTCATTTCAGAATCATCATTAGGTGTAATTGAAAATAATTTTCCAGAAAATCCAATTGTATATCCAAATCCAACTGATGGTAATGTTTCAATAGATTTAAGGAAAAATTACAACAATGTAATAATGCAATTAAATGATATACTTGGCAGACAAATAATTGAAAAATCTTATAGTCAGGGAAGAGTTTTTAATTTAAATCTAAATGAAAATAACGGTGTTTATTTCCTTACAATTATTGCTGAAAATAAAAAAGTTGTATTTCGGTTAGTAAAAAACTAATTCAAATTAAACTCTTTAAGTACTGGTAATTCAGTGTTGTTAAAATCAAATATTGCTTGATTTTCCCAAACTGATCCATTTTCAGAACTACCCCCATCCCATGCTATTAATTCTGCCCCCCAATAGCAAAAGCCTATTCCGTTATCAACTTGAAAAATAAGGTTTTTTAAATCTCTGATAAAATTTTGTTGACCCTCTGGTGAAGCTGGATAATCTGGCAGTATTAATTGTTTTTCCAGTCCAACAATATTATTAGTCCAATCATTCCATCCCAAAGTAAAGGGATATGCAGTTTCAGCAATTAAAATTTCTTTATTGTAAGAATTTGACAAATTATTTAATTGATTTTGCAATTCTTCTAATGATTTCCCGTGCCATATAGGATAAAATGAAACACCTATTATATCATAATCAACATTATTGACTAAATTGAAAAACCATTGAGAACTTTCAAATCCAGCGTAGTGTAATATAATCTTAGTTCTGCTTGAGTTTTCTCTGACTGCATTAATTCCTTGATTCAATAATTCAATAAATTGATCTGAATTATTTTCAATATTTCCATAGGGAAATAAAAAACCTGTGTTAATTTCATTTCCTATTTGTATATAATCTGGAGATATTTCATTCATTATCATATTTGTATATAAATAAACCTGAGTTTTTAAATCGCTAAAATTTAAGGACTCCCAACTTTCAGGTATTTCTTGTTGTCCAGGGTGTGCCCAGGTGTCAGAAAAATGAGGAGTGATCCAGATTTTAAACCCAAATGATTTAAGTAGAGCTGAAAATTCTTTTACTTGATTTAGTGAAGCTGATTCATCTTTTGGGTTTACCCATAATCTTAATCGAATTGTATTTACACCATTATTAATTAGTGAATTAATGAAATCTATTTGGTTACCTTCTTCATTAAAAAATATAATATCATTTTCTAAAATTGTGGGATATAATGAAATATCTACAGCAGAAATGTGGTCAGAAGAATTATTAATTATGTCAGAATTATCTATACTGTTTTTTTGACATGAAAGAATTAATGTAAATATTAAAAAACGAATTATTATTTTCACATAGTTAATCTACAAAATATATACTTAAAAAGGTGTTGTTGTTATTTGATATTCAAAATGTTAAATCATATATAATGTAACTTCTAACTCTATTTCATCAAGAATTAACTTATCTCCTAGATTTTCAAAAAAACTACCAGAACCGTATTTAACATCATATTTAGATCTGTCGAAGGTAAGTATTGCGCTCATCGATTGATCAATTAAATTTCTAAAAAATTTGACAGAAACATCATGTGTGATCCCTTTTATTGTAAGACTTCCTACAGCATTAAATTCATCGGAACTAACTTTTTTAACATTGTTCAAAGTTAGACTTGAAGTTGAAAAGTCATTAACAGAGAAAAAATCATCAGACATGAGGTGACCTTCAAGCGATTTTTTACCTCTGCCTGTAAGGTCATCTACTGACATAGACATCATATCAACAATAAAATTTCCACCAACTAAATCACCTTTTATAAATTTTAATTTAGCAGATTTAAAATTAAGAGTTCCAAAGTGCGATTTACCAGAAATTTGAGATCCAGTCCATTTAACAAAACTTTTTGAAATGTCAATATTTTGCTGAGAGTAACCTATAAAAGATGTTAATACAAACAAGAATAATATTTTTTTCATAACTTTTTTATTTATCAAAACATAAAAAATCATGCCACAAATATCAAAACTTAAGATTGAATTATTTGAGATGTTTTGAAGATAGCTTGTTAATTTCTATATTATTTAAATATTTGTTTTTTGGAGGGTAATAATAACAATTAATCATAGCAAGTCCCAATTTACTGCTTGTTGTAATGTTTGGTATTTTTTTCATCAGCCAATAAAAAGGAATCGTTAAAGTATAAAACAAATTATAAATTTTGGTTTTTGCCTTTATACCATTTTCAGGAATTAGAAGACCAAGCCTAATCATGTAACTGTTTTTAAAACCCTTATTAATAATATAATTTTCTGCCTTGCCTTTCACATTTGCCCAACTAATTTTACTATTTTCTTTTGAACTTGTTCCTTCACCCGACACGTAAGTTATAATCGAATTGGGATTGACGCTGTAAACTAGGTCAGCAATTAATTTAGTTATTTCAAAAGTTACTTTATAGTAATATTTAGAGTCATGTCCAAATGACGTTATTCCCATACAATGAAAACACGCATCACAATTTTGTATATTTTCTCTCAATTCTTTTATAAATAAAAAGTCTTCTATTATAAACTCTGAAATTTTAGTGCTTTGTAAATCAACAGGAGTTCTATTAATCAAATAAATGTTTTTAACTCTTTTATCTTTAATACATTCATTTAATACTGATTTCCCGACCATTCCAGTACTTCCTGTGATTAACACGTCCATATCAATTTTTATTGTAAATTAGAATATGAGGCAAAATAAATCAAAATTTATATTATTTTTTTTACTCTCAGCTTTAATTTTATTTTCTTCTTATTCACAAGAAGCCAGTTATGACCCTTCTTCTCAAATAATTAATTCTTATAATAAAACTGCAGATAGTTTGCTTTCTTTTTTAACTGTAGAACAAAAAGCCTCCCAACTATTAAGCACATCACCATCTATTCCAGCTCACGGAATTGAAATGTATAATTGGTGGAATGAATCATTACATGGGGTTGCTAGATCTGGAAAGGCAACAGTATTCCCCCAAGCCATTGCTATGGGTGCAACATTTGATCCTGAGTTAATTCAAAAAGCAGCCGATGTAATTTCAACTGAAGCTAGAGCAATGTATAACATTTTCAGCTCCAAAGGGATTAGAATAGAATATACTGGATTAACTTTTTGGTCACCTAATATAAATATTTTTAGAGACCCAAGATGGGGAAGAGGCCATGAGACATACGGAGAGGACCCTTATTTAACTGGGCAGATAGGGAAAGCCTTTGTTAATGGTTTGCAAGGAAATCATTATAAATATTTAAAAGTTGCTGCAGGTGCGAAACATTTTGCTGTTCACTCAGGTCCAGAGGCAACTAGGCATAGTTTCAATGCAAAAGTTAGCTCTCAGGATTTAAATGAAACATATCTTCCAGCATTCAGAGAATTAATTGATGTAAATGTTGAAATAGTGATGTGTGCTTATAACAGATTAAATGATGAACCTTGTTGTGGTAGTAAATCATTATTGAACAATCTACTTAGGGAAAATTGGGGTTTTAAAGGCCATGTCGTTTCTGATTGTGGCGCCATAAATGATATAAAGTTAAATCACAATTATACAACTTCTGACGAACAAAGCATTGCATATGCTATAAAGGGTGGTGTTGATCTTAATTGTGGATCATTATATAGTTTGATCCCTAGCGCTATAGAAAAAGGGTATTTAAGTGAAAAAGATTTAGATAAATCATTAAAAAGATTAATGATGACAAGATTAAAGCTAGGAATTTTAAAAAAGGTTAATGATAATCCATATGCAAATTTAAATCAAAATGATATAAATAATGAACACCATATTAAGTTAGCAAGAGATGTAGCTGCTAAGTCAATAGTATTATTGAAAAATAAAAATAATATTCTTCCGCTTTCGAAAGACATAAATAGGCTTTTTGTAACAGGACCAAATGCTGCAAATGTAAATACATTACTTGCAAATTATAATGGATTAAGTGCAAATATTGTCACGCCAATAGAGGGTATAACAGCTAAAGTTTCAAATGGTACAATAATACGGTTTAATGAGGGGGTTGGGCTTATCAGTAATAATAATAGAACTGATTGGTCAACAAGTTTAGCAGGGTCAAGTGATGTTACAATTGCAGTAATGGGTCTTTCTGCATCAATTGAAGGTGAAGAAGGTGCTGCAATTTTATCAGATGCTAATGGGGACAGAAATACAATATCTCTTCCAAAAAACCAGATTGATTATATTAAAAAATTAAGAAAAAGTGCGGGCGATAAACCGATAGTTTTAGTTATAAAATCAGGATCTGCCATTGATTTATCAGAAATTTCTAGATATGTTGATGCTATTATTTATGCTTGGTACTTAGGAGAACAAGGCGGAAATGCAATAGCTGATGTTATTTTTGGAGATGTAAATCCGTCAGGCAAATTACCAATAACAATTCCTGAATCAATATCACACCTTCCAGATTTTAGTGATTATAATATGAATAATAGAACATATAAATTCACAAATCATAAACCAATGTATCCTTTTGGATTCGGATTAAGTTATTCTAGTTTTGACTATTCGCACCTTTCACTCAAAAAAAATATAATAGATGTTGATGATTCCATTGAGCTGAGTTTTGAAGTATTTAATAATAGTAATATCCCAGGTGAAGAAGTAGTACAAGTATACATAAATGACATGGAGGCTTCTTTTAGAACACCCAATTCATCATTGATATTTTTTAAAAGAATTCAACTAAAATCTGGCGAAAAAAAGAAAATAAATTTGGTTATTGACGATAACATGATGGCGTCATACAATGAAATAGGCGTCAAAGAAATAGAACCAGGAAATTTTAAGATATTTGTTGGCGGTAGTTCACCGGGGGATCGAAGTAATGAGCTTGGAAAGAAGATTAAAGAGGTAAGCTTTACTGTAAAATAATTTTTATGAAAAAGTTAATATTGAAATTAATAAAATATTTTTTTCTAATTTTTTTCTTATCAAGTTATGCACAAGAAAAATTTTCAAACCCTATAATAAGGGGTGGTTATCCAGACCCCTCTATCTGTAAAGTCGGAGATACTTTCTACTTAGTTAATTCTTCTTTTGAATACTTTCCAGGTTTACCAATTCATAAAAGCAAAGACCTTATTAATTGGGAGCTAATTGGTTACGGGTTAAATAGAGAATCTCAAGTTAATTCGATAGTAAATCTAGTTGATGTTCAGTCAAATGGTGGAATTCATGCTCCGACGATAAGATATAAAGATGGTGTTTATTATATAATAACTACCAACGTTTATTATGATGAGGAAAAGAAGAAGGCTGAAATGGTAAACTTTATTATTACCGCTAAAAATCCTGCAGGACCATGGTCAGATCCAATACATATTTTAAATGCTCCCGGAATTGACCCGGATTTATTTTTCGACGATGATGGCAAGGTATGGTATGTAGGAAATCAGATGCCAGAAAATCCAAATTTTAACGGTGAGGGGGAGATTTGGATTCAACAGATAGATATGAATGAATTTAAATTAGTTGGAGAAAAATATCTCTTGTGGAGAGGTGCGTGTGGAGGGGTTTGGGCTGAAGGCCCACACATGTACAAAAAAGATGGACGATATTATTTATTAATTGCAGAAGGAGGTACAAGTTTTAATCATGCTGTAATGGTTGCATTAAGTGATAATATTGTAGGCCCATACATTTCAAACCCAAGAAACCCTATATTAACTTCTAGACACCTTTCTTATGACAATTGGCTCAATAGTACGGGTCATGGTGATATAGTTGAATTGGATGATGGAAGAAATTATATGGTTTTGTTGGGTATAAGAAACGAAATTGAGAGAGGCTCTAACATGGGAAGAGAGACTTTCCTTGTACCTGTCACTTGGGAAAGAGAGCCTTTTGAATGGAAAGACACTAAATATTTATGGCCGGTAGTAGCTCCTAAAACAGGGAGAGTTAAAAGATTAAATGAGGTCGTATTTCCAGGAACTACAGAAAATATAGAAACGTCTTTTGAAGATAATTTTGAATTGGATAGACTAAATTTAAAATGGAACTTTAGGCGCTATCCAATTGAGAATATATTTCACTTAGATATGAAAGAGAAACGTCTAAATTTAATTTGCCATCCAAATCAGATAAAAGAAAGAGGCAGGGCTGCATTATTAGGTTTTAAACAAACCGAATCAAGTTTTGAATATTTAGCACATATGTTTTTTGAGCCAACAACCAATGGTTCTGAGGCAGGTATATCTATTTTTCAAAAGGATGATAATTATATCAATTTCACATTAATAAATAAAGACAGTAAAATATTCTTACAAGCATATGCATTAAAAAATAATAAGCTTGTAAAAGTTGTAAAACATCAACTTAACAAGTATAATAGTAACATAAAATTTAAGATGATTTCAAATAAAGATAACTATGAACTTTATTATTCAATAAAAGGAACACACTTTAATTATTTTGCAACTTTTGAAGGGAATCTTGTTGTTAGTAATGGGTATACTGGCGCTCACTTAGGTATTTATGCAACTTCAAACGGAGAAGAAACAAAAGATTTAGCTTCCTTTGACTACGTTAATTTCATTTCGAAAAAGAAATAATATATTGTATATGCAATCATACATAGGCTTATAAAAACACTGAGCTTCATCAATAATTTTCTTTCTGGATTTTTTCTTAAAAAGATTCTAATTATCCAATTGAAAACAAATAAAGCTATGATAATAATTAGGGGTGTAGGCATCAGTCAAAATTAAATTAAATTCCTTTTAATCTGTCATAGAACTTACTAAATTCTTCTGAGTATTTTCTATTATCTCTAAATGACCTTAATGCTTTAACTTTTATCGCATCCATTTTTTCGTTTGTTTCGTTAAATTGAATTCGCCCTTTGCTATTTTGTTCTATTTCATAAGACCAAATATAAGGAGAAGCATTTTTATCAAACCCTTTTTGTCCAAGCTTTAAATTCCAAAAAATTATTTTATCATTTTCATTTGTCATTACATAGTGGCCATTTGATAAAGTAATAAGTTGCTGAATTTTTTTCTCGTTAATAAACGGTTTCAAAATGTCATGATTTTTAGGAAACTTTTTGGTCAAAATAGGGGCTGACTTATCAAACAATGAATAATAAGTAAATATATATGCATCTTTTAATTCAATTTGACCAGACCATAGAATACTATTAAAATATGTGGCTCTTGTATTAATGTCTACATATTCTATATTTTTTTCCTTTAGTGCGCTGGAAATCTTATAATGAGCTACTCCTTTGAAACATATTGTAATGAACAGGTATGTTGTACTTATAATTAGCCCCAGCGAATTATATAATTTTCTTTTTTTTGAAAGCTTGTCCTGAAACGCTGTTAACACAAGAAATATTAAAAATGGGATAGTATATATCGGGTCAATTATAAAGATATTTTCAACCGCTATTCTCCACTCAAAAGGCCAAAATAATTGAGTTCCCCATGTTGTTTGGGCATCAAGAAGAGGATGGGTTAATATTGCTAAAAAAAACATTTTTAGCCAATCATAGAAGCTGACATACTCATAATTACTATAAATTTTTTTTAAAATCCATGCTAGAATAGGAGCTGCAATGAATGGAAATATAATAGAGTGAGAAAAACCTCGATGCATAACTGAAGCGGTTAGGTCATCAACAAAAAATCTCATAACAATATCAAAATCTGGAATAGTCCCAGCTATAGCTCCTAAAAAAATTGCTTTATTACCTATTTTTCTGCCCAAAGTTGCTTCCGCAACCGATGCACCTAAAACAATTTGTGTTAATGAGTCCATAAAAAAAGGAGACTTTTAAAATTATAAAAGCCTCCTTCAATAATTATACCCTAAATTAATAGGTTATCATTAAACTCTCTTCTTCAATCCATGTTCCTATCGGCTTATCCCTCATATTTTTCCAATCATCATCCGCATTTCTCTTTTTCATTCTTTCCTCTAATCCGCTAAAGTAAGCAGCTCTTGATTCTCCTAAAATAACCATGACATAATCACCTCTATCAACTCCACCAAATACTGGCTCAAGCATCAATGCAACATAGTTGTTTTTAAGTTTAATGTCATTTTGGATTTGTTTTTTTTGCATTTCTTCAAATGCACCTCTTTCACCCCAGGCTATATCAACAGTTACATGTCGTCTATATGTATTTTTTGGAAGTTCTTCCATCAAATCCATTCCTGCAGGCACATAACTAAGGTCAGGTCTCATTTTAAAAACATGACCCATGACAAACTCTGTATTAGTTCCGTCAAATGCATTTTCACCATTCATTTCTCTAAATTTTTTCAAAGCTTTTGGTCTTAAATTTTCATTCCACTTTTTTTCCCATTTTTCATGATCAGCAAGACTTTCAAATGCTTGACAAAAGTAAATTGTATTACCATCCATTTCTGTTAAAAGAAAAGTTCTTGGTGCATTTTCATCCATTTCTAGGATTAAATTTTTCCAATCATTCATTAGTTTTTCAGCCTTAGCTTGGTCTGTTGTTTCCCATTCGTTTGAGATAACGTATTGTGGTAATTGTGAAAATGATATTAGAGATATCAGTACACAAAATATCGTTAAAATTGATTTTTTCATTTTAATTTAATTTAAGTTAGTTGGCGCAATTTAATTTTTTTTTTTAAACTTAACTTTATCTTTATTCATAATTTTGATGAAAAAATTAATTATTGCAAGACATGCGAAATCATCCTGGAAAGATTCAAGTTTAAGAGATTTTTACAGGCCTTTAAATAAAAGAGGAAGGATTGATGGCCCAATTATGTCAAATTATTTAAGAGAAATATTTCCCTCAATCGATTTATTACATTCTAGTAGTTCAGTAAGGACATTTGAAACATCAGCTTATTTTACATCAAAAATTAATTTTAAGAAAATAAAATTTGATAAAGATTTATACCATTCCTCGACATCACTACTAGTCAAAAAAATAAAAAAGTATTCAAATGATTATAATTCTGTTATGATAATTGCTCACAATCCGGGGCTTACAAATCTTATAAATTTAATTACAAATATAGATTTGTATAATTTACCAACAACTGGATTGGCTCTAATTGAATTTGATTGTTATGATTGGCGTGATATTTCAAAACAAAACAGTAAACTTGTGGGTCTTAAATTTCCTAAGCAATTAAAATAATTTTATATTTAAACTACCAATGAAATATTAATGTGATGAAAATTTTAATCATTTTTTTACAGCTAATAATCGCTATCGGACTTATAAATGTATGGCTTGTAAGATTTAATAAAGCTACTCAGTATAGAGGGGGTAATGCAAAGAATATGGAAGAAGAATTTGCCGCGTATGGCCTTCCTTCATGGCTAATGTATGCTGTTGGATCCTTAAAAATATTTATTGCTGCTATGCTCTTGATAAGTTTTTGGATTTTAATTAAACCTGTTGAAAACTACGAAGAGCTAGCATCTAATTTACTATTTTATAATTTAATAGTTTTAGCTGTGCTTATGGTTGCAGCATTAATAATGCATGTAAAAATAAAAGATCCAATAAAAAAATCATATCCAGCATTATCAATATTATTCATGACTGCACTGATAATGTATTTTACATTTGGTTAAGATAGCGACCTTATTTCATACTTACTTTAATAACAATTTAAAATGAAGTACGCCTGTTGTTTTCTGTATATGTTTGTTTATAGCTTTAGTTTTTCATTTTCCAGTGATTATGTAATTTCTAGCTTTGACAATCATGCAATTCATGGGACATTACTTGAATCAGCTGAATCAAATTCTGTATTAACGATAATTATTTCTGGTTCAGGCCCAACAGATAGAGATGGGAATAATATTTCTTTAAAAAGTGATTATTTAAAAAAATTAGCTGAAGGACTTTATGAAAATGGAGTTAGCTCGTATAGGTTTGATAAAAGAGGAGTTGGTAGAAGCGTTGGAAGTATAAAAAGAGGAGATGAAGTTAAATTTTCAGACTTTATAAACGATGTTAAAAGTATTATAAATCATTTCAGAAAAACTAATAAATTCAAAAGAGTAGTTGTTATTGGACACAGTGAAGGTGCATTGATTGGAATGATTGCAGGTAGATCAATTGCAGAAGGTTATATCTCTATTGCTGGAGCGGGTACAGACTATTTAACGATCATTCAAAGGCAACTTTCCAATCGAGCTCCATATATTAAGTCAATGTCTGATTCAATCATTCAGCAATTGAGAAATGGTAAAATTATTGATTCTGTATCTCCGCTAATGAGTGGTTTATTCAACCCAGATGCACAAATGTTTTTGATAGATGCCAGTAGTTATAATCCATTGAATGAAATTTCAAAATTGGATATTCCAATTTTGATTATTCAAGGCACTAACGACATTCAAATTGAAGTTAAGGACGCTCAAATGCTTTATGATGCTTCGACAAATGCAAGATTAGAAATAATTCAAGGAATGAATCATGTTTTTCGTCAATCAAGTGAAAACTTTATTTTGAATTTGCAGACTTACGGAAGGCCAGAACTCCCAATTGATTCAAGTATAGTGAGTATAATAGTAGACTTTGTAAACTATAAATAAAAAAAACCGCCCTATGGGCGGTTTTTTAAATAATT
>Ga0163111_10002166_pt1 | contig 12355 bp, 24 predicted proteins | sample CRUFie1St18metaG_FD_109645 | JGI IMG/M metagenome (GOLD analysis project Ga0163111, IMG submission 109645) | Marine microbial communities from the Costa Rica Dome - CRUD Field 142mm St18 metaG | ecosystem: Environmental > Aquatic > Marine > Oceanic > Photic zone | place: Costa Rica: the Eastern... | reverse complement strand
TCCCACTACTGATGATGTAGCATGGACACATTTTAGAGATCATCGCTGGGTTTATAATAAGATGCAGATCTGTGAGTCTCAAGATATTCCCTATGGTCCTGTAGGAACTCTACCTACTGAGTACCCCGTATGTGTTAAACCTATCTATAATCTTTTTGGTGGGTCTGTTAAGTCACAAGTTTGTCATAATGAGGAGCAGTACCGTCAAATTATTGATCCAAGTTTATTCTGGTCTCCTTATCATATGGGCGACCACTACTCTGTTGATCTTATAATGAGCAACGGTCGTGTGGTGGAACAGTTTATTTTTTATGGCGAAAAACTCCAACATGGATCTTTTGACTACTGGTCTTTAATTGGTGATCACGAACACGCTGTAGAAGATCCACTAAGAGTAGCACGTAGCTGGGCAGAAGAGTTTCTTGATTACTACACTGGATGTGTAAATATAGAAGTGATTGATTCTAGTATTATCGAAGTTCAACTTAGAATGGGTGATATTGATCGGTTAGGTTGTGCTTCTTTGATGGAGTCAATTCATTGGTTATACAAAGGTGACGGTTGGGGTTGGAGAAAACCCTCAGACTTTCCTACAGAGTTCTATATGACTGCTTTATTTGCTCAACCAAATGTTAATTTTACAATCAACTATAATATTTTAGATGAAATTTGTAGTAACCTTACTTATTGGCAAGTAGATAAACCAGAACTTTACCATACTAATCCTTCTCATGGTAATAGGTTGGCTATTTTTTGTGGAGAAGACTGGTTTGAAGTTGTTAGGGCTAGAAACCTCGCAGTAGCTTTATTCTCTCCTGATATTGATGGGCGTTATGTTGATTGTTTAGCAGGTTTTAAAGAACTCAGGTATTAGTATCTGTTGCTCATTCCTTTGTTTTTTGTTAATATATAAAAAATTAGGAGATTGATATGAAATGGATTATTGTAGTATTTGTGAATTTTCTTCCTGAAACTGGTCAATGGGATATGTATGACTATCGGGATGTAACCTTTCCATCTAAAGTAGCCTGTGAACTCTTTATTGAAGATAATAAACAATTTTTTATTAATCAAGCTAATGAGGCTTATCAACGCAACGATGTAGATTATTATATCGGCTGTCCTACTTTGGAACAATTTATTAACAATATAGAGTATGAGTACAATACAGCATGAACAAAGCTCAAAAATTACAGTATCATGAGCGTTGGTTAATGAAGCGTGGTGTTCATCCCTCTCAAATTAAAACTAAAAATAAATCACACATCAAAATGCCTTGCTATAAATCTGACATAGAAACTGCTCCGACATCTGACAGAGTAGGTAATGGTTTTGTCAAAGGCAAGCACAAGTATTCTGGATCAGGAGTTCACGTCGGACAGGCTTATAATAAGGGTAATCTAGTAGTGCTTTCAAGCACTGAGGCTAACGATGCAGCAACAGGAAAAAGAAGATGATTGACTTGATAAGAACAGTACCGGACTACCCACATGAAGGTGTAAATTTTTATGATCTCAATAGTTTATTTAGCAGTCCAGCATGGGCTACTTGTGTCGATGATTTAGCAAATATGTGTAGGACAGATTATTCATATGTTACTAACATAGTGGGTATTGAAAGTCGTGGCTTTGTTGCAGGTTCTGCTCTTGCTCACGCACTCAGAATTCCTTTTACTATGATCCGTAAGGACGGAGCAAAGTATCCTGGTGATGTTTTTACACAGTCTTATGATCTTGAATATGGTTATGATACTTTAGTGCTACAACAAGGAATCCTTGGACATGTAAATCGTGTCCTTTTAGTCGATGATTTGATTGCTACAGGGGGTAGCATCCAAGCTGCAGATACCCTTGTAAAACAAACCGGAGCAACCGTTTTAGGTTACGTTACAGTTTTAAACTTAGCTTATTTGAATGACATTGAAAATTTAACAGCATGGAGAACCATTGATGAAACGATTTACACAACAGGAACAAGCCAAGTTCACTAAACACGCAAATAATTATATTCGTAGTGTAAATAAATGGTGTCAGGATAACATTTATCGTAAATTTAATCTTGCCCATATCAATCTTGATTGGAGTCCTAGTCGTTCTTGCTCTCGTGGTGGGGTATATGCTGACGGTCCTGGAATTAACATTGCTATGTATCGTTGTTGTAAAAATGATAATGGGGATATTCAACGTGTATATGAGTACAAAAGTTTTGATACAGATCCAGTAATCGGTGGTATCTATACTCGCACTCAATATCATAATTTAGAGTTAACCATTCTTCACGAGATTGCACACGCACTCCAGTACTATTCCTACCGTATTAATGGCTTTCGATGTAAACCACACGGCACTGTTTGGAAAAACTTTTATCGCAGACTACGAGAAGAATTTTTAAACCCACACCTTGAAGACCAGGTTGAACTTAAAGCTGATTATGATAAAATAAAATTACAAATTGAAACTGGTAATTTTAAAGTAATTACAAACGATGAAATAGCAAAGCTTTTCGGAAGGGCTGCTTCTAATTAACACGTACTGCGATAGACCATGGACTGAACTTCACATCGAGGAGGACGGAAGCGTTTCTCCTTGTTGTGTTATGCCCTCAAACAGATTTCCAATGGGAAATAGTTTAAAAGAGTATGTTACAGGAGAGCCTTTAAAAGAACTTAAAAGTAGTTTACAATCAGGTATTCAACATAAAAACTGTGAATGGTGTTGGAAAAATGAAAAAGCGGGACTAAAGACTCATAGGATAACAACTAAAAGACCTGAGGGTATAAGCTCAATTCATATTAGGATGAGTAATGTTTGTAATTTTAAATGTCGTATGTGTAACCCCTCTTTTTCTTCTACGTGGGTACAAGAAAATAAGAAACATAAATGGTACAGATACTTAGATAATCAAGTTACAAAAGACACTTTAAAAAATACTGATTATCTATTTCCTTTGTTAAAAGATCAAATCAGTAAGAAAAACCTTAATTTAATAAGTATATCAGGGGGCGAGCCTTTAATCACAGACTCTCATTATCAATTATTAGATTTTTTAATTAAAAATAAACTTACTGATGTAGATTTATCTTATTCAACTAATCTTTCAAATTTTAACTATAAAGGTCGAGATTTACTTGCTTTATGGAGTAAGTTTAGGAGAGTAAGTTTAGAAGCTAGTGTTGATGGTTGGGGTCCGGCAGTTGAGTATTCCAGAACAGGGTTTAATCTAGATACTTTTAAGAAAAATTTTAGACTAGCCTTGAAACATATAACTGCCATTAATTGTGTTGTAAATGTGTATAGTGTGTGGACTTTACCTGAGATTGAAAAATTTAGAAGGTTTGGCATTAATATAGTTTATTCTCCCTGTTATCTACCTGAGTATTGTAATCCTCAGATTTTAGATTCTGAAGATAAACAAAACCTTAAAAAACTATATGAACCTTTTCCCAAATTGGTTGATTTATATGAAAAATTTATAGACAAAAACCTAGAAGAGAGTTATAATCTAGAAGTTGGTGATAAAGTTTTACAATCTATAAAAGGTGAAAGCACTGAAACTATGGTAAACTATAATTTATTACTTGATTCTCATAGAAATACTTCTTTTTTTGATGTCTTTCCTATGTATAAAAAATATTTAAGGAGTTAAAATGGCAAATGTGTGGGTAGGAGATGATTATTTTGTCACAGATATTTATTCAAGAAATGTTGTAAATGTAAGCGAAAAAGATGGTAATGTTGCAGCAGAACAGTACATGGTACACCTCCAAAGACTACCCGAAAGTTCATGGCCAAGCGTCACCGAAGTTGAATTCAATACTGGTTTTGATGATTTATCTGTAGGTTTAAGAGATGATGCTTTAATTTCTGCTTTACTACCAAAAATAAATACTGCATTATCTGCATATGATTCAGCTGATACAAGTGCTGGTCATTCCACGTCGTCAACTGTTGGTTATACTCGTCTAGCATGATTTTAATTGCAAATGGTTGTTCTCATACAGCAGGGTCCGAGATTGATGGACCGCTTCAAAGTAACTGCTATGAAAAAGCATGGCCTAAAAAGTTAAGCGATAGATTAGGATTTTCTCATGTAAATTTAGCTTTTTCAGGAGCTTCTTGCGAAAGACTTGTCCGTACTTCTATTGAAAAACTACATCTATTAAGACAGCAACCTTCTTTTGACCCGTCTAAAATTTTTTTTGTACTTATGTGGCCTGATATTTGGAGAACAGAGCTATACGAGATTGAAGAAAAAGAGAACGGGTTTTTTGATGATGGTTGGTCACCTATAGTATCAGGTAATGATGAAGTTTATAAGAAGCAGTTTAGTCGTAGTGCTTATTTTTATTATAAATCGTGGGTGATTAGAATCAATCAACACCAAGAATCAGTTAGATGGTATAATAATGTATTACTCCTTCAAAATATATTAATCTCTCATAAAATAAAATATTTTTTCTATCAGGCAAGCCAAAGTCTTCCTTCCACAACTCTTACTCAATACACTGACCTAATATATCATAAAAGATTTCCTACTCTTAATGTGCGAGAGTTAAACTACTGTTCATTATTAGATAGTAAAGGCTTTTCCCATGCTCCTAACTCAAAGTATGGTCATTATGGGGAAGATGCTCATGAGTGGTTTTCTGATTACATTTTTAACATCATCAACGATAATAAGCTACTTTAAGCTTGCTTAATAATACCATAGTTGATATTCTATAAAGGTCTCGAACAAAAGAGACACAGAGGGGAACGGAAAGACAGGTACAGTATACACTTACCTGTCTTTCTTTTTGTCTTGCATCATGCTTACATTTGCTGTATTATAGAGAAAATATGGAGAAAAGGATGAGCGAGTACTATGTTAGAAAAGGTAAATATGCGCCAGAAGTGGCAAAGTTTAGTGAATCACGTTACCCTGTTGATGTCTACGCCTTCAATAGTAGAGGGTGTACTTGTCCTGCTCGTACTAGGAGCTGCAAGCATTCCCGTATGATAGATGAGTGGGAATCTAGAGGACGCCCAGTGGGTTTGATTTTTGATGATAATGCTGAAGTTATTTGGCAGATGGAGTTTTAAGTATGTTTATATATGAAGTATTTTTATGTGGTTTAGCTGGAGCTGCGGTAGGCTTTTTAATTAGGAAATATATATGGAAATAGTAGTGCTATCAGGAGGGTTTGATCCTGTACACGACGGACACATTGCTATGTTTGAGGCAGCTGCAAATAAGTATGTCTATGTTATTGTTGGCTTAAATTCTGATGATTGGCTAATTCGTAAAAAGGGCAAGTCTTTTATGTCTTTTAGTGTCCGCAAAAAGATACTAAACTCTATTCAGTGGATTGATGAAGTCTGGGAATTTGATGACAGTGATGATTCTGCTTGTGCTTTGTTAGAGTCTGTTGCCTTTTCTCACGCTAACATTACCTTTGGTAATGGCGGTGATAGATCTAATGATAATTATCCAGAGTTTGCTTTTTGTCAAGAACAGGGTATTGCTATTGACGATACTTTAGGCGGTTCATCTAAATTAAACTCTTCTTCAGACTTTCTTAATCAATGGCGTATTGAAACTTGTAATCGAGCTTGGGGAGAGTGGAAAGTTCTAAATAACTATAACTCAACGACTAAAGTAAAAGAACTAATTGTTCATCCAGGTAAATCTCTTTCTTGGCAAAAACATAAGCACAGAAATGAGGTGTGGTTTGTTAGAGAAGGCACTGCAACAATATACTTCTCTACAGACTCAGCTGGAGATGATATTATGAAGATTAAGAAAAGTAAACATCAAACACATACTTTATTTATAGATAGGTGGCATCAACTTGTTAATGAAACAGATACGGATTTATCGATTATTGAGATTCAGTATGGTACTAAGTGTCTTGAGTCTGATATCGTGCGTGCACCCCGCCCATGCTGAAGAAGATAGTTTAACTTGTTTAGCTACTAATATATATTGGGAAGCAAGAAATCAATCATTTGCTGGACAGATAGCAGTAGGACTAGTAACTATAAATCGTGTTTTAGATCCCAGATTTCCTAATAATATCTGTGATGTAGTATACGAAGGTCCGATCAAAGAATCTTGGAAAACCCGTATACAACCAGACCTACAAGAGAGCGAGCGTGTGTACTACCCAAGGCGTGATAGGTGTCAATTTTCTTGGTATTGTGATGGTAAATCAGATAAATTCCCTCATTACGACTATGAATCTATTCACGATGCTTGGGTTGTGGCAGAGTTACTTTTAAATCCTGAGATAAAGTTTGTAGATATCACTGAAGGAGCAACACATTATCACGCTGATTATGTAGATCCTGATTGGTCAAAAAAACTTACAATAACTGTTACTATCGATAACCACATCTTTTATCGTTGGTAAATTAACATTTGACTTGGAGGGTGTGGCAGAATGGCTATGCATCGGATTGCAAATCCGCTTATTTCGGTTCGACTCCGGGCATCCTCTCCAAATTTATACTTGACTTTTTCTCAATAATTTTACTATACTATTTGCATAAGTTGCCGTTATGGGACTTATAAATTTCTTGCTGTTATAAAGGAGAAAAAAATGACAGGACAATTCGCTATTCGTAATGCTGGTTTTATCGGCTTCGATCATATTCTAAAAGAACTAGAGCAAATTTCAACACATGCAATGGATCATTATCCACCTCATAACATTGTAAAATACAATGATCATGAGCTTGCCATTGAAATCGCTGTAGCAGGCTTTTCAAAAGATGAAGTATCTGCTGAATTAAAAGAGGGAGTGCTAACCGTTGTAGGCGAGCATGAATCTCGTGGTAGAGACTTTATTCATCGTGGAATAAGTACAAAGAAGTTTAAGCGCCAGTTTCGTCTGTCTGAGCACACTCAAGTGCATGGAGCTGAAATTAAGGATGGACTACTTGTGATTGATCTCAAAGTAGTGATTCCAGAAGAACAGCGTCCTCGTTTAATTGAGATAAAATAACACAATTTTTCGAGGAGAAATAAATGACAACAATCGCCCAAACTTGGGGATATACTTGTCGTATCTGCGACAAGATAACCTCCTTCATCGGTGGTTTCTTTACTAGTTTTCATAATGCTATTATGGTATCTCGTCAAATCGAAACAAATACTAGACTTGCTAGATTAATGAGACATGAGTTCCCAGGTCTGTCAGATGAGCAGATTGTGAATGAGCTAAATTATAAAACTTTAAGGAGAGTTTACGATGAGTAATTTTTTCAAAACAATCTTTAGCATGAGGTTCAGTGATGCAAAAAAAGGTGGATGGCCCGGAACGCCAATGGGACAACCACTTAAGTATCGTGAAGCAAGTTACACACTTTCGGAACTTGAACGTAGACTTACAGCTGAAGTAAATCAAATTGACAGGTATACCTAATGTGTCCACACACTATTGAGTGCATTCGTACATATCTTTCAAATAAAAGAACAAAAATCTAATAAGGTAGACGGCAAAGCCGTCTACTTATATAACAAGGAGTCGATATGACTAAAACAATTTTTGCAGCTGCTATGGTTGCTTTCATCGCTACCCCCGCTGTAGCTCAAGAATCCTCAATTAGTGTTGGCGCAGAACGTGCTTTAGAGAAGGAAGTAAACTCTTTCTTTGCCTCTACAGCTCTTGGCCCCGCTTCTCTTGGCGTTACTATGGAAGACACTGCTAATGATCGTGGTAATTTTAACGTCACAAAATATGAAGCAGACTTTTCTCACCCAATTGGTGGAGTAACTCTTTATATGAAGAATGATTTTACTGATGAGTTTAAACATTCAGAAACTATTGTTGGTGCTAAAATCACCTTCTAATCTACTTAGCGGAGCTACTAAATTAGCTCCGCTCTTGCTCCTTCCTTTTTAATTTGTTATTATAATCAAAATTGGAGATTAAAATGACACACGAAAACTACCCATACGATAAAATATTTGATCAACCACGTCCAGGCCTTATAAGGCAAGAACTTGTAACTTATACTGAACTTGACGGACAAATCACTCGCACTACAGTTGTCAGAAAATTCTTTACTGACGACTACAATGACTCTACAACCTCATGCCCGATAGGATAAAAAATGAAACTTACAGATAAACTGTCAAAAGTAAACCCACAAATTACAATAGAACGTGCTGAGAATGGTTGGATATTTGATGTATCTGGTCGCTCACATGATGATGATTGGAAGGATATTAAAATTCTTGTAAATACCTCTGACACCTTGTTTAAATTGATTCAAGAACATAATGAAATGGAACTCGATTAACATGAGTATGATTGGTATAGAGGGAAAATATGAAAGAATAATTCATCTTCTCCGTGAAATTGAGTTTGCTAATTCTCAACTTAAGCCACAAGACACAGGCCACATTAACACTGCTATAAGCTGGATGGAGAGGCGTGTAAGTACTCTTCAAGACGAGATTAAAAGGCTAAAAGATATTTCTTAAATGACACCCATTGAAATATTTGAGTACAAACAAAAATGGAAACCTGGTTATGTAATTAGGCTACACTCAGACCTTAGAAGTGAAGCTAAAGATTACTGCAAGGTTCAAATGCTAAAACACCAATGGGATGTCACTGAGTACACTAACTCCTATGAAGATACTTGGGTGTTTGAAAATAGACTAGACGCTACTAGCTTTGCAGCGCAATGGGACGAAAGGTTTATAAATCAATGATAGGAAAATCATTTTGGGAGGACTTAGAGATTGATGCTGTTGAAGTCGGTCAGAATGTAAAACAGATGGCACATGCTTTGATTGATCATTGGGGTAGCAGTTTAACTGAAAAAGATCTCCTAAATCTATCTGCATATTCAAAGTGTGCAGAAACCCCTATTCAATGTGCTTTAGCAAAAGAGGCACTTTTATACTATCAAAGTAAGAACTTTAAACCAGAGTATATTCATGCAGATATGGATACAACTCCTAAGAAAAAATGGTGGAAGTTTTGGACAGCCAGATAATTCAACTATATGAGCGTAGGCTTGATAATTGTCTTTCTGCTCGTGACCGTTGCGTAGAGGATAGTTGGGGCTGGAAGTTTTGGCAATCTCGTTTTACAATATTATTAAGAAAATTAAATATCGAACTTACAGGGGCGAAGTGTTACGGTAGCACAGCTGGCTCCAACCCAGCGGGACAGGGTTCAATTCCTTGCGCCCCTGCCAATTTACATTGAGGAACTAATATGAAAGAATGGGTGATGGTTATAAGTATGTGGGGTATGGATGCTGCAGGCACCAATCATTATATTGGTCAGTTAGCTTTACAAGAGACCATGACTGAAAGACAATGTGAGTATATGTTAAAAGACGGTAGGTGGGCTGCTAGTTATGATAACGACCACTATTCAATGCAAGTGCATTGTTATCCTAAAGAGTGTGCGGGCAAGCAGAAATGCGAGTAAAATTAAATTTAAGGATAGGAATAAACGATGACTGAAATTAAACAAGTAATGATGAGTGAAGACAGAACTCGACGTGCTGAGATATTCTCAAAGAATGACGTCTGGCACGTAAATATGATTATTGGGGGGCAGTTAATCGAGTGTCGTCCAATGGTTTCAAACGGAACGGTACATTCTCTAAGTTATGCAGAAGATGCAGCAGAGAATTGGTGTATAGGAATTATAGAGTAAGCGGGTATAGTATAATGGCTATTATTACAGCCTTCCAAGCTGAGGATCGGAGTTCGAGTCTCCGTACCCGCTCCAAATAAAGGAAGAATTAATGTTTCTAAAAGAGGTATCTATAGACTACAACTTTGATTTTATTTACGACATTGATTGGGAACAGTATGAACATGACTGTTTAGGGCATCAACAAGTAGAACTCAAAGATATTCATGAAAAGGTTGGTGGTTTTCCTAAGTCACTAACTCATTGCAACACTATGTTTTATCAAAAATTCTTTGATAACAGTGAGATTGACTATACAAGTTTAGGTAATCAATTAGGCTTAGAAGCAATCACTGTATCAATTATTAAGCAACCTCCCGGTATGACTAATCCTTTGCATCGTGATACATTTTATCAGATTAATAAGAAGTTTCCAAACGAGGAAAGAGTAAAAGTCCGAGCTAACTTACAATTGTTAGACTGGAAAGCAGGTCATTTTCTTCAATTTGATGATACAGTGGTTACTCATTGGAAAGCAAATACTGGATATATGTGGGATTCTACTGTTCTTCACTTAGCAGCAAATGCAGGTCTTGAAGATCGTTACTCACTCCAAGTCTCAGGGTTTTTAAATGACTAAATGAGTTATGAAACTACTTTTTGACTCTTTTAATAAAGCTAACCTAGATTCAGACGCATTTGATGATGGTTGTGCTCATTTTTTGCACGAAAATTTTTTAGTACCTCAAATATTTAAACCATACGAAAACGTAATTCAATGTTATGAGACACAACAGCTTGATCATTTAGACTTTTTTATATATCCTATAAATTTTTGTGATCCAGTGTTTCACTCTAAGCTAAATAAAATGGGTAAATTTTTGAATGATATTGACGTAAGAATACTAGATAAATTAAAAAATAATAAAGGTATAATCCTTATTGATGCTTCTTATGAGCCATTTGGTATTGATGATAGTTTAAGGCTACATCACGAAATAAAAAAAGTTTATAAGACTAAAAATGTCTTTTTAAATACAAAGATATCTTCTTTATATACTCATTATAATTTTTTTACAAACTTTCCCTCATTTCTTGAATTAAGCACTAGTGAAAGTAAATTTCCTAAACAAACTGAAAAAACTACAAATAGAAAATTTTGTTTATTAGGACTCAGAATTGATAAGCATGAGGGTGGTTTAAATCTTATAAAGTGGTTAAAAGAACAAAAACTTCTTTCTCAGGGGCACATAAGTTTATCTTTAGTTGCTACGGAGGAAATTATCGCTCCTATTTTAAGCACAAGCGTACTTAATAGAGTTAAATTTAACATTGTTGTAGAGGCTTGGTTTAATTATAGTGGAAACGAAGACTTTCCATATCTCACTGAAAAAATATTTAGAAATATCCACTACAAGAAACCCTTTATTTTAGTTGGTCAACATAGCACTCTCAAAGAATTTAGAAGGTTAGGTTACAAGACTTATAATGAAGTTTTTGATGAATCATATGATACAGAAAAAGATAATGATGTCAGGCTAACTAAAGTTTTTTCGCAAATTAAAAGGTTAATTAATGAGCCAGACGATTTCTGGCAAAAAAACAAAGAAAAACTAGATGAAATCCATAAACATAATTTAGATAATTATAATGCTAGAATACAAAGTTTAAGTAGGTGGCTATTGACAATGAATAGAACAAACACACAAGGAGTAATTGAATGAGTTGTAATAATGACTGGGATCAGCTAGAAGAAATCATTGTAGGAACTGCTGATTATGCCACAATCCCTATCACAAATATCAGTACAATGAAATGTCAGTTTCCTGAGTATGAAGAAAGCTTTATAAAAGAGTTTACTGGGTTTTATCCAGATCAAATTATTGAAGAACAAAACGAAGATTTAGAGAAGCTTTCTGAGGTGCTTAAAAGTTTAGGAGTTGTAGTCTATCGTCCTGATACAACCTACGCTACAGCTGAAACAAAGTCTCCCACTTGGTATGGAAAGAATTGGCACTATCATTGCCCTAGAGATTTAACTCTTGTTGTAGGTGACACACTTATAGAAACTCCTTCTCCGATTTGGAATAGACAGTTTGAAACTTGGGCTTATAGAGATATATTTACAAAGCTTTGGGATGAGGGTTATAACTGGATAAAAGCACCTGTTCCGATGCTTTATGATGAAAATTACAAAGAAGATACTAAAGGTGTACCTTCCTTGCATAATGAAGAAATACTTTTTGAAGCTGCTAATTGTGTTAGAGTGAACGATGATATACTATATCAAGTATCAAATACAGGTAACGAAAACGGAGCTAAATGGTTACAAAGAGTTCTTGGAGATTCTTATAGAGTTCATGTAGCAAAAGATCTTTACTCTTATGCTCATCTTGATAGCACTATTGTTCCTATAAGGGAAGGTCTTGTACTATACAACGCTACTAGGGTAACTCCTGAAAACGAGCCTGAACTATTTAAGGACTGGGATAAAATATGGATTAACGAGTGTGTTGGACCTACTGAACCTCCTCTTGACCTTCCATGGGGAGCAAGTGAGTGGATTGGTATGAACTTACTCAGTGTTAATGAGAATCTTGCTATAGTTGATTCAAAACAAACACAGATTCATGAAAGACTTAATCGTTTTGGGGTTGAGACTATACCTCTAGAACTACGACATGATAGAATTATTAGCGGAGGATTTCATTG
>Ga0163111_10002164_pt1 | contig 12360 bp, 12 predicted proteins | sample CRUFie1St18metaG_FD_109645 | JGI IMG/M metagenome (GOLD analysis project Ga0163111, IMG submission 109645) | Marine microbial communities from the Costa Rica Dome - CRUD Field 142mm St18 metaG | ecosystem: Environmental > Aquatic > Marine > Oceanic > Photic zone | place: Costa Rica: the Eastern... | reverse complement strand
GGCCATATAGAGTAAATTTCTTTTGGAAAGCGAACTGGTTGACCCTTAATGAAGTTGTTGTGGAATTCATAGTGAATATTACTCCAGTCCCAGTCGAAGCGAATCATTTGTCGGTAAAAAATGAAGATCCACCATGTTTTCCATTGTGTGGAAGTCCAGTTTTCCTTAAGTAACTTAATCGTACACGTCAACGTATTGAGACTTCCGACAACGACCTTACTGGGAACTTTTTGATAATTTTCGCTACCTTCTTTGTAGACGCCGCATGGGTCTACTTTCTTACCTAATTTACTTACGAATCCAGTCCAGTTAAATCCATATTTTTGTTCTAACTCCTCTTTGGTGACGACGTTATAGAATTCTCCTGATTCTTTAATATCATTACACATCATCGCATCGACCAACTGACGTTCAGTATCCCATACGTGCTGTGGGTCGTATTTTTCCCATTCATCTGGAAGGAGGGTCTTGAATATTTTACGAATGTATTCAAAATACTTATCCTTAAATTCTTGTTTCATATCCTTTGTTTTTTGATCGTCCCATTCATAGTCGTAGTAAATGGCCCAATCGTAAATCCCAACTTGCGCCGAATCTAAGTGCGATATGTATTTCTTAACATTCTTTTCATCTGGTTTAATATTCCACACTATTGGTGCTTGCCAGCTAAATATTTCATCTTGATTTGCATATGCTAAAAGACCATACATATCTTCCATAAAAATGAACTGCTCAATTTGTTTTTTAAGACGATGACAATGTTCCAGACCTTTCTTCTTGCTTGCGTTCGGAATACATTTTACTATAGCACCTATTGATTTCGCACGTTTTGTTCCTTTATTTTCTTTAAGATATTCTTCGGTGTAATCGATTAATTGACGATATACACGGTCCTGAGTAATTCTCGCGCTGTCAATTTGAACATAATATTTGGGATCATCCTTGGATAATTTAGCTTGCTCGTCTATCCATTGATAGTTAACATAATCGTAGAAATTTTGATTAGGTTCAGTACTGTTGTCAGATTTAAATTTATCGTATTTTTCCTTGATTGTATTGGCAAATTCACTGTAACTTTTTTTTGATTCAGGCATTTTTTTTAGTTTCTCCATTCGTGCTTCATTAAATAATCTGTATAAATTGGGACGTTCAGACTGATTTGTTAGCGCGAGCATATTTTTATAATTTCGTCGAACTTGCTTAATTACAGCTTTGCCTTTCCCTTTTACCCTAATATCTTTCTTAAAGGATTTATTTTTACTGGATTTGTTTTTCTTTATGGTGCTAGACATTTATATTATTTATTGATATAAAATAATATAAACTCGTATTATATACTCTATAATGGTAAAATCTAAATTGAATAGCAATGTGAATTACTCTGAAATTAAAATACTTAATGAGGAAGACAGAGATAAGGAGGTCGCATTATTTGAGATTGAGCTATTTGATATTCCTCTCTTAATAGCTCTGGGCGAAGAGAAATACAAATTTGTTTCTGAAAATCTTGTATATTTTCCCGTCTATATTATTAAAAATGGAAAGGTTGGAAAACAGATAGGCGTTTACGAAATATTTAAGGATGACTTGACTAAATCTTTAGATGAAGATGGCGACGTAGATATAACAGAATTAGATGGACCATTACTATATTCATTTGTAAATAAAGAATACCTTAACGTATTCAATCGTATGAATAATGACGAGGAATATGGAGAAGATGATGACGAAGCGGAAGATGATGACGAAGCGGAAGATGATGGCGAAGCGGAAGATGATGGCGAAGCGGAAGATGATGTCGAAGCAGAAGATGATGGCGAAGCGGAAGATGATGGCGAAGAGAAAGCAAATACCGATAAATCAACAGAGATTACAGATAACAAGAATGAGTTAAAACTTGATGTAAAAGAAGAATTACCTGAACAGAATTCGGCAATTGCGAAGAAAGAAAGCGACGAGTATGTTGAAAGCAAGACAGATAATTGGATTCAAAAGTATCTTAAAAACTCTAATTATAATATTGTGAAAAATGAGGGTGGTGGAGATTGTCTTTTTTCATCAATTCGCGACGGACTTAAACTGGTGAATGTTGAACGGAGCGTAGCTGATATGAGAAAAATTTTAGCCGATGAAGCGACTGAAGAAACATTTCAAACGTATAAAGAAATGTATGATTTTTCTAATTTAGAAAAGACTACATTGACCGATGACATAAAAAAATTAGCCTCTGAATTCAAGACACTTAAGAAGGGCATTGAAACCGAAACAGAACGAACAAAGCAGAGAAAAATAATATCTCAGGCGGACAAGATATCCAAAGAGCATAAGGAACTACTGACAAAGAGAAACGAAGTGAATAGTATGTCCGAAGAATTCGCATTTATGAAGGGTATTAATACAATTGAAGCGTTCCGAGCTAAAATTCAGACGTCTGAATACTGGGGTGATACATGGGCCATATCTACATTAGAACGTGTTATGAAAATTAAACTAATTCTCTTTGCAAAAGAGTTTTATGCTACTGACAATGAGGACAACATTTTGACTTGTGGTCAATTAAATGATACAAAATTAGAGGAAGCGGGGATCTTTGAACCGACGCATTACATTATATTAAATTACTTAGGAAATCACTACGAACTGGTGACCTATAAGAACCACGGCGCACTCACATTCAAAGAGGTTCCACATGATGTGAAGAAACGGATTGTGGACAAGTGTATTGAACGAGCGGCGGGACCATTCTACATTATTCCCGATTTTAAGAATTTAATGACCAAAATGAATGTAGTTGTTATCGACGATGAAGAAAACAAGCCGGAACTCTACGACGATAATACTGTGTTCCAATTTTACTATAAATCTTCTAATATTCCAAAACCCGGGAGGGGTTCTGGAGAGAAATTAGGTCCTGAAGGTGCTCAAGAATATGTGGAATTAGCGGCGATTAAAAACTGGCGCAGAAAGTTATCAAATCTCTGGGAGCAGGAATTTACCATAGATAATAAGCGTTGGTTGACAGTGGAACATTACTATCAGGCATCAAAATATAAATTAGGAAACCCCGAACATTACGCTTTGTTCTCTCTAGACTCGGGGACAGAGTTGTCAAAAAATCCCAAACTAGCACGTGTAACAGGTACCAACAAGAAGAAACAAGTAGATGAAAATTTCTTTAATGGGCGTCACGAAACAGAGATGAAGACTGCGATGAAGGCAAAGTTCTCTCAAAACGACGATTTGAACAAGTTACTAAAAAACACCAAGCGTGCGAAACTCCAGATGTATGTGAAAGGTTCACAGCCAGTAGTATATGATTCTCTTATGGAAGTTAGAAAGGAATTATAAATATAATAAATAGGTTTAAAATATCTATTTACTATATATTATGCAGTTTTCTGATGATTCGACGAGATTTATCAAGTATTTGTTACCTAAGTTCAAACATTTTTATGATAACGATGATAAATTTAACAGTATAAAACATATTTCATCTCTATATTCTGATTTAGTTGCTGGAGATAAATATTATAATAAGATAGCAGATGAAATCCATGTTAAATTCACTGAAAAAGCTGATATTATAGAACCAGATAGCATAAACAGCACTCATTATTCAAAAACTATAAATGAATATATAAAAAAAAATAAAAGTTCACAAATCACATACAGGTTTAATATATTGACACGAAAAATCGTAATTCATTTTACACTTTTTGATGAAGATGTTTCTAGCATTCCAAAGTATGATAAATATATACGTCTAATTGTAATGTGGTTATTTATGTGTAACAAATATACTACTGCCGATTGTAGTAAAACACTCAATATATTTTTTTTCTTGACACCAATACCCAAAAAATTACCAGAGCATAAAAATGGCGTTATTGGTTATGATAACGTGAATACGGGTATGACATACAGGTGTATTCCAAATAATGAGATTTTTATATATCGTTATGAAGAATGGTTTAAAGTTTTTATCCACGAGACGTTTCATAGTTATGGACTAGATATAGATGCACAAGATAATAGTCTATTGAAACCAATCATTAAAAAATTATTTCCTATAGATTCATCGTTTGAAATTGCGGAAGCCTATACAGAAATATGGGCACGCATACTCAATTGTTGTTTTGTAAGTTATGAAACGATGAAGATAAAGAAACAGGAGGATTTTAATTTATATTTACAATTTACACTTCATATTGAAAAAATGTTTTCGCTTTTTCAAATGAAAAAAATACTCGCTCATATGGACCTTACTTATCAGAATTTGTGGAGTTCAACACAGATAAGTGAATATATGCGTGAAAATATGTATCGTGAAGAATCAAACGTATTTTGCTATTTTGTATTAGCTGGTATAATGATGAATGATTTTGATAAATTTATACAATGGTGTAAGATTAATAATAATAATTTTATAAAATTCAATAAATCTCAAAATAATACTACCAATTTTGGAAAGTTTATTGAGTCAATATACATGGATAACGGACTTTTAGATAACATAAAACTATCGCCTGATATAAATAAGAAAAATAAGGATTTTGAGTTATTACATAAAACTGGGCGAATGACATGTGTAGAAATTAAAATGTAAACCTTATTTGTTAATATGACAATAACAAAAGTTACTATTTTTCATAGGTTTATTAGAACACCGCTTATTTTTTTTTGTCATTGCACTACAAACGTATTTAAAAGTTCCATTTCCTATGTGTTTTTTATTTGATCTCCATAGTGCGGATGCTTCATTAAAATCAATATCAACAATGTATTCGCTTTCCATATATGATATTTTTATATATAATATTTCATTTCAATATTATATAAAATTTAAAGTCATAATTTACAAATAATAATAGATAAAATTGATACACATAAATGTAATTAATACTAACTAAACATGGGAGTACAACATCTTAATAAATACCTTCAGAGTAACTGTTGTGAAGGAATCAGCTTCATAACACTTAACGATATTCGTAATAAAAAAATAGCGATTGACATCAGTATTTATATGTATGACTATAAATCGCGAGGAGAACTAATAGAGTATATTTACAAAATGGTAATAGAGTTCATATCGCGAAATATAGTACCAGTTTTTGTGTTTGACGGAAAACCGCCTCCGGAAAAGAAACTTCTTCTTGATAAACGACGAAAGGATAAAACGGAAGCACAAGCCGAAATAGATAAACTCAATGTTTTGATTAAGAACACTTCTGAAAACAGTAGAGATTATCACAATATTTCCACACGTTTAGAGAGCTTAAAAAAGAGAACTACTCGTGTAACCTATGAAGACATTCAGAATGTAAAGAAAATATTTCGGCTTTGCGGTGTAACGTATTATGACGCGAATGGCGAAGCGGATGCCTTGTGTGCAAAACTGGTATCTAAGAATTTAGTATGGGCCTGTATGAGCGATGACATGGATATGTTTCTCTACGGATGTCCGCGTGTCCTTAGAAACTACAGTCTCTTTAATGGCACGTTGGTGTTGTATGACACGCGGAAAATACTTTCCTCGCTAAACATATCAATGTGTAATTTTAGAGAGATTTGCGTTGTATCGGGAACTGATTATAATTATAACGAAGAACGCAAAGCAAATATATACAAATCATTCACCTATTTTAAAAAGTTCATTTCAGACAATACGACCGAGAATTTCTATGATTGGTTGAATAAAAACACGAATTATATTGACGACTATTGTAGTCTCTGTGTTAGCTACTTGATGTTTGATATAAGTGGGTTAAGTATTGAAAAATACAAAAATATGCCCATTAGAAACGGACCAATTAATAAAGAGGAACTAATTCGTTTCCTTAGCAATCACAATTTTATTAACATATAATAGTTTTTGAAACCATAATAATGTATAGTATAAAGTGTATAAATATAAAAATCTCTCTATATGGTAATAGAATGGAGAATGTTATAAAAAATATACCCCTTATTAATGATAATGAGGGTTTAAACATAAATAGCATAGTAGACCTTTCTAAAGTGTGTGTGAGAGATGAGGAAAAGGCTGAAAATCGTAAAGGAAAAAAGAATACAGAAAGAAAGAAAAAACTCGTAACAATTAGTGATAAAGACTTTACGATTCCCAATTTTAAACAGAGCAGTTTTTTATTGAAATATAATTACAAGGTATCGCAGTTGAAAGATATAGCACGGTTCTACAAACTGAAAATATCGGGGAATAAAGATGAATTACGCTCACGAATTACTGTTTATATTCAAACGTCTTGTAATGCTATCAAAATACAGCGTTTATGGAAAAACTATATTTTACGTGTTTATAATTTACTAAAAGGCCCTGCTAGAATAAAACGTAAACAGTGTGTGAATGAAAATGATTTTTTGACAATGGAAAAACTGGTAGATATACCACATAGCCAATTCTATAGTTACAACGATTCTACGGGCCAAATATATGGATTTGATATGTTATCTCTCTACAACCTTTATGACAAGAGCGCAAATGAACCGACAAACCCTTATAATCGTCAACCTTTTCCAGATAACGTCAAGACTGATATCAAGAAGCTAATTGCGATCAACAAGTTTTGTGGAGACTCTATTATAATTGTAATGGATAAACCGGACGAAGTGTCCCCACTAAAACAATTGGATTTTCGCATTTTGTCAGTATTTCAGGAAATAGATAATTTGGGAAATTATACCGATATTGAATGGTTCGCTTCTTTACAACGAGTCAATCTGATACGATTTATTCGCGAATTAGCTGATATTTGGAATTATCGTGCACAACTTCCAATTACCACACGTCGTGAAATATGTCCACCCGTAGGAAATCCATTTCATGGGTTGAATTTAAATACACTGCCAAATATGACATTTTTTTCTCTCAAAAAAGAAACAATAAATATTATTGAGCACCTGGTTTATCGTGGCATTAACAACGCAAGTAGAGCATTAGGAGCAAACTATGTGTTATGTGCCTTAACTTTGGTCAATACGAACGCAGCCATTCATTTGCCTTGGTTGTATCAATCCGTAGCACATTAAGAGGGGGGTTGGTTTGTAAATATTAATTTATTGCGTTAAAACACTTAAAAAAGAAACATTAGAGTATAGTATAATATGCCACAGCAAAAGCAGAAAACCAAGACCACTACCCCTGCCCCGAAGCAGAAGAAGGCCGCCGCTCCGAAGAAGGCTCCGGCTGCCCCCAAGAAGGAAGTTCCGGCTGAGCCGGTTGTCACCGAGACTCCGGTTGAGGAGCCGGTTGATTCGGTTGTTCCTCAGATTTCGAGTGACTTCCTTGAGTTTATGACCAAGCTCCAGGCTGTTAACCAGATGCTCTCGTCGCTCAAGGCCGACTTCCGCAACCTTGAGAAGAAGGCGACCCGTGAGCTTAGGGCGGCTGAGAAGGCTAGCATGAAGAAGAAGCGCAAGGCTGGCAACCGTTCGCCGAGCGGCTTTGTTAAGCCTACCAAGATTAGTGATGAGCTTGCCACCTTCCTTGGTAAGCCGAAGGGTTCGGAGATGGCTCGCACTGAGGTCACTCGCGAGATCAACACTTACATTCGCAACCACAAGCTCCAGGACAAGGATAATGGTCGCAAGATTAACGCCGACAAGAAGCTCACCGCGCTTCTTAAGCTTGGCTCGAAGGACGAGCTCACCTACTTCAACCTCCAGAAGTTCATGAGCCCGCACTTTGCCAAGGCGGGTCAGCCGGTCCCCGCTGTTAACGCGTAGATATGCTAATATAGATAAAAATACATCATAAAATATAGAAATTTTACATCAATATAAATGTAAAATTTCTGCATACGATTATTCAAATACTTAACGCCGCCTTCCAGATGGACGCGGACTTCCGACTAATCCTAAAGACTTTGCAAAGATGTAGAGTATAAAGAGTGTCATTATAATTGACAGCAAGCTACCTATAATAGCTAAAATACGACTAATTTGACAGAATAACGATGTATCATCCGAAGGACAAGAATTTCGGGTGGTTGACCCGAATATACCTATTAAACCTGTACCTAATCCTAGACCATCCGTACTAATTCCACTAGATCCTCCTCGTCGCGCCATTATATATAATTATTATAAAAAAATATAACATTACGATTTGTTATTACCTGTTATCGTGTGTATACTTTAAGGCTTTATGTATGTTATAGTTTACAATGAATTTACAAAAAATTGATTTAGAGGTATGGGTCTATATGAGTATAACAACGATGAGCGCCCAAGTAGAACAACTCATTATTGATGCGACCAGCCTTCAGCCGGACAGCGACATTAAATATTCTAAACCTAAGATTAATAAATCAGGTGGAAAGAGTGTTAACCTAGTTAGTGTCAAGACGAATACCTCCCTCACAATTCGCACACCGCTTATGCTGACTTGGGGTGTCAATGAATATGTGGATGACATGTCGGGTAAGAAGACTTACAATATGGCGCTCCAGTTCCCTAACGAAGAATACAAAAATGATGAAACTTCACAGTTCCTTGATGCGATGATTTCACTTGAGAATAAAATCAAGGCGGATGCGGTTGAGAACTGTAAGGACTGGTTTGGTAAGACAAAGCTGTCTACTGAGGTGGTTGATGCTCTATTCCACCCGATGCTTCAATATCCTAAGGACCCCAATACTGGTGAGCCTAATATGGAACGGTCTCCTACACTCAAAATCAAGCTTGACTACTGGGACAATAAATTCAACTGTGAGATTTATGATGTTGATTCGCAGCCTATCTTCCCTCGCGATGATGTGATTTCTACTCCAATGGAGCTCATTCCCAAGGCTACAAACGTAGCAACGGTCATCCGATGTGGTGGTCTTTGGTTTGCGAATGGTAAGTTTGGTGTGACATGGCGTCTGGAACAGGCGGTTGTCAAGCCACGGGCATCCTTCAAGGGGCGCTGTATGATCAAGTTGTCTGCGAGTGATGCGGAAAAGCTCAAGTCGCAACCGGTGGAGGAGGACGAAGTTCAAGACAGCGAGGATGAAACCGAGGCTGTGGTAGAAGCTGAAGCTGAGCCGAAACCTGAGCCGGAACCTGAGCCAGAACCTGAGCCGGAACCTGAGCCAGCTAAGCCTAAAAAGGTTGTCAAGAAAAAGGTTATTCGCAAAAAAGCATAAAACAAGACAAAAAATAAATAAAAGCCAATAAAGACAAAAATAAATAAAAGCCAATAAAGACAAAAAATAAAAGATATTAAAATAATATATTTTTTATTATTATTTTAATAGAGATTAATGTGCACTGATATAACACCTCTTTTTTTTGTGCTATAATTATCGTTTGGATCAATGACAGGTATTCCATCGTTATTCAAAATATGTGTCTGATTATTTATTAATTTTAAATTAGAAGATGATATTTTGAATACTTTTTCACCCAATTTAATCGAAATACTTCCGTCGTTCAGTGCGCGAGTGATGGGGATTTTAACGCTCACGTGGATATTATTATGCTCGTCAATATAGATATGTTCTGGAAGCTGAGGTATACATTTTACAAAGAGCGTGTGTCCTTCGGCGTCATAGGTAACTTCATCATGCCATAATGGGATATAATAGGTAAAAGCCTTGTGTTTCAATATATAGACTTCGCTATTCAATAAATTATCAATAGATGGATTTAATATTATTAGCTCGTCATCTTGTAGTTTTTCGCGTATTATCTCTCTAAACTTCTCCACCGTATGCTCATCAATACAAAGTGTTTCTGAATATTTCTCTATATAACCGAATATCTTGAGCGCGGTCTGTTTGTCTATCTTTTCGAACGTAGATAGAGATAGCATTTGGCAATTTTCTAGAATGACATTTACTATTTCTTTCGTACTGTTTAGTTTACTCTTTTTCACAATGTTAATTAACTGTTCTATAATATCAAAATAGTTATCATTAATATGACCATCATTCACCGATGAATCTAGACAGTTAGAGAGATAATTATATGCTTCTTGTATTTTAATAAATTCAGTATTGCTATTTGGATCATTGGTTTTATCGGGATGATGCTGTAGTGCCTTTTTAAAATACTGCTTCTTTAATGTCTTTTTGGTATATGGCTCTGACACTTCTAGAATATCAAGAGCTGAATTGAAATCCATTAATTGTATTAATTAAATAAAATATAAACTTCTCTAAATGATAAATAGGTCTATAATTATTATTGTAATACTGAAAAAACGAAAAGCATTCCAACATTACATTATTGACCGATTTTTCATCAATGTTTCCATTCTGTATCAAATAAGTTAAAATATACCATATACATTCAGTAACATCCAGATTATAAATAAATATATCATAGACTTTATCGCGCAATTTAATGTAGCAATCGTCGGTAGGATTCAACATCAGCTCTAAAATATTCTTGGTGATGGGTTCATGAATGTTAGATAGTTCATCCTCTATTTCGGCCTCGATATTCTTTATGTTGCTAATTTCCGTAATATCATGTTTCTTTTTTATTTTGTTGACCAAGCATTTGTTATACTGAGTTTTTGTGGGACGTGCCAAGTGTATTATTTCGCTTATGTTTAGAATGTTACTTGGTATGAAACTTAGTTTCTCAGTTATTAAAATAAACTTAACATTAATATTATTATTTGGAAGTGTTTGCATATAACTATAAAATATATCAAGTAGTTCGCTGTGTGTCTGGTGAAAATTTTTACACAAAATAATACCATTATTATCCGATTTTGCCAATATTATGTCTATGATATGTGTATATATCTCGTTCCACAGTATTTTGGAATTACATCCTAATAGACTCATATCTATTTCAAAGTGTATGTCACTTATTTTGTAGAAATAAATATTTTTATTGAATGGAATACTGATTTTTTTCTCGTATTTCAAATTACTAGGACTATATTTTCTGATAATTGCTAGAGATTGTGTGTATTTTCCTATTCCCTGTGGTCCATATAATATAAGATTGATAGGAGTATCTGGCAAGCAGCTGTAACTCTCTGATAATTTTGGATGGAGAGAACAATCATCAAATTTACTAAGATAATCTTCAAAATGGTCGTCGTTTATTTTCATTGAATGTATTCATTTAAATAAATGTCTTTATTCTAAAACTAATAATATTATTAAATGGATAGATTAGATGAATTAATAACCAAGTTCACCCATAAAAGAGCGAGTCATCCAGAACTATCATTATTATGGATCAAATACCTTACTATAAAAAAGAATAAAATACTTGAATTAGAACAACAGGCAGAATATACATTAGAATGTATGAACAGTGTTGATGATATTTCTCTCCAGACTATTTTGTTTTTATTAACTATTGATGTAAACATTTAAATATATGATGTATTTAACATTATGAATGTTGCTTTAGATATGAATGAATTTAATATAAATAATGTATTTTATCAGAAACCAATTAATAATACAGTCATGGAAGATTCTAATTTTATTAGAATTCTATATTCCGATGAATTAATTACGATAAATGGTATATTTGTCAAAATTAATCTAAAGATTGAAAGTATAGACGCCTATTATAATAAATATAGGTGTGTATATCAAGAAAACTTCAATAGAGAGGTCATTAATTATATTAAGAACTTGGAAAGTATAATTTTACATAACTATAAAAGTAGTAAAAAACCCTCTTATAAAATAAAAGATCAGCTTGATACAATGTCAATTAAAATATTTAACGAAACAAATGTCCGAAAAATTCCATCCGAGTTTATACTAAAAATATCTGGTCTATGGGAAACATCAACCGAATATGGCATTACTTACAAGTTCACCAATATTAACCGTCAGTTGCAAAATACTCTAATATGATATTAATGATTCCGATGAACATTATGTTAGCCAAGGTAAGTAAATAAGTGATGGAGGTAATATTGCTTTGTAGCGCAGCCCATACATCGTCGTCATCTTCTGAAGGTTCTTCGCTTTTTGAAATACTTAGAAACACAACTGCCAATTGGGCTAATACGAGTCCACTTGAAATAAAAGAGACATTATTGTATTCATTGGTAAGGGTTCCCGAATTGATACGATCAAAATAGTTAATATTTATGTAAATCAACCATATGGTGATAAATAACATTAGTAGCGGTGGAATAGAACCAGAGATTAATCTGCGAATGAACTCAAATATTCCTGCCTGTTTCATATCCGCCGCTTTTGCTAAAGAGAGCTGAACAAATAAGAGTGACGCCAATGAAATCACGACTAACGTGTAACCAATGATTGCTGCAGTAGCCTTTGTTGAGTTTGACGATCTAAATCCACCGAATTCAAACATTAACTTTACAAATATTCCAATACACGCCAGTAGAAGCATAATATTAAAATC
>Ga0163111_10002162_pt1 | contig 12366 bp, 12 predicted proteins | sample CRUFie1St18metaG_FD_109645 | JGI IMG/M metagenome (GOLD analysis project Ga0163111, IMG submission 109645) | Marine microbial communities from the Costa Rica Dome - CRUD Field 142mm St18 metaG | ecosystem: Environmental > Aquatic > Marine > Oceanic > Photic zone | place: Costa Rica: the Eastern... | reverse complement strand
TTGAAGATGAGCGTGCACGCATTAGTGATCGACACGGGTGAATATAGAATCCTCGTGGACACCTGCATTGGTAATGACAAAGAGCGCAACATACCCACGTGGTCGCATTTGCAAACGGATTTCCTGCAACAGTTGGCTAGCGCAGGCTATCCGAGAGAATCCATTGACTATGTATTGTGTACCCATCTACACGTCGACCACGTGGGCTGGAACACCATGCTGATAGATGGAGAGTGGGCGCCCACCTTTACCAATGCGCGTTATCTCATTGGTGAGACCGAATGGAATTACTGGGATGCCCATGAAGATGAGTCCTCATATGGCCCGGTTCTGGCAGATTCCGTGCGTCCAGTTGTGGAGGCCGGCTTAGTAGATTTGGTAGCCACTGATCACCAATTGTGTACAGAAGTCTCGCTGCAATCCACACCCGGCCATACCCCAGGTCATGTGTCGGTGAAGATTGAGTCTGAAGGCGAGCAGGCGTTGATTACCGGGGACTGTATTCATCACCCGGTACAAATGACACGCACCGATTGGTGTTCGTCAGCGGATTACGATCAGTCAGAAGGCCGCCTCACTAGAGAAAATCTGTTGTCCGAGCTGGTTAATCAAAATATCTTGGTCATTGGTACGCATTTCGCGACGCCAACGGCGGGCCATGTCAAAGGTTTACCCGAGGGCGGCTATTGGCTCGATGTTAGTTAGCCGAAAATTAAGAATGCCGAAGTGGAAGACAACTTTTTCGCTGTTTGGCAAGGCTGTTTGTCGAGAGTGGTGACTTCCATCAAGGCGCCTGTCTAATCCAAACGCAAGCTTTCATGTCGCAAGCTCTGTCTTTAGCGCATCGACGGTGCTCTGCATTTTATCCCACTCGGCGAACAAGAATTCTGTGGGGTCGCCGGTTGGTAAGTCGTGATAGGAAATGCGCCAAAATTGCAGAATAACGCGCTGTTTTAGCCAGCCGCCGCCAATGAGATCGTGGACGCTAGCTGAACCCTCAAATCCCACGTGGGCAAGGAAAACCAGATCTTTACCAGGATTTTTTTCTAACATGGCAGATACGCCGCCTAATCGCGGTGGTAGGAGGCCTGGCCAACGCGACAACTGCTCTTGCAGTTGTGGGCGGCGTGTTGCTAAGTCGTCGTGCTTTTTCTGGGTGAAGCGGGTGCCCTCCGGGTAGATTAAGACCGATTCATCTTTCCCAGCACTGGCCACAAGATCGCTGACATCGCGCACCGCAGCGTCGCTATCTGCCCCTGATCGATCAACAAAAACATTAGGCAGCAAGTTACCGCCTATGTCTAAGCAGGGAAGTAGTTGCAGTTCTTGTTTCAGCACATAGCGGAGGCTCTCCATGCGGTTTTTGCCAAAATACAAAAGTGGTAAAACCGTATCCGCCATACTGGTGTGGCGCGATAGCAGAATGGCACAAGGTCCTTCCAGCGCATCGTTGCCGCGCACCTCGATATCCAGCTGGAAGACCCACTTTCCAAGATCAAAAAGTGCCTGGCCCCACCAAAATTGAATGTCGCGCAAGCGCCGCATAAAACTCGGATCGTGGCGATACAAGGTCCATACCCAAGCGAAGCGTGCCAGTCCCGTCCATTCACAAATTACAAACCAGTACACGAAAATCAAACTATGCGGCGCGGTCCGAAAGGCGGGAAGAAGGCTGGCAATTAGCGCTACCGATATGAACAGCGGTGCTAGCACCACTAGAAGCGGAGTAATCACGATCAGAGCACCAATAGTAAAGCAGCGACGTTTGATCATGCATAAGCTCCGGACATATTTGAGAGTTGTGAGCGAAACCAGTAGTAGGCAGCGATACCGAGCAGTGAATTACTGATCAGCGTAGCAATGAAAATCCCCTGATAGCCGAAATAGTGGTCGAGGAGCGATGCCAGTGGAATATAAACAACAACCATCCTGGCAAAAGCTAAGGCGGTGCTTGGCAAAGGTTTGCCAACGGCGTTGAAAGATGCTGTGGCCATCATCAGCATGCCCCAACAGCCATAGCTCCAAGGCACCAGAGCTAGGTACAGTGCAGCAATGGCGATGACCTCGGGTGAACTGTCAATCAGACTTGAGATGGCCTCACCGAAAATGAACATTGGTAAAGCCACGGCGAACCCCCAGAGTAACGAGAACTGGTAGCTCGCCCTCACCCCCTGACGTACCCGATCTAGGCGTTTAGCCCCTAAGTTTTGGCCGACGAAAGGGCCGATGGATCCAGAGAGCGCGAATAAAAGCATTGCTGCGACTGATTCTATACGGCCAGCGACGCCAAATCCGGCTACAGCAGTTTCGCCATAATTCGCCATCAATCGAGTGATATAGGCGGCGGTCACTGGGCCTATAAGGTTGGTCGCGATCGCAGGAATACCGACATGCAGAATGCGCTTGGTTGAAGCGAAAAAAGCCCGGAAGTGATCGCTGTTAAGTACCATATTACCCTTGAAGACAAAAACCAGAGTAACAATCAGGGTCGCGAAACGGGTGACAGTCATGGCTATGGCAGCGCCGCTCAGCTCCATAGCGGGCAGGCCGAACCAACCGAAGATGAGAATAGGATCGAGAACTAAGTGCACGAGCGACCCCACGGTCATGATAATCCCCGGGGCGGTTGCGCTGCCATTAGCGCGCATAATGCTGCCGAGAATCATGCTAGTAGTGAAAAAGACGCTGCCGGGTAAATAGATATCTAGGTAACTGTGAATCAGCGGCAGCATCTCAGCACTGGCGCCCAGTGCAAGAAATATTGGGTCCAAAGTCAGCCAGCACAGCGCCGCCAGAATAGACATAGCTACGGTCACTAATATCAAACTGTGGGTGCCTAGGCGTTGCACGTCATCGCTGTCGCTCCGGCTGTGTGATTGTTGGCCCACACTGCGAGCGATCACCGATGATGTGCCGATGCTTATTCCCAGGGCGATGCTGGTCAGCACCATGGTCAACGGAAAGGTGAAAGTGATGGCCGCAACGTGGGCGGTGCTTAGTTGGCCTATAAAGCCCATTTCCAGAACCTGCACTAAGATGCTCGACGACACCCCCATCATCATAGGCGCAGTCAGACGGGCCAGCGACAGCGGAACGTGGCCTTGGGTAAGGTCGGTTTGGGGCATTGCGCAAGTATCTCACGACTGAACATCATGAGGAGGTGAAAATCCCCGTTAATGGGATTTTTTTCTTTGTACCTTTGAAAACCTTCTGCGAGCGGCTGTTTTTGGCGATTTGACGATCAGATCGCCACGTGCCTCATCCGCGCGAGAACGGTGCGTTTGAGCTGTGCCGATCCTATGGCCCGCTAAGTCTTGTATGATGTCACGACCAGCCGCTCGGGAATTTTACCTATGTTCGATTACACCCCAGCAGTCGTCGTAACGACAGCTGCCCGATCTGAATACCTGGAGTTTGCTAAAGTCGTGGCGCGAGACGCAGGCGCGGTGATTTTGCCGTATTTTCGGACTAATGCCGATGGCATGAAGCTGGAAAATAAAGCCCAAGACGGTTTTGATCCAGTAACCCGCGCAGATCGCGAGGCCGAACAAGTGATCAGACAGCGTATTAGCGAAACCTATCCGGATCATGGGATATACGGTGAAGAGTTCGGCTTGCAGGCAGGTAACGGACTGACGTGGGTTATTGATCCCATAGATGGCACCCGCGCTTTTATGAGTGGCATGCTGCATTGGGGCGTTTTGCTCGCGTTATTTGATGGCGAAAACCCGATCGTGGGTGTGCTGTACCAGCCTTATACGGATGAGCTTTTTTTCGGTGACGGAGTGATGGCGGGTATCCAGCACCGAGGGCAAGAGCGACCGCTCAAAACCGCACCGCTGGATGAGCTGTCTGCGGCGACCACCTGTACCACGGGCACCCATTGGTTGGCTCCAGAGCAGCGCGCACAATACGCAGCCTTAGCCGCTGCGGCCCAACTTAATTGCACTGGTGGCGATTGTTATCTGTTTGGTCTGGTAGCGATGGGCCAGATGCACATTGGTCTAGACGGATCCCTCAATCCCTACGACATTCAGGCGCTTATCCCTATTATCCGCGGAGCCGGTGGTGTAATTACCACTTGGGACGGCGGTAACCCGAGCATGGGTGGGCATGTTGTGGCCTCAGCCAACGCAGTGTTGCATCAGCAGGCCTTGGAGAAGCTGCGAAGTTAAGTGCCGAGCTCGCCGACGGTCTTTACCAGCAGCGCTTGTTCGGCTGCTTTGACCCGCGCCTCTAAGGTCTCCGGCGTATCGTCGGGCAGTATTTGAACAGTGGTTTGAGCCAAGATCGGGCCGGTATCGTAGTCGTAATCAACTAAATGTACGGTGGCACCACTTTCAGTCTCCCCAGCTGCAATTACCGCTTGGTGCACACGCGAGCCAAAATAGCCCTTGCCACCAAACTTCGGTAACAATGCGGGATGGGTGTTAATAATTTTGCCCTTGTAAGCCGCCAGAGTCTGCTCGCCAAGCTTTTTCATATAACCAAGTAGCAGTACCCAGTCTGCTCGTGCTTGCTGGCAGGCTGTCAGTACCGCGAGGTCTTCATTGGCATGCGTTTTGCCGCTGATGTGGTGGGTAGGGATATTTGCGGCAGCAGCGCGCCGCAGGGCGCCAGAGCCGCTATTATTGCTGATGACCGCGACCAGCTCGGCAGGCAAATGTCCTGCAGCGCAGGCATCGATTAACGCTTGCAGCGTTGTACCCTCATGGGAGGCAAGAACCGCGAGTCTAACCATAAGCTTGTGTCGGCAGCCAAGTGACCAATTGCTGCCAGTTAAAGATGATCAGCATGCCGACAACCTGCAGCGCAATAAAGGGTAATACGCCCCGGTAAATAGTGGTTACGTCTACACCCTCAGGTGCGACGCCTTTCAGATAAAAAATAGCAAATCCTACTGGTGGCGTTAGAAAACTCGTCTGCAGACATACCGCAAACAAAATTGTAAACCACACTGGATCGAAGCCCAGGTTAGCCACAACTGGGGCCACCAAGGGTAAGACGATCAATGTCAGTTCAATCCAGTCGAGGAAGAATCCAAGAATGAATGTCGCGGCGAGGATGCAGATGATAATACCAGTGGGCCCAAAAGGCAGGCCTAAAAGTAATCTTTCGATCAATTCATCGCCACCGAGGCCACGTAGTACCAGAGAAAACGCAGTGGCGCCCAGCAACACAGCAAAAATAAAGGCCGTAGTGCGAGTGGTTTCTTGCAGCACCTCGCGCATAACAGATTGGTTCATTTGGCGTTTAACAATAGCCAGCAGCAGCGCGCCGGCAGCGCCGACCCCGGCTGCTTCGGTGGGCGTAGCTAAGCCCATGAAGATGCTTCCCAGCACTGCAAGAATTAAAAATGCCGGGGGCAGAATGGCTTTAAAGAGGTCGATGACAGCCTGCCAGTTAAAGGCCTCGACAGCCGCCGCGGGGGCTTTATGCGGTTGTAGCCAGCCCACCAAAAGAATGTAGGCAATGTACAGTCCACCTAAAAGCGCGCCGGGAAAAACCGCTCCGAGGAAAAGATCGCCCACACTCATGGCCATACGATCGGCCATGAGCACCAGCATAATGCTCGGCGGAATCAATATACCCAATGTGCCAACAGCGCAAACCGTACCGCTGGCTAGGCTTTTATCGTAGCCCTGCTGCAGCATGGCGGGCAGGCCAAGTAGGGCGAGCAGTACCACTGAGGCGCCAATAATGCCGGTAGTAGCGGCCAGTAACAGACCAATGACCGCTACGGTCACGGCCAAACCGCCGCGTACCTGGCCGAATAGGCGCGCGAAACTGGTCATCAGCTGATTAGCGATACCGGACCTGTCCAGCAGCAGCCCCATCAAAATAAACATGGGCAATGCCACCATCACCCAGTTTTCCATAACGTTCCAAATACGTTCTACCGACAGCGAGGTATAGGACCAGTCCAGGGCGATGGGCAGATTAAAGTCCACCTGCAGCACAATGGCCAACGCACTAAAAATCACTGCCAAGCCGCCGAGTAGCCACGCTACAGGAAAGCCTGAGAACACCAGTGCAATAAAGCTGAGGAACATGAGTACCGCAAGGATTTCATTGGCCGCCATTATTCCTGCCCTCGCTCTATGGGCGTGGTATCGGCCGTGGATTCGCGTAAGAAGAGAAAGTGCCAAACCCGTAACAAGCGACTGATAACGCTTAACAATAACAATGCGAAACCCGCTGGCAGGGCCACTTTGATCAACCAGCGCAGCGGCAACCCGCCGGGGGAGGCGGAGACCTCGTTGAGGTCATAGGACGAGAGTACAAACGGTACGCTGTAAATCAAAATCAGGGCGATGAACGGCAACAAGAACAGCAAAATACCGTACAGCTCGATCCACGCCTGAGTTCTTGGGCGCATGCGCTCGTGCAATACATCCACGCGAATATGGGTATCGGCTTGATAGGCATAGCTCATGCCAAATAAAAATCCAACGGAATAGAGATGCCACTGCAGTTCTTCGAGTTCTATGCGGCCCTGATCGAATAAATACCGGGCCACCACATTGACCACAATGATGCCGAGCAACAGTATCCAAATGTACGATAGCCCTTGGCCGATGCGTGCGATAACGCCGTCGATGGCGATGGATGCGGGGATGTGGGGCAGATTGGTGTTATTCATCGAAATCCCGGGGCAAATAGGCGAGGGACTTCCAGTACTTATAATTGCCGCGGAATTGCTGCTGGGACGCTAAAATTTTTGCAAAGTCTGCATCCTTGGCCGCTTCCTCGGCGATAATAGTGTCGGCCACTCGGTTCAGCTCGCGCAACAGTGGTTCGGGTAGCCGTTCAGCATTGACGCCAATTTCCGGAAACCCAGCAATCACTTCACCCTGCAAAGCCTCAGCCTGAGCTAGGTTACGGGTGACCGCGGCGGTGCAACCTGCCTCCAGTAGCGCTTGGTCTGCTGGGGCTAAGGCTTCCCATACTTTTAGATTCACGACCAAATGAGAGGAGGTAAACGGTTGATGCCAGCCGGGGTAATAGTTGAATTTGGCCACCCGGTTAAAGCCCAGAGATTGATCGACGATGGGTAGGGCGAACTCACTGGCGTCGATGGCACCCTTTTCTAGGGCTTGAAAGATTTCTCCGCCCGGGATCATAGTGACGCTGGCTCCTAGGCGCTCGATCACGCGCCCGCCGAGTCCTGCAAAACGAATTTTTAAGCCTTTGACGTCATCTAAGCTGACGATGCGGTTACGAAACCAACCCGCAGTTTCTGGCCCGGTCAGGCCGCACAACAGCGGGTGAAGATTGTGGCCCTTATATAACTCTTCGGTCAGTTGTTGCCCGCCGCCAACGTACCACCAGGCGCTGTATTCCCAGGGTTCCATGCCAAAGGGCACTGCAGAAACCAGCGGCGAGGCGGGGATTTTGCCCTGGTCGTAACCGAGCCAGGTATAGCCGGCCTCGATCTTGCCGTCGCGCACAGCATCAGTGATAGAAAAGGCCGGTACGATCTCTCCCGGTTCAAATAAGTCCAGTTTTACCGCGCCCGCGCTGGCCCGCTCGATAATGTCAGCGACATAAACCGGGTTGTCTCCCAATACAGGAATTGTGGTTTGAAAAACCAAAGGTACGCGCCAGCGAATGCGTGTGGCGACGGTCTGCCCGTCGTCGGTTGCGACGCTACTTGCCACCTGGCCAGGTGGGCGCACCGCGAGACTGCCGATGATGCCCACCAAGAAAGCGATGGTTACGGCGACTAACGCCGCGCGATTAGAAATTCCTCTGGTCTGACTCGACATAGCTGCTATTGCGCTCCCCGTTGGTAATCAACCACGGCATGGATTGTGGGAACCCTGAGGCAGGGATGCAAGGCGCCAAGGCAACAAATATGCGGGCGTTCGCCTGCTCTTCTAAACTTTCTTATGTGGAATATATTTCTTTTCAATTATTCCGTTTTTTTGATAACACTGCACCGTTAACCTGCCCGGCTACAGGGAGTGGTGCGGTCAATTCGTCTGATCTGTAATACTAGGAAAAACAGTTAGATGGGTTAGTCTGGGAGAACAGCAAACTACTAGGAGGCTTTATGCTGATAGGCGTAGCTAAAGAAACCTGGCCTGGTGAAGTGCGCAGCGCACTGGTGCCAGCCAACGCAACCAAGCTCATTAAGAGCGGATTCAGTATTTCTATGGAGTCGGGCGCAGGGCAAGCCGCCGGATTCACCGATCAACAGTACACTGATGTTGGCGTAAGCATCGTTAGTAGCCGTGCTGAAGTGATGGCCGCTGCGGATATTTTCCTGGCAGTGCGCAAACCCGACACTGCCGAGGTAGACCAGCTTAAATCCGGCGCCATCAGTGTCAGTTTCCTCGACCCGTACAATGAGAAGGCGCTGATCGAAGCGTTGGCGGCAAAGGGTGTCACGTCGATATCAATGGAAATGATTCCACGCAGTACCCGTGCCCAGAAGATGGATGCATTGTCGTCCCAAGCAAACCTTGCGGGTTATGTAACCGTTGTACAGGCGGCATATCACAGTCCGAAGATTATGCCGATGATGATGACCCCAGCAGGCACCATTGCCCCGGCGCGAGTGTTTGTGATTGGTGCGGGTGTTGCAGGGCTGCAAGCCATTGCGACCGCCAAGCGCCTAGGTGCCCGGGTAGAGGCCTTTGATACACGCCCGGTAGTGGCTGAACAGGTGCAATCCCTGGGGGCTAAATTTGTGGAAATTGACCTAGGCGACGTGGGCCAGACCGAACAGGGTTACGCCAAAGAGCTGACCCCGGAACAACTGGAACTGCAGCGTGAAGGCCAGAAGGCGGTGATTGCGCAATCCGATGTGGTGATTACCACCGCACAGTTGTTTGGTCGTGCTGCACCGGTAATTGTCGGCCGCGATATGGTCGAGGCCATGAAGCCCGGCAGCGTCGTGGTGGACATGGCGGTAGAGTCTGGCGGCAATGTTGAAGGCTCGGTGATGAACGAAGTCGTAGACATTAACGGTGTAAAAGTCATCGGTCAGGGCAACTTGCCCGGCGAAGTGGCACGTAACGCCAGCGAAATGTATTCCAACAACCTAGTCAATCTATTGCAGGAATTCTGGGACGAAGAGGCGAAAACCCTGACCTTAGATCCTGAAGACGACATTGTGCGCAGTTGTGTAATTACACGGGACGGCGCGGTTGTTAATGAAACCATCAAGAACATCTACAGCGGAGGCTAATTATGGAAGCCGTATTTCTCGCCCTAGTATTAATGCTGTCCATATTTTTGGGCTTTGAACTGATCTCTAAAGTGCCCGCGACCTTACACACGCCGTTGATGTCGGGTGCCAATGCAATCTCCGGTATCACCATCGTCGGGGCGCTGATTGCTGCTGGCGACGGCAGCGATCCCCTTGCTACTTACCTAGGTGCAGCGGCGGTGATGTTTGCCGCCATCAACGTGGTGGGCGGTTACTTAGTGACTAATCGCATGCTCAGCATGTTTAAGAAGAAAGATACTGAGCAACCAGGAGGTCAGGCATGAGTATTGAACTGATCAACCTATGGTATGTGGCCGCGGCTGCGCTGTTCATCTTCGGTCTGAAACAGCTAGGGTCGCCTGCGACTGCGGTGCGCGGTAATACCCTGTCGTCATTGGGCATGTTCATTGCGATTGCGGTGACCTTGTTCAACAAAAACATATTGCCCTGGGAATGGATAATCGGCGCCACTTTAATTGGCGGCATTGTTGGCGCGGTAGTGGCACAAAAGGTCGAAATGACCAGCATGCCCGAAATGGTCGCACTGTTTAACGGCTCCGGTGGCGTAGCCAGCCTTATGGTCGGCTGGGCGGCGTTGTACAACATCGACAACAGTACCTTTACCAACATCACAATTTTGCTGTCCATAATTATTGGCGGTATGACCTTTAGCGGCAGTATTTTAGCCTGGGGCAAGCTGTCCGAAGTGATGACGTCAGCGGCCGTGGTATTCGGTGCCCAGCGTATTGTTAACGCGCTTATTCTGATCGGCATGGTGGCCTGTGCGGTGTTGTTCTGCATGGAACCTGCTGTGAATTCGCCTTACCTATATGCGGTTATCGGCCTAGCGCTGTTGTTTGGGGTCATGGCGGTACTGCCTATTGGCGGTGCCGATATGCCGGTAGTGATCTCGCTACTCAACAGTTATTCCGGTCTTGCCGCCTGTGCTGCCGGATTCGCCATTAATAACAATATACTGATCGTTGCTGGCTCCATGGTGGGCGCGGCGGGCATTATTCTTACCAATATTATGTGTAAGGCCATGAACCGCTCGTTGGCGAACGTATTGTTCTCGGGCTTTGGTGCGGCCAAGCAAGCTACCAAGGTCGAAGGAGAGGTGAAGCCTATTACTGCAGACGACGCCTTCCTGATCTTGGAAGCGGCCCAGTCGGTATCGTTTGTGCCTGGTTACGGTATGGCTGTGGCCCAAGCCCAGCACGTAGTGCGTGAGCTAGGAGAGTTATTAGAAAAGAACGGCGCCGAAGTAACGTATGCCATACACCCGGTAGCAGGCCGTATGCCCGGTCATATGAACGTACTGCTGGCGGAGGCGAATGTGCCCTACGACCAACTGGTAGAAATGGAAGACATTAACCCACGTATCGACAACGTCGATGTAGCGGTAGTCATTGGCGCTAACGATGTGGTTAACCCCGCGGCACGCAACGACGAAAACAGCCCGATTTACGGTATGCCGATCATTAACGTAGACCAAGCACGTACGGTATTCGTACTGAAGCGGTCTATGGCATCCGGCTTCTCCGGTGTCGACAACCCGTTGTTCTTCGGCGACAACACCCGCATGTTGTTTGGCGACGCCAAACAGTCTATAGCTTCGGTTGTGGCTGAATTTAAGGGCTAACAGTGAGCACACGGGACGCCCAGGCGCCGGCAGATGCGCAGTTTATACAGCGCTGGTCACCCCGGGCGTTCAATGGCGCGGCGCTCAGTCACGATCAGGTGATGGTGTTGATTGAAGCGGCACGCTGGGCACCCAGTTGCTTCAACTCCCAGCCCTGGCGCTTTGTGTATGCGATCAAGGGCAGCGAGCACTGGCCGGCAATGCTGGCGCTGCTGATGGATGTGAACCAGGCATGGGCGCAACACGCCGGCGCGCTTATTGCGGTGGTGTCGCGCAATACCTATCAGGGCAACGACGCGCCAGCGCCCACCCATAGCTTTGATACAGGAGCCGCATGGATGAGCTTGGCTTTGCAGGCGCAGTCTATGGGGCTAGCCAGCCACGCCATGTGGGGTATAGAACATGATGCAATTCCCAAAGCTCTGAATCTGCCGGACAACATGCAGATTCAAGCCATAGTGGCTGTGGGCGAGCCGGGGAATAAAGACGATCTGCCTGAGCCGCTGCAACAGCGCGAGCAACCCAGTCCGCGCAAAGCCCTAAATGAACTGGCCTTTGCGGGGCGCCTACCCGACGGTGCGGAATAGCCGGGCAAAAACCCGCAGCAGTACTAAAGCCGACGCCACTCACCAGACGCCAGGCCGTCCAGCGTCCACGACCCCACCCGATAGCGAATCAACCGCAGTACCGGAAACCCAACCGCAGCGCACATACGCCGTACCTGACGGTTGCGCCCCTCGCGTAAGGTCAGAGACAACCAAGAGGTGGGAATAGACTGACGTACCCGAATAGGCGGCACCCGGGGCCATAAGCCGCCCGCCGGCCAAATTGGTTCTCCCAGAGCAAATTGTGCCGGCAGACACAGCCCATCTTTGAGTTCGATGCCCTCAGCCAGCGGCGCAAGATCCGCCTCATTGGGTATGCCTTCCACCTGCACCCAATAGGTTTTAGACATCTTATTCGCCGGATCGGTAATCTTATGATTCAGCGCGCCGTCATCGGTCAGCACCAACAAACCCTCGCTGTCGCGATCCAGCCGACCTGCGGCGTAAACGCCGTCAACATCAATAAAGTCACCCAAACAGGTGCGCGCTTGCGCGTCACGAAACTGACACAGCACATTAAAGGGTTTGTTGAAAAGCAGAGTAGTAGCCATGGGAGTATTTGAACTTAAATGGGTCATTTCAGATAGTCGCAAAAACCTCACTATTGGCTTTCTTGTTCAGAAGTTTGACGACAACAAGAATATCCCTGCTACATTATTCGGTTCAGAGTGGAGCTTCTTATGGATCTTTATAACGTTATGCGCACTACGTTTGCGGCGCGGGATTTCACTGATGAGCCGGTGTCGGACGCGACGCTGGCGCGGATTTTAGATAATGCGCGCTTTGCCCCCAGCGGTGGTAATCGTCAGGGTTGGAAGGTGGTTGTGGTGCGGGATGATGCCACCCGGGCGCGGTTGGGTGAGCTGATTGAACCCGGGTTTCGCAGTTATGTGGCTCAGGTG
>Ga0163111_10002161_pt1 | contig 12367 bp, 8 predicted proteins | sample CRUFie1St18metaG_FD_109645 | JGI IMG/M metagenome (GOLD analysis project Ga0163111, IMG submission 109645) | Marine microbial communities from the Costa Rica Dome - CRUD Field 142mm St18 metaG | ecosystem: Environmental > Aquatic > Marine > Oceanic > Photic zone | place: Costa Rica: the Eastern... | reverse complement strand
GAGGAGGAGACGGGCAAGCCCGGCTCCGCGGCGCCCCCATCGCCTGAGACGGGCGTCTGCACCGCCCAGCGGTCGCACTCACCCGCCACCGCCTGGGCGGGAGGTCGGTCAGCCGAGGCCAGCTCGACGGCCTCGCCTCTGGGCTCGACGATCGCACCCCGCAAGCTCGGCGGCGCGCGGCCGCGTGGCGGTGGCGCCTTCGGACGCACCGGCGCGGCGTGGGCGGCCTTTGCCCTCGCGGCCTTGCTCGGCCTGCTCGCCCTCGCCACGCCGCTCGTCGCGCTTGGCACAGCCCGCCCCGCGCAAGCCGTGACGCCCAAGCCGCCTCGCCGGCCCTCCGTCGAGCAGCCCGCAGTGGCGCCGGCGAGAGGGCGGCCGAGGCGGGAGCGCCTGGTGGTGTGGCTCATCCTCGCGGCCCGAGGTGATACCGAGGTGGCGGGGCGTGGGACCTGCTGGCCGGGGTTGGTTCCTGGCTGCCTGTCGGGCTGAGACACTGCCGGCTCGCCCGACCGCCTCACAGACACCTCTTGAGCTTGTATACTCTCACTGGCATGCACTCCGCCCGGTCTCGAGCGGTATATGTCGCGCAGCTTGGCTAGAAGCTGCGCGACACTCGCACACACACACACACACACACACCTGCATGCATTTGCATATGACTTTATGTGAGTGAGATATGCGCGCGCGCACATATCATTTTCCTCATTCAGTATCTCGCACACGTTCTCTCTATCGTCTATCTATCGATATACATGTGACTCTTGACTGTCTGTCATACAGTATCTCGTGTGTCGTGTGTGTGTCCTGTCTGTCGCGTGCGCTACTGTGTCAGGTGTCACGGTAAGGGGTTGTAGAGCCTACAACCCCTTAGTCACGGTCAAAAACTCAAAGTATACACAAAACGCCGTTACGTGTCGGTTTTGGGACGTCGCGCCTCGCGCGGCGGGGAGGTCCGCGCGCGCGCGCCGCCGCCCCGCGGCGCGCGGCGCCCCCGCGCCCGGGGCCGGGCCCGGGCGGGGGCGGGGCGCCGCCGCGCCGCGCGCGGGCCGCGCCCGCGGCCGACGCGTGACACGCGTACAGTACACGCGGCTCGCGCACACGCTTTTCGGCACGTTCAGTTATAAAAGAAACCATGAAATACACGAGAGACTCCCTCCTCGGGATGGTCTCTCCATGGCCAACCCACAAACTCCCAGGCACTTCAATGTTTTCAAGATGAATGGTCCTCTGCTTGGCTCTCCGGCCCGACCCCGAGGGGGAACCAGTGCCAGCTTCCCTTCAGCGTCAAGATCTGCATCTCGTGCACAAATAGCAGGCGCGTGATGTTGAAGCGGTAGCCCTGCAGCTTCTCCGTCGCCTTCTCGCACACGATCCGCACCGCGTCGGCCTTGGCCTTCAGCTGCGCCTCCGGCAAATCCAGGATCCGCATCAGCGACACATGGAGGATCCGTGACGGGGCGCTGCCGTGCGGGAAGACGTCGGCGAATTGCTTGCGTAGCAGGTCAGTCTGGGAAGGGTCCTCGCATTGCCGCTCGGAAGGCGGGCGCAAGAGCATCAGCATCACGCCGCCAGAGGTCGTGACGACACTGTCCACCTCGAGCGTGATGAAGTGCGGCTGCTTCGCAGCAACCTCGCGAATCAAGGTGTGCTCGTCATCGAGAGCAGCCTTGGTCATCGGCAGCTTTTGCTCCGGCGTCTGCGACTCGTTCGCCAGGCCGACCTGCTTCCGTCGCCAAGCGTAAAACGTGTCGGGGTGGAAAATGGTTGCATGCAGCGCCTCAGGCGCCTGCCTCTGCACGACAGCCTTTGGCCCCAGAGCGTCCACGACCTCGTCTACGAATCCCAGCACCGACCGCTTGAGATCGCCCACGTCTGAAATGCGCATCGCAATCGGGCGAACGGGCCCATTGCCTCGCATGCACCACGGCTCCTCGTCGTAGAAGCGTGGGTACTTGGTGCCGTTGGCATGCACCGAGAAGTCGCTGTTCGTCCCTTCCTCGATCTCCGAGCGCAGCAGACCGTGCGTTCTTAGCTGCGACCCCAGCCCGTCGTATATCTGCGATAGGCCGCCAGCTGCGCTGCATGCTCGGTTCATGGCGTGGTACGGGGGGTGCACTGAATCGGCGTGGAGGGAGATCGAACGGGACCGGGAGAGCGAGGCGGCGCTGTCGGGGAACGACCAGCCACGGGGGAGGAGCTCGCCAGTCTCCGCCTGCCCGCTGGGGAGCGCGGCGGGGAGCAGAGCCACGAACATTGGGCTCTCGGCGCAGGCGCGGGGAAGAGAGCACAGAAATGCTGCCTAATGCAGCCCAATCGGGGGAGGGGACACGCGAACGCGAACCGCCATCAGGAATTCACCCGGCCGAGGCCGGGGCATGGAGTTAGTGGTGGTACCTACATCCTATACTTCACGACGTTTGCTTCGCGATCCACTCGTCCCTGATCCACTCGGCCCACATGGGCACCACGCACTCGCCGACCGACTGGTCGAAGAAGAGCAGCGCGAGGCTGTCGGCGACGAAGGTGCACTCGACCTTGGTCTCGATCCCCTCGAGCACCTCGCACGTGGGCGGCAGGTGGCTGGGGTACTCGGGCGGCATGCGCATGCGCAGGCGTATCGCGCGCTCCTCGCCCTTCTTGTTGGCCGCCTCCACGAGCAGGCTCACCCCGGGCCCCTCCTCGCCGCCCTCGTCGGCCTCGAGCAGCGCGCACGCGTCCTCGCCGAACATCGACTGCAGCACGATGCGCTCGTCCTCCTGCAGGCTCCGGTTCTCCTCGAGCGCCTCGGCCGCGCAGCCGCCTGCCGCCTGCAGCGCCGCCGCCGCCGCCGCCGCGCGCTCCGCCGCGGCCGTCGCGGCGGCCGCCATCTTGGCGGGGCGCTCGGCGGCCTCCTTCTCGGCCTTCTCCTTCTTGGCCGCGACGCGCGCCGCCTTCTCGAGCAGCTGCTGCTCCCTGCGCGCCTCCGCCTCCGCCTTGCGCGCGTGCGCGATCGCCGTCAGGTTCTCCATCTCGTGCCCCTTGCCCATCGCCGCGGCGAAGGCGGACTTCTTCGCGAGCTCGGCCGAGCTCAGCTCCTCCGGCGGCCGCTGGTCGAGCCCGTGCTCGTCGATGTCGTCGAGCAGGTCGTCGAGCGCGTCGCGGTAGCCGCCGCCCTCGTCCGAGCTCACCGTGGTCGCCGCGAAGTTGGCGACGATGCGCTCCTGCATGATGCGCGTCTCCTCGGCGCGCTCCGCCGCCGACCGCGCCTTGAACTCCTCGAGCTCCTCCTTCTCCCTCCTCGCCACCTCCGCCTCGAGCGCCTCCGACTTCTTGCCCGCCTTCTGCAGCTTCTGCCGCTCCTTGAGCTCCGCCGCGAACTTCGCCTCGCGCGCGTCGTACAGCTCGGCCGGGTTGTTGTGCTTCTCGACCTTGGTCTTGTTGAGCCGGTTGCAGATCTCGTTGTTCCGCGAGTGGATGGTCGTGTGGCGCACCGCCGCGCGGTTGTGGAAGCCCACCTGCCCCGTCGCCATGTCGCCCGTCTTCTTCAGGTTGGCCCACGGCGTGTAGACGATCGGCACGTTGTTGAGCTTGCAGCCCTCGATCGAGTTGAGCTTGGTGAGCTGCGCGCACTCTACCACCAGCGCTGGTGGCACCTCGTCGAACCCCACGTCCGGCGGCAGCCGGAGGTAGACGTGCGCAGACGAGAGCTTGTCGACGTGGAACCAGAGGTCCTCTGGCCAGCCGTAGGCGATGAGGCTCTCGTTCTCGTACTTGTCCCTACCCATGTAAATGGTGTACCGAGGGTCGGAGCATGTGAAGTAGAACACCATGCTCCGAGGCGTCCCGCGCTCGCTCTGGGGCGTCCTGGTGGAAGGGAGTTGGCAGCGGACACCTCCATGTACTTACTTTAATTGCTTGCGCAGTTGAGGTGGATGGGCGAACGGGCGGACGAAAAATATGTTCTATGCACTGTACATATGTGTCGCACACGCGCCTCTAAAGCACGCCCGCAATCTACGGTGCCCTATCGATCGCGCTCGACGCGGAGGCGCGGTACCGCGTGACGCGCCGCTTGAGCTCCGGGTCCGTCATGGAGCAGCTCCGGTTGTTGTAGATGCGCGGAAAGCTGCGCGCCTGCCGCAGCAGCTCGGCACCGGTGAGGCCGCCCGAGCGCTCGATCGGAAACCAGCCGTCGCCGCCCGAGCGCGAGATGTCCCACGGGCAGACGAAGCGCATGAAGCGGAAGTGCTTGTGCAGCGTGCCCGTCTCGGGGCAGCGGCGCGAGTAGACGATGATCTGGCCGTTCTGGATCTTCTGCTGCGCGCAGTTCTCCGCCTGCATCTCGCGGTAGCGCAGCTGGCTGAGCCGCTCGAAGCGGAGGCGGAAGGCCCACATGAGCTCGCCGTGGCACGTGACGATCACGCGCCCGTTCGCGAAGCGCCGGTTGACGAAGAGGAGGAAGGCGTCGACGCGCTGCACCACCTGCGCGAGCGACTCGCCGCCGGGCGGCGCCCAGAAGAGGGACTCGCGCCGCCGCCGCGCCTCGTAGTCCTCGAACGCCTCGCGCCGCTGCAGCTGCGAGCGCAGGTCGTACTCGCCCCAGTCGCGCTCGCGAAGCATGACCTCGGGCCGCCAGCGCGCGCCCGCCAGGCCGAGCAGCCCCGCCGTCTCCATCGCGCGCACGTACTCGGAGGTGAAGTGGCAGTCGAACTGGCGCCGGTCGGACGAGCCCTTTATGTTGTTGCGCAGCCACTCGCCAGCGATCTTGGCCTGATCCTCGCCCTTCTCTGTGAGCCGCCAGAGGGCCGAGTGCCGCTCCAAGAATGCGCCCGAGTACATCGAGTGGTCTCCCTTGACGGACGCCTCGTACGCTACGTTGCCCTCACTCTCCCCGTGCCTCAGCAGCACCAGCTCCTCCAAGCGAGGCCGCTTCAGCAAGTCGGACGAGCTCCAGATCTGCTCGCTCGGGTCCCTCCAGAGCGGCTCGCTCGGGTCCAACGGGAGCTCCCTCCGTTTCTCAAAGTGCACCGAGCGGCGCAGCATCGAGGCGCAGCAGTGGGCATAGCCCGGCGGGCGTGCCCGTCTCAACCTCGCGAGGAGCATGGGACGGACACGCACGCAAGCCTGCTGCGTGCTCACTCAGGACGCACTCACGAGGAGGGCAGGGAGCGGACAACCTAGCGCGCTTGTCCTCGGTGTCCTAACCCGACTTGCGGATGTTGTCCTGCGAGGCGCCTGGTTAGGGTTAGGGTTAGGGTTAGGGTTAGGGTTAGGGTTAGTTAGGGTTAGGGTTAGGGTTAGGGTTAGGGTTAGGGTTAGGGTTAGGGTTAGGGTTCGGGTTAGGGTTAGGGTTAGAGTTAGGGTTATTAAGGTTAGGGTTGCCTTAGGGTGGGGTTAGGCTTAGAATTAGGCTTAGGTTGGTGGCTTATCCCCTGAGCGCGCGAAGGACGCTCGTCGAAGGGTGCTCGCATCATGTCCGTGGTGCGAACGCCGCTCGTGTTCGTGGCCGGCGCGGCAGCGGCCGTGCTTGTGCAGCGGCTGTGGACGTGGTTCGGCCCAAGGAGGCGGCTCAGCTTGCTGGACCTGGCGCCGATCGTGGCGAACATGGCGACCTCGAAGACCGTGGCAATCTTCAGCCAGACTAGCGACATGAAGTCGCGAGGCGAGACGGTGAACGCGGCTCTCTGCGTCGGCCAGCCCGACTTCCCGCCGCCCGCGGCGGCGCTAGCTGCGACGGCCGAGGCGACGGAGCTCGGCCTCACCGCCTACACTGCGGTCTCGGGAACCCTCGAGCTGCGGAGGGCGATCTGCAAGTACCTCAAGGACCTCAAGGGGACCGAGTACGAGGTGGACCAGGTGATGGTCGCCTGCGGCGGCAAGCAGGCCATTTATGAGGTCGTGCTCGCCACGTGCCAGGAGGGCGACGAGGTGGTCATCCCGGCGCCCTACTACACGTCGCACCCCGACATTGTGAGCCTCTCGGGCGCCGCGCCCGTCATCCTGCCCACGCTGGCCGCGGACGACTACGTGCCCACCGTGGCGGGCCTCGAGGCGGTGCTCACCCCGCGCACGCGCATGCTCATCCTGTGCAACCCCTGCAACCCCTCGGGCACCGTCATCGGCGCGGCGCAGCTCGAGGCGCTCGCCGCCGTCCTCCGCCGACCGGAGCACGCGCACGTGCTCGTGCTCGCGGACGAGATCTACTCGGAGATCACGTACGACGTGCCGCACGTCTCCTTCGCCGCGCTGCCGGGCATGATGGAGCGCACCCTCACCATCAACGGCTTCTCCAAGTCGCACGCGATGACCGGCTACCGGCTGGGCTACCTCGCCGGACCCAAGCCGCTCGTCAAGGCCGCCACGCGGCTGCAGGGGCAGATCACGTCGTGTGCCTCGTCGATCGCGCAGCATGCGGGCATCGCCGCGCTCGAGGCGTGGCCCAACGCGGCGCCGGGCAGCGAGCTGCACGCGCACGTCGCCGAGCTGCGCAAGAAGCGCGACCTCGCGCTCGGGTTGCTCCGCCAGATCCCCGCGCTCACATGCCCCACGCCGCAGGGCGCCTTCTACCTGCTGCCCGACGTCTCGGCCTACTTCGGCAAGGCGACGCCCGAGGGCGTGCGCATCGGCTCGGCCGAGGCGCTCTGCATGGCCCTCCTCGACAAGTACAAGGTCGCCCTCGTGCCTGGCGAGGCCTTCGGCGCGCCCGCGACGGTGCGCCTCAGCTACGCCGCCACGCGCGCGCACATCAGCGACGCGGTGGCCAAGCTCGCGCAGTTCTTGGGCGAGCTCAACTAGCGCCCCCCCACACGCGACAGGCCTCCAGTACCCCTTAGGCAGGCAGGAGATGCGGCCCTCACCGGCGGCTCCGAGGCGGCGGGACAGTGGCGGACGGCATGGGGTCTGTGTGTTTTCACCCTTGGGATGCGTTTGGGTGGGGGTCTTTGTGACAGACCTCCTTTTTGCCGGAAAAGAACAAGAAGAAGAAGCGGCGTACGTCCGCAGCTTAGCCCCCGCGCTCTCGCCAGCACGGCGCGCCGCCACCGCACCGCGGCGGTCCCGAGGTAGCGGTAAGACGCGTTATCTTCGCGTGAGCACATGGCGATGGTGCCCTCACTCAATGCTGCACACGCCAGCACTGCGAACTGCTCCGTCTCGTACCACACGCAACCGCTGGACCATTTCTCGTACACCGACAACCGCAGCTTCGCGCAGCGCGTCTTCACGAATGATCAGCACTGGCGGCCGGGCGGGCCTATCCTCTTCTACTGCGGCAACGAGGCATCGGTCGATCTCTACGTGAACGCCACCGGCTGGATGTGGGAGCGGGCGGAGGCCTTCGGCGCGCTCCTCGTCTGGGCCGAGCACCGCTACTATGGCAAGACACAACCCTTCGGCACCGCCAGCGGCGCCAACGCCTCGACACTGCGCTGGCTGTCGCTCGAGCAGGCGCTGGCCGACTACGCGACGCTGATCCACGCGCTCAAGGTTGAGCGGGGCGCGCCCGCCAGCACCAAGGTGATCGCGCTCGGCGGCTCGTACGGCGGGATGCTTGCGGCGTGGCTGCGCATGCACTACCCCTCGGCGGTCGACGCGGCGCTCGCGGCCTCGGCGCCCGTGCTCGGCTTCGACGGGCTCGCGCGCCCGGGCGCGGCCTTCGACGGCAACGCCTTCTGGCGCGTCGTCACGCGCGACGCCTCCCCCGCCGCGGGCGCGCACCCGGACTGCGTCCCCGCGGTGCGCGCCACGTGGGCCGCCATCGACGCGGCGGCGGCCACCGCCGCGGGCCGCGCGCAGCTCGCCGCGACCTTCCGGCTGTGCAGCCCGCTGCCCGAGGACGCGCGCGACGCCGCAGCCGCCGCCGCGCCAGCGAGCGAGGCTCCAAGCGAGGGCAGCGGCGCGGCGCGGCTCAAGGCGCTGCTGCTCAACGTCTTCGACACGCTCGCGATGGGCAACTTCCCCTACCCGAGCAACTACCTTGTCTTCCAGCAGACGCGCGACCCCAAGGTGGCGCCGCTCAGGCACCTGGATCTCCCTGTATCTCCCCCACATCTCCCCCACATCTCCCCCATATCTCCCCAAGGTGGTGCTGCCCGCGTGGCCCATGCGCGCCGCCTGCGCCAAGTTCGCCGGCGCCTCCGCCACCGACCCGCCCCTCGCGCTGCTGCGGCGGATGGCTGCGGCCGCGGCGGTACTCTACAACGCGAGCGGCGCGGCCCGCTGCAACCAGCTGCCCGCCAGCGCGCTCGACGGCGGCGACGGTATCTGGGATTGGCAGTGGTGCACGCAGCGCCTGCCGCAGGAGAGCTGCTAAGGGGTAGTAGAGAGCGGCGCGATACGCACCCCCACCACCGCCACTGCTGCTGCTGCTGCTGCTGCCACAGCTTCCCACGACTCCCTTTACCACGTATCCCCAACTTTCACCAACCCACTAGCAAGCGTGCACGTGCCGCTTTCCTCCGCCGCAGGAGAGCTACTTCAACCTCACGGGCACCGCCGACATGTTCTGGCGCTTCGGCAAGAGCGAGGCCGCCATCGCCGCCCACTGCAGCGCGCGCTACCCGGGCATCGTGCAGCGGCCCGGCTGGATCGCCGCCACCTCCGCCTTTGGCGCCGCGAGCACCGCCTCGAACATCGTCTTCTCCAACGGCGAGTTCGACCCTTGGCGCAGCGGCGGCGTGCTGCACAACCTGTCGCGCACGCTGGTCGCCATCGAGGTGCCGCAGGGCGCGCACCACCTCGACCTCATGTTCTCGCACCCCGAGGACCCGCCGCCCGTGCGCGCGGCGCGTGACGCCGAGTTCGCGCTCCTGCGCGAGTGGCTGGCGCTGTAAGAGTGGTGTCAGGATCGGGGCACGGGCAGGATCGGGGCGTCCTTCTCCCAGGGCGCCGGGTTTCGCCGGTTTGAATCACCTGGTACTTCTCGAACTGCTGCCGGTTTGAAATAACTCGGCTGTGTCCCGTCGTTGACACCCCTTCCTAATAAACTACTATTGCCAAAGTTCGCGCGTCCTCGTGGCGTGCTGCGTGTAGCGCGGTGCCGCGGAGAGTCGCGGACTCGGGATGGCGGACCCTGCCGCGGCGTCTCCACCAAACGAGCCTCCACCGGACCTGCTCGCCTTCATCCAAGGCGGCCCTCCAACCACGCCCGGCAATAGTGCCCCGTCCTCCACCTCTCTCACCTCTCCATCCGGTCTCGCATCTCCCGACCCGAATATTCGCCTGGCCGAGGCCAACGCTGTGCTCGAGCGTGCCAGCCAAGCGATGGCCGAGGCAGGCCGTAGGTTGATACTCCCTCGCCTCGGCTGAGCCTGCACCGAGGCACCGCCTGGCCGCTGCCCTGGGCGCCATTGCAAAGGGTTGTACCGCCTCTCCTTTCCGGCGCACAGGCGCGCGCGGCGGCCGAGTCTGCGGGCAGCTACGCGCATGGCAAGCGCGAGGAGGCACGCACCGACCAGATGGCGGTGGAGCAGGGCCGCATGGAGGTGGCGCGCTTCCAGGAGGCCGCGGAGAACTCACGGGCTCGCGCCGAGACGGCGCGCGCCGCGGCGGAGCGTGCAAGGCTCGAGGCACAGCGCGCGGAGGAGGCGGAGGCGGGCGCGGCGGCGGCGGCGGACACGGCGGAGCAAGAGCTGGCGGAGGCACAGCAAGCGATCGAGGCCCAGGTCGTGGCCCTGATGGAGACGACGAGCGCGGCAGAGGAGGCGGAGGTGAAGGCGGCCGAGGCGGTCGCCGCAGTCGGCCAGGCGGAGGTGGAGCTGGCTGAGGCCGAGAAGGAGGCGGCGGCGGCGCGCGAGCTGAGCCAACTCTTCAGCAAGATACTGGCCGACAAGAGCCGGGTGGAGACGGAACTCAGCCTCGAGACCGTCACCAGTGGGATCAAGGGCGCAGTGGTCCTTTGCCGCGGCCAGGCGCGGTAGGGCGCGCTCCCTGTGCATGGTGTGTGCACGCATGTGATCGTGTTGCATGTGAACGTTGCAGTATAATAGGTCTCCTCTTAGCCCCTGCGAGGGGGCGTGAGAGGTAGATAGAAGGGTGTGCGCGGGGGCAAGATAGTTTATCATCGCATTGCGCTCTCACCATGTTAGAGCTGCGCCGTGCCGCCATCCACGATCCCTCGTTATCACCCCCGGCAAAGTTGGCACGCGGCGCCGTCCTGGGAGCACGCGCGCCACGCGATGCCACCATTGGGCGGCGGGCGTCCTCCGTCGCCGTGCAGCGACGCGACCGGTGCCGCTGCAGCCATCGACCAGCTCCTATTGACCGTCACGCCACCGCCGCGGGCCGCCTTCCCGCGCGTCATCCACCAGAGCTGGAAGACGGAGTCACTTCCGCCGGATTTTCGGAACTGGAGCCAAAGCTGGCGGCGCCTGCACCCATCGTACGAGTACAGGCTTTGGACCGACCGCGACAACCACCAGCTCATTGCGGATCACTACCCATGGTTTTTGCCTGTCTACGAGGAGCTGGACCACAAGATCAAACGAGCTGACGTGGTGCGCTTCTTCTACCTGTACCACTTCGGCGGCGTGTACGCGGACCTCGACTTTCTCGCGCTCCGTCCGTTCGACGAGCTGTTGCAACAGTTTCGGCGCGCCTCAGTGCTGCTGGGCTACCTCGGCGATGACCCGCGATGGATGCACTCCATTCCCAATGCGCTTATGATCTCCAAGCGCCAGTCGCCGTTCTGGCTGCACGCGCTGCGCTTGATGCTCGACTGCCGCACACGTGCCTCGCACTCGCCCGAAGTCGTCGCTGGGCCTGTGCTGCTTCGGAACGCCGTGCTGCAATTCGGCAATCAGAGTCGCGTGCATGTGCTCGCGAAGAACTACTTTTATGGCGCCCAGGCGGGCTCTGCGGGAAGCTGGAAAGCCGGGCGGAGCGGGACTGCGCTCGCCGCGGACGAGCCGGAAGAGGCGTACGCAGTTACATTTTGGCGGCACTCTTGGGGACCACCGCCGATGAAAAGAAAGGGCTCTGTCAGCCTCAGCCAACGAGCCAGTGCTGATGGTGCTGGCTAAAACGCGATTTTGTTTACACCGGTACTCTTTAGGGTCTAGTTCTTGATATACCCTGGTGGCGCCCCGGCGACACGTGTGACGATTGGGAATGAAGTATGTGCCACCTATAGGAGAGCTATATTAATCGATCGCAATGCAATGGGCCTGTATCTCACAGGACGACAGGACGCGCGCGTGGGGAGCGGAGAGACAGACGTCAGACGAGAGAGCGCGCACAACGAGCGGCAAAGCCGCGAGACCGAGAGACGCCGTGTGTCGCGCGCGCCACGCCGCCCACCCGCGCGGGGCCAGCGGCGCGCAGCTTCTAATACATGGATATCTTGCCAAGCACACTTCGTCTCCGCGAAACTGAAACGTTCTCTCAATCTCACAATCTCATTCTATCTCGCGCGACTGCCACACCGTGGGCTCCCTCCGCTTCCTCCCACCGCCGCCGCCGCCGCCGCCGCCGCGCCTCGTGGCCCCGCCGCCCGCCGCACTCACCCAGCCGCCGCGGGCGCCCCACGCGCCTGGCTCGGCGCCGTCGGACGCGCCATCGGCGTCCTCCTCGGCCTCGCCCTCGCCGGCATACGGGTACCCGCGGCCCGACTCCATCTCCATCTCCTCCGCGGTCAGGTCCACCTCGGTGAGGCCGAGGACGAGCAGCCGCCCCGTGCTGCTGATGACGGCGCTGCGGTAGCCGCCCGCCGCCACCTGCACCGCCACCTCGCCCTCGAGCAGCGGCAGCACCGCGCGGCCCGGCCTAGGCAGCAGCGGCATCTCAGGGTGGCGGCCGCACTGTCCCCGCTGGTTATCCCCCCAGGTGAGCACGGCGCCGCCCCGCCCGAGGGCCACCGTGTGCAGCTCGCCCGCGGCGAGCTGCGAGACGCCGCGCGCGACGCCGCACGCGTCGGCGCGACGCGGCGCGCGCCGGCCCTGCTGGCCGTGCCCGTTGTCGCCGAAGGCGCACACCTCGCCGCCGCCGCGGCCGTCGAGGCCGTCGAGGCGCACGACGGAGTGGAAGGCGCCCGCTGCCGCGCCGAGCGCGCGCGCGCCGGCGCGCGAGCCAGGCAGGCGCAGGGCGCGCGGCTGGGCCTCGTGGTAGCTCGCGGTGGCGCGGCCGAGCTGGCCGTGTGAGTTGGAGCCCCACGAGAACACGGCGCCGTCGGCAGTCAGGGCGAGGGTGTGGTACGCGCCCACGGCGACGCCCACGACCTGCACCGAGACCCCCGCCGTGCTCGCTGCAGCGGCCCCCCCTTTCACGACCATCTCGCTGAAGAGCACCTCCCGTGGTGCAAAGGTGGCGCCCGGCCGTGGCAAGGGCCCAGGAGGTGCCCAGCCGAGCTGACCGTACTCGTTGCCGCCCCACGCGAAGAGGCGGCCATGCCTCG
>Ga0163111_10002159_pt1 | contig 12368 bp, 11 predicted proteins | sample CRUFie1St18metaG_FD_109645 | JGI IMG/M metagenome (GOLD analysis project Ga0163111, IMG submission 109645) | Marine microbial communities from the Costa Rica Dome - CRUD Field 142mm St18 metaG | ecosystem: Environmental > Aquatic > Marine > Oceanic > Photic zone | place: Costa Rica: the Eastern... | reverse complement strand
TCAACGCATGATTTAATTCTCTCCACAAAGGCTCTTCCAGCAGTAACATCAACTCCCGCAGTTTTGTAATCCATCAGTAAAAAGCTTTCTTTTTCAAAAGATCTGAACCCTCATATGAAGTTCCATATGGGACCAGTATGCAATCAACCTATTTCATTTCAATCATAATTTTATGAAATTAATTTGTTTACCAACATAGTGGGACACAAAATCTTCCAAACTAATGCTGAATTAAAAGATTGGCTTCGTGAACAAAAGTCATCAATCTTTTTCATCCCTACAATGGGAGGACTTCACCTTGGGCATCAATATTTAATTCAGAAAACAAAAGAAAAGAACATCAAAACAAAAAAAATTGTTCTTGTAAGTATTTTTGTAAATCCATTGCAATTTGGTAAAGATGAAGACTTCAAAAAATATCCCAGAAATATAAAAAGAGATGCAGAATTAGCTTTTAATGCAGGAGCAGATGCAATTTGGGCTCCAGATTATGATGAAGTTTTTCCTGGAGGAGAAGATGAACATTTTAAGATTCAAGCTCCTCAAGCATTAAGCAATCAATTATGTGGTGCTGCGAGGAAAGGACATTTTGATGGTGTTGCAACAGTTATTATTCGTCTAATCAAAATTGTCAAGCCAGAAAAATTAATTTTAGGAGAAAAAGATTGGCAACAATTAATTATTATTAGAAGACTATTTGAAGAACTACATATCCCTATCAAAATTGAATCATACTCTACACAAAGAGATCTAAGTGGCTTTGCTTATAGTTCAAGAAATTCTTATCTGAGCAATTCTGAAAGATTAAACGCTCAGTCTTTGCCAAATACGATTCAAGAAGCAAAACATGATTTTGTTAAAAATAAGATAATAAATCTAAAAAAGATAGCTTCCAGTCTTAAACAAAATAATTTAAAAATTGAATATATAAAAATCGTAGATGCATTTTCATTAAAAGAAAGAGAAACTATAAATGGTATATGTCTTCTAGCCGCAGCCGTAAAATGTGGATCTACAAGGCTAATTGATCACACTTTTCTTATGCAACGCAAACCAATTATTGCTATTGATGGGCCAGCAGGTGCCGGAAAAAGCACAGTAACCAAAGAATTTGCGAAAAGACTTGGTTTTATTTATTTAGATACAGGCGCAATGTATAGAGCAGTCACTTGGTTAATACTTAGCAAGTCGATTGATCCCCATGATCAAGTTGAAATTAAAAATATTTTAAACAATTCACAATTAGAGTTTAAAAACTCACACTTAGATGAGCAAAAAATATTCATTAATAATACTGACGTAACAGAGAAAATACGTTCGCCTGAAGTAACTTCAGTAGTTTCTGAAATTGCCAAACAACAATTTGTAAGGGAGCTGCTCACAAAAAAACAGCAATCCATAGGGGATGATGGAGGGTTAGTTGCTGAAGGAAGAGATATCGGCACAGCTGTATTTCCTGATGCAGATGTGAAAATTTTTCTCACAGCCTCTCCACAAGAAAGAGCAAAGAGAAGATCACTTGACTTAGAAACAAGAGGTTATAAATGCTCGAGCATTGAAGATCTTGAAAAAGAGATTAAGGAACGAGACAAAAAGGATAGTGAAAGAAAGATCGCTCCCTTAAAAAAAGCTCAGGATGCAGTTGAACTTGTAACCGATGGAATGAATATTGAAGAAGTTTTACAAGAGCTGACTTATATTTTTAGATCAAAAATTCCTGAGGAAGTCTGGCCAACCCCTAATTTGTAAGATAATCTATTAATCCATCTATAGCATTATCCAATAAGTTGATAACATTTTCGAAGCCATTTTGACCTCCATAATAAGGATCTGGTACTTCATCTAGTTGAGATTCTTTCGAGTAACTAAGAATAAGTTTTATTTTAGAATTTACTGGATTAAAATCATCTTTAATTAATGATTTAACAGCATGAAGATTATCTTTATCCATGACAAGAATATGGTCAAATTCATATAAATCATTTTTATTCAGTTGTCGTGATCGACTTGTCAGTTCAATCCCTCTTGATGATGCCGTTTCACGCATTCTGGGATCAGCAAGATTTCCTACATGCCATCCACCAGTGCCTGCAGAGTCAACAAAAAATAGGTTTTCTAAATGTCTATCTTTTATTTTTTTATTAAAAATACCTTCGGCTGCAGGCGAACGACAAATGTTCCCTAAGCAAACAAATAGAATTTTTTGTACCATAGCTTTTAAGTTTAAACTTTATTGTAAATCAAAAAGAATATTATTGATATAGCTTTCAGTCCATAAATTACCAAAAAAGCCTCGAAGCATCCCTCTTGCAGGATCTTTTTTGGCTCTATATCTCATATATTTTTTCTGACCATTTAATACCTTTAAAGATCTTTCTTGTGAAGTAATTTCTGCATTATTTACTAAATCCAAGAAAAAATCCAAATAGTCATCAAAAGCAGGTTTAATTATCTGACTAATTAATTTATCACCTTCTTCTCCTAATGGAATTCTAGACCAAAGAAATCCTGGAGAAAAATATTGTCTAGCATCTGAGGGTATGTCCCCACCTGATGGAAGTTTATATTGCCAATTAGCATGTATAGATTTCAACTTATCCCAAACATGTTGAGTATGAACAATATCATCTTTTAAAGCAGGTTGGAGATCTAATGCAATCAAGTGTCCATTTGGAAGTGTGACAAAATCAGCTCCAAAAAAAGGCAAATCATAATTACTAAAAGGTGAAATTACTAAATTCATTACGGAGGTTAATTCACCGGCTTGGAGGCAAGCACATCTAGCCTTTCTTATCTTATCCGTCTGTAAACCCCATGTTTCCAAAAAAACTTTTTTGGGATGAGAAGTTGATCCGAAAAAAGATTCTCTAAAAAGAAAATCTTTATCTATTGAATAAGGTCTAGGTTGAAATATAGAAAAAGCCTTAGTCGTACTATCTAAGAAATTTGCCCAACGCCAATTAACAATTGAGATAGGTTCAAGACTATTCTTTCGATTACTTTTCATTTAAACACTAAAACAAAAAATTACTTTATTCTAAACTTAGAGGAAACAAAAACTCTTTCATATATTTATCAGCCCATTCTTTCCCAAAAAAGCTAGAAAACAAACCATGAGCAGGATCTTTTTCAGCACTATATTTATCATAATCTATATGCAATGATCTAATCTCTTGAGATTTCATGTTGTTTTGACTAGCTTTAGATAAATCAAGATTCATCCAATAACATTTAAGAAAAGAGCTAAATACCTTTGGTAAAATATTTTCTGCTTCAAAATTACCACCCTTGCAATATAGAGCCCAAGGAGAGAAGTACTTACTTGGATCATATATATTACTTTTAATATCAGAATTAAATTCAGAAAAAGATTCTGCAAGTGTTTTTAATCCATCAAAATATTTATCAAAATATTCTTGATCTTGTATGAGAGGTTGAAAATCAAGAATAGCAACTAGCTTTTGTTTCTTTTCAAACCACAAAAGATCAATACCCATAATTGGCATATCAATTTGATGATTTGGATAAGCAACTGAATTTAATACTTGAAGACGGTCCCCTGCATCAAGTTTGGTAACTCTCCATCTACGAAATTCAGGAACATCCCATAACCAACTATTCAATTTACAATTAGCTTTTTTAGAAACACATTCACAAAATTCATGCGGAACAAGCAACTTTTTACCGCCATGTTCAAGAATATTTATTGTTAACTCATTTAAAAGGTCATCAAACATATAAAGTCATCTCCTTAGAAACTTGAACATTGAACTCTCCACTACAGTGATTGAACCAACTAAAAAGAACAAAATAAAACCTTTTTTATTATGCGCACAGATATCTTAATAGATGCTGAATATAAATAAAGCAATAGTCCAAAAAAATATAAATTTAATTACTCAGTGCTTCCTTTTCGCTTTTTAGTTGAGAAAAATCTAAATAAAACTTTCCCAATTGCAGCAATTAAATTTCCTTCCAATTCATTAAAAATATCCATATTATATTTAAAAGACCTATTAGCCTCTTCTATAATTGAGTCTGCAATCTTTTGATCAATAGGAAGATTGTCCAATGTTTTTCTATAATTCATTTTAAATTCTTTTTCATCATTTATTTCCTCAAAAATATAAAAGCTAAGCCCTTCATCATCTTCTAGATTCATGGCTTTTTTAGTGATGGTTTTCAAAAGCTGTCCTCCAGACAAATCACCTATGTATCGACTGTAATGATGGCCAATTAAAAGTTCGGGATTGTCTTTTGCTATTTGTCTAATTCTTGCTTCATATTCGACAGCGGGGATAGAAGGTTTGACTAATTCAGCCCAATTACTACCAAAGTAAAACATCAAATCTTTTTCTAGTTTTTCCTTGCGAAAAAGCTCTTTAAATCCAATTGGAGAAATTATCGGATGAGACTCTTCGCAAAGTTTGTCTATTTCTTCCTCCATTGCTGAATAAACAAAATATAAATCCGCTAACAAATTTCTATATGAGGACTTATCAACTACTCCCTTGAGGAAACAACTTATAAAACCTGTATTTTCAGCCATCGTATGAGACTTTTTAGTCCCTTCACGAAGTTGCCTAGACAAGGCTACTGCCATGAGTTCAAAATCATTTAATCAAAACTTACCACTTAGACATAAGCTCATCATGAGATCTATTAATCGATGAATAAAAATTATGGTCAATTTTGAAAAGCTTACTGCTCCATCTAAAGGCCAAAGAATTACTTTTATTGATGGAAACCCAGTAGTACCAGACCATCCAATTATTCCATTTATTCGAGGTGATGGAACAGGGATAGATATTTGGCCTGCGACACAATTAGTTATCGATAAAGCTATTCAAAAAGCTTATGGAAATAATCGATCAATTGAATGGTTTAAAATTTATGCAGGTGACGAAGCATGCGACTTATACGGAACATATCAATACTTGCCAAGCGATACACTCGAAGCGATAAGAACTTATGGGATAGCAATTAAAGGGCCTTTAACCACGCCTGTTGGAGGAGGCATTAGATCTTTGAATGTATCTCTCAGACAAATTTTTGATCTATATTCATGTGTTAGGCCTTGCAAGTATTACGAAGGAACTCCAAGTCCTCACAAAAAGCCGGAAGACTTAGATGTAATTGTTTATCGTGAGAACACGGAAGATATTTATATGGGCATCGAGTGGGAGTCAGATGATCCAGAAGGTGTCAAGTTAATAGATCAACTAAACAATAAAATAATTCCAGCCAGCCAAAAACTAAAAAACAGGAGGATTCCTAGCGGAGCGGGAATAGGAATTAAACCTGTTAGTAAGAATGGGAGTCAAAGACATATAAGAAGAGCAATTAAGCATGCACTGAACCTTGAAGGCAGCAAAAGGCACGTGACTTTAGTTCACAAAGGTAACATCATGAAATTTACTGAAGGAGCCTTTAGAGACTGGGGATATGAATTAGCAACCACAGAATTTAGAAACGTTTGCGTAACCGAAAGAGAGAGTTGGATTTTAGCTAACACAGAAAAAAACCCTCGCATCTCCTTTGAAGAGAATGCTGAATTAATTGATCCAGGGTTTTCATCGTTAACAAAAGAAAAGAAGGAAGCTATTTGTGATGAAGTTCGTTCAGTTCTGACAACCATCGGCGATAGCCATGGAAATGGTAAATGGAAGAATATGGTAATGGTTGATGACCGGATAGCAGATAGTATTTTTCAACAAATTCAAACTCGCCCTCAAGAATATTCCATACTTGCGACCCTAAATCTAAATGGTGATTATATATCTGATGCTGCCGCTGCAATTGTTGGTGGGCTAGGGATGGCACCTGGCGCAAACATTGGGGACAATGCGGCCATTTTCGAAGCCACGCACGGAACAGCTCCAAAGCATGCAGGCTTAGACAGAATCAATCCAGGATCAGTAATCTTAAGTGGAGTAATGATGCTCGAATATTTAGGTTGGAATGAGGCCGCAAAATTAATTACAAATGGATTGAGTAAATCTATTTCAGATAAACAAGTTACTTACGATCTAGCACGTTTAATGGAACCACGCGTAGAGCCTCTTAGTTGTAGTGATTTTGCTAAGTCAATTATTGAAAGATTTTAAATAAAAGTTATTTAATAAGAGAAATATTTAAGAATAAAGCTCCATCAATTTGAATGATTCTAAAAGTGTTTTATCATTTCCTAGATTTCCAGGGAAAGTAATTACTGGTAATTTATTTTGATCAGAATTACTCTGTACTATTGATAATCCGGGTAAAATTTGCCCTTGTAAATTTACCTGACTAAGATTTAATCCTTTTTGTAGTAAAAGTTGAGTTGTAATACCTCCCTTACTAATAATATATCCTAGCTTGTTAGTTATTTTTCCAACTAAAATTGCCATAAACTCTGCCAACAAAATCCCAAAATCCATTCTTTCCGAATCAGATGAAAACTGCATTTCATCTCGCGATGTATACAAAACAGGCACTTTTTTTCTATATAAAATACTTTCTATTCTTGACAGTAAAACATCTTCCAACTCTAAAATTAAATTTTGATATTCTTCTAAAACAAATATTTCAGCTAATTCAGTAACTGGAATTTCCAAACCTTCACAGACATTTTCTTTCAATAAAATATCTAATTGTTTTGTAGCTAGTTGAACATGAGAACCGACCATTATCAAGCCAGGCTTAGGCTCTAAATCAATATTTCTAGCTTTTAAAGATACTAACTCTGAAATGCTTTTAGGATTGGGTGATAAGCCAGATAAAGAGTTTATAAAGCTTGCGGCTGTTCTAAATAGAAATCTTTTTTCTTTCGCAATTATTTTAATCGCTTTAACTAGTATTTCTAAATGTTGAGGTGATTTAGCATCAACAACTACGGAAACATTTTTCTCTAATTGAGATAAAAAACTTAAAAGAGTTCTAAATCCATCTTCGTTAAGGATAGCCAAATCTAATTGTTTAATATCCAAATGCAAGATATTTTCTACTTGAATCTTTCCAGAACTTTTTTCTTGAATCCATTTAGCTAAATTACTAGTAGAAAAACCAAAAATTTTATCCCGCCCAAAATCAGTCATATGAACAGGTACTCCATTTAAATAATGAATACCCTCTTCAGTAGTTCTTCCACCTTCAAAAAAAGCTGGAATATGAAATGTTGCATGAAATGGTCCTAATTCTTCAGCAAGAGTTTCAGGCTCTAAAACACCATGTCCACGTAATGTTGAATCTCCTCTACTAATATAAAAATAGTCATCTTTAACATATCCTTTTCTTGAAAAGAAATTCTTTAGGGATGAACATATTTCCCTAATTTTCTTATCTGCTAAAGTAGATGATAAAGACCTTGTATTAGCAAGTATAAATATTAATTTAGAAGGCTTTTTAAACGCTTTCTCTAAACTTTCTTCATCCCAAGCTAATAATAATGGACATCCATAAACAGTTTGAGATCCAGTTGGATCATCATCAAAAATAATTATTTTCATAAATAAAGAATCTATTATTTAATCAAAGATTTATTTGAACTTTTCCCAGCTTTCAGGAATTTGAATATAAGATTTATTCAAATCGGAAATAGATGCACAACCCAAAAGTTTCATTGTTCTCACTATGTCTGTTTGAAGAATTTCTATAGCTCTGGCAACACCCTTACCTCCTGCAGCGGCAAGTCCATAGGCATATGCTCTACCTATCAAAACCCCCTTCGCTCCAAGGCATAATGCTTTAACCACATCACTACCTCTACGTATCCCTCCATCTAGCAAAACATCTATTTTTCCATCAACTGCAGCTAAAATTTCAGGCAAAACACGGATCGTTGGAGCGACACTGTCAAGCTGTCTGGCTCCGTGATTTGAAATAACAATCGCATCAGCACCTAGCTCTAGAGCTTTTTTAGCATCATCACCAATATGTATACCCTTAACAATAATCTTTCCACCCCAAGCCTCGCGTATCCATTCAAGATCCTCCCAAGTAACAACTGATTGCTCTAACGCAGGCCCAATTGCCGTATATCCCATAGGACCATCATCAAGCTGAACATTTGGGAAACTCATTAATCCACCATCACTTAACCATTGAGTCAACCAACATGGTTTCACTAACATTTGAGGAATAAAAGGCAGCATCTCGAAAGGGTTTCTCGATAAAAGCTGTTGAGTTCCGGCTCTAATGTCTCTTTCTCTTAAACCTGACACTGGAGTATCTATGGTAACAACTATTGCCGAAAATCCTGCTTCTTTAGCTCTAGCAATTGTTTTCAAAGCAACTTCTTTACCACCAAGTAAATAAAGTTGATACCAAGCAGGTCCATTTGTAGCAGCTTTAACATCTTCCAATAAACAACCAGAAAGAGTCGATAATGTATATCCCGTTCCAGCTTTTCCCGCTTCCTTAGCAGCTACTACCTCACCTTTGGGGTAGAACATTCTACTGCTCCCTACGGGTCCTAAAAGAAAAGGAAGCTTAAAGCTCTGATCTAAAACAGATATACCAAGATCACATGATGGAACAGAAACTGCACATCTAGGCCTAAATAAAATTTCATTATATGCGCTGCAATTTTGTGAAAGTGTTTGTTCTCTATCCGCACCACTATCTATATAGTTAAAAACCATAGTAGGCAGACGATTTTTAGCCTTAGCGCGAAGGTCATTAATATTAACTACGCCTGGCGAGGAAACATCTACTCCCATAATTATCCATAATAAATTAATTAATTATGAATCTATGATACAACGATCAGAGATGTGAATGCTTAGGAAATATTGAAATATTTATCATTCAAAATCCATAAATCAAGTTGGATAAGTTAAAAATATTATTCTCAAAAAATTAAATAATTAAAAAGAACTATGCTTAAAAGTAGTAACTAATTCAATATATTCCTGAGATTTAACTAAAAGTTTTCTATCTCCTGTCACCAAGGAATTCCTCGGACTAGTCCAAGGCTCAAGACAAATCATTTCCCTGGGAGGATCAGTCCAAATGACAGTTGTATCCATAGGCTCTTGATGAATTAATTCAATAACATTTCTAGATAAAGAATCTAAAAGCTTAACCGAAGAAGAAGGATATGAAAGGAAATCAACTCCTTTATCTAAAATTCTGACTTGGTCAGAGGCATTAGTAACTTTCATATTAGTTTGGTCAATACATCTTCCTGGCAAACCATCTAGCTTTATTTTTTTTATATTTGAAACTTTAAAATAGGGATGTAATCCAAAACTAAAAGGCATAGGATCCTCGCTTTGATTATAAATTTTAACTATTATTTGAAGACTTTTTTCTTTCAAGTAAACATCCATCTGAATGGTAAAAAAGAAAGGAAAAGAAGAGAGTGAATCATTTGTTTCAGATAGCTTTAGGCTTACTCCTAAGTCATCATTTAATTGAGAAATTGACCAAGGCAAATCTCTTGCAAAACCATGCTGTTTTAAAAAATACTTTTTACCACCTATTAAATAGCCTTCAGATAAATCACCACATATGGGAAAAAGGATAGGTATTCCACCTCTGACACTTTTATCTTTATCCATAAACCGATCTAAATCAAAGTATAAAAGTTCTTTCCCTTCGCTTCGCCATTCAGTGATCAATCCGCCTCTCTCAGGGACAATTCGTATTGATGAATCTAAGTGAGGATTTGAATATTCCCAGTGAGGATATGGACTTGTCTTCTTTGCAAAACTGGCAGTCATCGATTAAAGCTCATTGATCCATTCTAATAGAGCAGTATTAACCTGATCAGGAACTTCATCATGTGGACAGTGTCCTGCATCTAAAATTACTTCTTTTGTATTTTCAGGAGTGTGTTTTTTATAAGTAGCTCTTTTACCAGGGGCATTCATCCAAGGGTCTCGATTACCCCAGAGTAATAGCAATGGTGATTTTAATTGAGCAAATAATTCATCAAGAGGTCTTCCCTCAGGTCCTGAAGGATCAAAAACACTTTTAAAGACATTGAAAGCTCCAGAGTCTAAAGATGGTTTCCTTATATCCTCTACGAGTTCATCATCTACGTTTGATGTATCAATATAAACTTGATTTAAAGTTCGTTTAATTGTTGAAGGCTGTCTGAGGTTTTCGAAAATTATCCTTTGCAATAAAACATTTTTAAGGAAAATACTAGCAACAGTTTTTCTAGCAGTAGCCCAGAATCCTTTGGTAGTTTTTTTGTCTTCACTGAAATAACCGGCGGCGTTTAATAAAACAACACCTGCTGCTTCATGCCCCAAGGCTGCACCACTGGCAAGCGCTGCATATCCTCCTAAAGAGTTACCAACAAGTATGGTTGGTCTTCCAATTTTTTCTTGAACGTAAGCAACTATTTGATCTTTCCAAAGTGGGCCTCCATAAGCAAGACCTCCCGGCTTAGAGCTCTTACCAAAGCCGAGTAAATCTAAGGCGTGAACTTCATAATGCATTCCTAATACTGGTAAGTTGTGCCTCCAATGTTTTGTAGAGGCACCAAAGCCATGAATCAAAAGAATCGCAGGACCTTTATCTTTATTATTTTCAATTTTATGAGCTTCAGGAATGATGCTTAAACTGTGAACAGAATGTCCCAAAAATTTCCAATCAGAAAGATTTTTTTCTACTACTGAGGAAACCATTTAAGAAATAATTGATACTTATAGATATTAGTAAATCATTGTTAAAGATTGATTGGTGACTTTGTTTATTTTTTTCGAAATTTCCTCACCTTTTTTCAAAATTAGATTCTTAAAAGCCATCTAAACTAATCCAACTGGATCCGCGGCAACTTCATCAGGGATAGAGTTACCTCCAGAAGGGGGTTTATCTTTAAGAACAACCCTTAATAAAACTGGAGCCAAAAATGTTGTTCCAATAACCATTAACAATATTGCAGCCTCCAATGAAGGTGTAAGTAAGCCAGCACTAGTTCCTAAGCCAAGGAAAATCAAACCAACTTCTCCTCTAGGCATCATTCCCAAACCAACCACTAATCGATTTGTTGGCTTATCAATAATAAAAGACCATCCTGCTGCGATCTTTCCAATAATTGCGACAATGAAAAGGAAACCCGCAACCACCAGGGCAGATCTACTCTCTGGATCCAAAGGGTTGATTACTGAAAGATCCATTCCAGCTCCAACTAATACAAAGAAAATAGTTGCAAATAATGACACTAAAGGCAAAACAGATTGTTGTATTGCGTGATTATTTTTTGAACTACTAAGAATCAATCCTGCTGCGAAAGCTCCCAATGCAGCTTCCAGTCCAATTGCAGTGGCAATAAAACAACTTAAAACCAATATGACAAAAGAAGCTACCACAACAGCACCAGGGGCTTTTAGCCTTTCAAGCAACCAATCAAAAGCTGGCGCAGCTGTTCTACTTAACGCAATTGCAGCGATAACGAAAACAGTTGCAGCCAATACCAACTTGACAATAGGGGCAATTTGCAATGATCCGCCCGTTGCAAGAGCTACAACAACAGCAAGAATAACGATTCCAAGAATGTCATCTAAGACTGCTGCACCAATAACAATTTGACCCTCTCTTGTTTTTAAATATCCCAACTCGCCAAAAACACTTGCGGTTATACCTATGCTTGTGGCTGTCATAGATGCACCTGCAAAAATCGCAGGAATTACATCCACTTGAAAAAGAAACATTAGTCCAAAAGTTCCAAAAGCAAAAGGCAAAATCACCCCTGCCATTGCAACGGTGAAAGCTTGAGCTCCAACAGCTACAAGTTCTTCTAATTCACTCTCCAGACCTGTAAGAAATAACAATGCATAGAGCCCTAATGTTGCTACTGCCTGTAAAGAAGGAAATGTTTCAAAATAAATATCTGGAACTGCCTCCTTAGGAATTGAAGCAAGAGCGCTTATCAGAGACACAAAGCCTTGATTTAATTCAGCATGGGCACTTGGTGGCAAAAGAAGATGTAATCCTGAGGCACCAATTAAAACTCCGGCAAGAAGTTCTCCAACAATTGTGGGCAAGCTAAGCCGAACCAATATTTCCGCTAAAGTCCTTGCAGCAACAAAAATCATTAAGAAGTTAATTACACCTATTAAAGTTTCCGCGACCTCAACATCATGTGTATTTAGTACCGAGACCAAAGGAGTTAATACCATCAGGTTTTCAGCAAAAGCCTTTTTTTATATGACATAAATTACCTAATCATGGTGCATATTTGGCTTAAGTATCAAAGGTGACTTAATTACTAAGGTGTGGATCTGAAGTTACTAACCGATTTATTAGGAGAATATTAGCTACGGTCCGAACACATTTGATGCCCTTATGAGCAGCTCCCAGTCACTAGACCTGCGTCTGCCCACCCCAGGATGCTATGCCGATCCTGTTAGGGCTGGCATGGATGCCGATGCCGT
>Ga0163111_10002153_pt1 | contig 12386 bp, 15 predicted proteins | sample CRUFie1St18metaG_FD_109645 | JGI IMG/M metagenome (GOLD analysis project Ga0163111, IMG submission 109645) | Marine microbial communities from the Costa Rica Dome - CRUD Field 142mm St18 metaG | ecosystem: Environmental > Aquatic > Marine > Oceanic > Photic zone | place: Costa Rica: the Eastern... | reverse complement strand
CGACTAGTGTCTTTGTACTGTTGTGCTTTCTCACTAGTCTTCTCTACCTCAGATAAAAATACTGGAACAATCCTTGCGTCATACCCTATAAGATAGTCATAGGTATCTTGATCCAAGCAAAGATAATATAAAACAAAATCTTCAGATGAAACCTTAGCAAGAGATCTAAACAAAGCCTTACCTTGGTTTAAATAATTGATATCAGACAAAGTGCAATATGTTTTCATTTCATTATACCTTAATTGGTTGTTCTAATAACCTTCTCTGATATGGAGAGTGGTTATCATTCTCGTCAAACTTCTCACCGACATACAACACCAACTCATCAACATCACGTTCGGGAGTTGGGAAGTCGTAACTGTCCGCACTAAAAGGATCATTTACATGACAACTGTTCTGTGCGATTGGCCAAACATACCCCCAGAGAAAAGCGTCACAAATACCTTGTGGTTTTTTATGATGGCCAGACATTACAAACGATTTTGTTTTGTTGGTCACGCCACTGTAGGATCCCACAACCATACCAAATAGTTCTGTGGATATTGGTGTGATCTGCCACGGATGATCTCTGATCATATGGAATTCTTTTCCTGACTCAACCCATTCATCCACTGCTTCTTTTTCACGAATGGAAAGTCTACATTCCACGCTTCTTACAATAAACCTCTCAACATTGGGATCATCAGCAACCTCAAATCTCCACAGAGAACCGTAAGTAGAATCACCATCACGAACGACAACTTGAACGTTGTCGCGGTCCTTCAGTTCTTGGATTATAGTTTCGTCTACAGTCTTAGATGAAACAAAAACACGACACACCCACTCTGGATATATCTCTTCAGCTAATTCTATATTACGAAACAAACCGTGAACGTATTGAGGTTCGTTTGACGTAAGATAAAAACTTATAATATTAAGTAAGTGCGTATCCTCTTGCATTTAGACGTTCTTTCACTTTATCGACTTCGAAATCGATTTTCATTCTTTCATTATATACAGCGCCGTCTTTCTGATACATCTCGGAACTTTCATTCCTCTGGTGAAGTGCATCAGCGTTTGGATCATGACCATGTATCCATTCATGTCTAATGATACAGGTGGGAGAAATAGCCAACTTGTTCATCTTTGCACAAACAGATGTCATCTCGTTATCACAGTATATAGACGTATAGTCTGGGTGATAGAGATAACCGATAGCTTCATACAAAGGGAACCCCATGACAGGAAGAGTCATGAGAAGATCTTCTTTTGGTCTGAGTCCGTCATTGAATTTGATCGCACCAACGTAATCAGGGTAACACTGATCAAACCCCTGAGAGATTACATCATCATAGCCTTCCAGACATGGAATCATATCATCACTGGTGAGAACTAAGATATCACCAGTTTCATTTTCCAGATCTGCATTGCAGGCTTCGATCTTAGTTTTTGACTGACCGTAATTATACTTAACGGGAACACCACGAGATTCTAACCACTCTCTCATGTCATCGGTGTTCATGCTATCATCGTCCTCATCCATTGTAATAATGAATCGAACGTTATGTTTTCCTGATAGGTAGTCTATGTGCTTTTGTAGAGTTTTCTTGAACTTGTCTGGTCTTTCACGGGACGCCATCTTAATCACAATATCAGCCATTCATCGTCTCCTTCCAATATGGTACTTAGGTATAAGTTCCCAATCCTTTTTCTCATTATATGATAAAATTTTAATTTGTGCAAGTGAAACTCTGGGATTTTCGGTCTTTTCTATATCCACAACTTCGAGGAGTTCCCATTCATCTAAAAGATTTGCTATTGCATTTCTTCTACCCAAATCAGTTTCGCTGATGTCAGTGGGGAGTCCATCAAGGGCAAAAAGTTCCTTGAAATGGACGATGTAATATTTACCTCTTTTATGGAGAATATGGCAAGACTGATAGAGCTTGTTCTCTCTTCGAGAAGATACTCCGATTCGAGTCAAGGTTTCTTTTACCTTTAAGAAATCGTCGTCTTGCTTTAGTGTCACTTCAAGTAAATCATCTATCGATAGTTCTATATGTTCCATTGTAAACCTCCATACTATCCTTGTATGTATGATTTACTGGTTTTTATCCCCGTATGTTGTCCTAGACTTGATGTCTTCTATCTGTTCATCCGTCAGAAAAGAAATATATTCCCTAGCCTTCTTCTCCGAAACATTGTAATACTCCTTGATCCAATCAAGCCGTATGTCCTGTTCCTTCTTTAGCCACTTACTGAAGCGTTTACGTTTCCGAACCGAAGTAAGAAGGAACTCGTAATGCATACGCTTGTCAACGTTAGGGATACAGTTCATCGAGTTGACAAGAAAGATTGTATCTGGGAAGTAGGAAAGACACCTATTGATAACGTAAGGAGCATACTGCTTCTCCTCACGTTCATCACGATCACGCAGGATGTTTTCCTTGTTGTGATTGATGGAAGATAGGATCTCACTTAGATTCATCAACGACTCCCATTATAGCATCAACAGGAACCACATCAAGGCCAACGATGGTATGGACCTCTCTTCTGTCATAATAAACAACATCACCAATAGAGCATGTAGGCTCATGAGGAATACCATTATTCGCTACCTCGGGAACACCAATGGATAGCACGGTTCCACTAATGTAAAAGTCATTATCCTTTTCGGTATAAATGATACCGTGTTCATTGACTTGTTCACCACCCTTTGAGATTCTTTCGATGGCTACTTTACCTCTGCTTGGATAGAATGTACTCATTTAAATTCACACCTCATCATAATTTCGGTCAAACAAGAGACCATGTTAATTTCTTGATCTGCAACAAAAGCAGACTTGTATTGATAATCAGCCAAAACCAAGATAGCCTCTGGAACAGAATGTGTTTTGAGACTGTCATACAAACCATCATAAATGGTTCTAAAGATATGTGTTGGATCATTGTCCATGTGATCAACCACCCATGAACGAACCTTAGTGAACTCCTTGATTTTCATAGAGGAAACAAGTTCCTTCAGATTGATCTCGCCTAGTTGTGTAAGAATTCCAACATCAATTTTTCCACTGATGGAATATCTTTGAAGCTCATTAAGAACTCTGCGGATGTCAGGGAAATGCTTCATCACCAACTGAATCAAAACCTTCTCATCATACTCAACAGACTCTAGATCGAGGATGTTCTTAATTCTTTCGAGTACACCCATCGCCATTTTTGGCTTGTCACTCTTGGGAATCTTGAACTCAACCACAGTACACCGAGAATGAATCGGCTCAATAATTCTGTTCTTGTAATTACAAGTCAGAACAAACCGACAGTTCTTACTGAACTCTTCGATGAAACCACGAAGCGCAGGCTGAGTTGACTGTGCATTGCTGTAGTCGAACTCATCTAGAATGACAACCTTCTTACTACCACTGATAGATACAGTGCTTGCAAAGTCTCGAATCGTAGTTCGAAGGGTGTCAATGTTCCCATCTTCAGAACAGTTGATGAGAATGTATTCCGTGTCTAGTTCATTACAAAGTGCCTTTGCTACTGTTGTCTTACCACAACCAGGCCCTCCACACAGAAGCAGATTCTGACTTTCACCAGAATCCACCATCTGCTTGAAGGTTTCCTTGATTGTGGTGGGAAGAATACAGTCATCAATCTTCTGTGGTCTGTACTTTTCAACCCACAAATACTCTTGCATCAGTCACCTCATTTAGTGTAAACGGAATCGGATTCGAGTGCGATGTAGTAAGTCACATCAACGGATGTGTTCACAAACTCACTTACCACCTTCTCCGAGATGTTAACGGTATAGTCACCAGAAATCATCTTGAGATTCTCCACCTTGAAGTAGAACTTAAAATCAGCCCCACCAGAAGAGTGGTTTTCACCCAGATCGATTGAGTATGAGTTTGAGCTACTGACCTTCTTGTCAAGAGCAACCATCTCAATCTTGTCTCCGTTTGAACGAACACAAAGATCAGGAACACCAAGAACAGAAGATGCTTTCTGAATTTCATTCAGTTGCTTCTGCTTCAATTCAAAACTCACTGCGGTATCAGGCATCTCAATGTCCTTGTTCACCGTAGTGATAAGATTTGGTGCAGAGTAGAAGTACTGAACACTAGCACCCTTTTCACCATAGATGGTAACGAACTTGTCTTCGAATTCGAAATCAGGCTTGTCGAACAGAGACACAGTACCAAGGAACTGATTAAGATCCCAGATAGCAATTTCACGATCAAAGGTTTCTTCAATCGTAGCAGAACCCATGATGTTCTTCATAGGGGAAACAGTCTTGAGAACATTCCCAGGTCTGATCAAGATGTTTGAATTGATACCAGAGAAATTCTTGAGAATTCCAAGGGTGGTATCCGATAGTGTTACTCGCTGTGCGACTGTCATTTAATTATCTCCATGTTCAAGGTAATCCATATACTCATCATAATCGATTTCATTGTCCATCAATGAATTATTGGTGAAGTCACGAAGGACTTCCTTTTCCTGCTTTCGGCGCGACTTCCTATTAGATCTACGAAAGTCTCCGTAGTCATCATCGTCATATTCATTAACGTATCTGTTTTTTGGTTTTTTACTCATAACAAGACACCAACAAAATCAATCCTTTCATTTAGACTTCATCTTATCAAAATTGCGTTGGGTTGATCCAACTTTCTTCGTAGTTTTCTTCTTTCTTTTCACGATCTTCTTCTTTGTCTTCTTCTTTGTCTTTTCCACGGCAGTATGGAAAGCCTTGAGATGAAAATCTGCAAACCCTCTCATGTATGCCCTGTCTTCTTTGTTTGTGTTTTTCTGAGTCCAGAAATTAATCTCGACAATGAACTCGTAGGGTCTACCGTCAGAGTTCATCACAGGCTTGTTCTTATTGAAGAAAGAGATCCGAAGATCCTTTCCACGAATAAACGATGGGTACTCCTCTGCGGGAGCCAACTTATACACCCTGAATGTTAGATCTTTGGGGTGGATCATCTCAAGTCCCATAGCCAAATACTTTTCGTAGGAGATGCTAGACTTGGGATTTACACCGCTGTTGAATTCTGTTTCTGTTTTCTTCATGTCTATAGTATACACGATATCTTCAAAAAAGCAACCGACCATCTAGGGTTTCCAAAAAACAAAGACAGGTTCATACTTCATATATCTGCCATTCACTTTACAGTAGTTCTTACACTTGGGTATCCCGTTCTCGTCTACTCGGTTCTGACCTGGCATGGACTCCATTGCCATTTTTAGTGTGTATTTAAACACCATGCCATATTCTTCAAGTATAGATCTAGAGTCTTCCTCTAGAGGCAAGTAACTATCTTTCACCTTGATATCTGCCACATTCCAAAGAAGATATCTATCACTCTTCAACCAGTCAACACAATTCTTCAGGGTAGGACGAAGAAATCCGTCTCTCCATGATTCATACGACGAGCCATACTTTTTGTAAGACTGATTCTCATCTTCACTATACGCCTCTCTGTTGAAATAAGGAGGTGAAGTGAATACCAGATCAATTGATCCCCGATGCTTTTGAAAATCTTTGTCATTATGAATCTCCTCAGATCCTAACTGGTATAGCTCGTAATTATTTGTTGAACTAAAGAAGGGATTTCCGCGATACGTTTCAGTATTGTAGAAATCAGCGACAGAAGAATATTTAGAAGTGCCATCATCGAAGAAATTATCAGGATTGGGATCAGTACCAATATAGTGAATGTTACGATCATCCCGACAAGACATAGCGCCCAAAATTCTACCACCCCAGCCTGAACTGGGGTCAAAGATTTTAACTGTTTCTTGTGACTTGATATCATCTGTAAACCTCTCGTAAAGGTATTTAGCCGTCATAGGAGGAAAGTTAACAGCAGGCTGTATATAACCAATTCGAAAGCACTTAAAACTAGAAGGAAATATCCGACTTCCTTTTTTGTAAATGCGGATTGCATAAAGTTTTTCATCAGACATATCCTCAATATCAAAGGTGGAGTGGTGTCGGTACGACAGAAGATCTTTCCATTGTTCTACCTGTTCTTTTGTAAGCTGAAGAATGTCTGACTGTTCAAGTTGGAAGTAACCACTGTTAAGTCCTTCTCGCATTTTCACTTCTTCGAGCATGAAGTCGTGTCCCTTGAAAACTTCAGGACTCTCGAAGTAAACCTTCAACCATTCTTCGCCCGACTTGACATCCACGATAGAATACTTTTTACTATTCTTGATCGCAGACAACGCATAAGAATAGAATGAATCCCGTCGAAGATGACGCATAGCGCCACGAACGACACGATCCAAATAGTCATCGTTTGCAACCAAGTCATAAATTGAGTAACCATCGTCTCTTTCATTGTAGTTTATCCTCGTCTTAAACATGTTAGAGAACCACTGGTCTACTTCAACACCCGCACGAGACTTGTTAATTATAACATCATCAGAGACATCAGAAAGTTCGTCCGAATGGGTGAACTGATGCACGGGATATTCACCAAGACGATTGAATGAATCTATAACATCCTGTTTGTCTTTGCCCGTTCGGGGAGGGCATCCGTGTTCATCCCATGCTTCTGTAATCACCGAACGCATACGAACAACCCACTCCCTGAACTGACTTGGATTCATGTTCAGAAGATCTTCGAACAAGACGTTGACATCACTGTTGATAACGTGATTATTTCTTTGATAGAAGGTATTCATGACATTCATTATAGAGAAAAAGAATCCAGTGTCAAGATCCAACGTTCCAAAACAAAGCCCCCTCGCTGGCATGTTCTTTGATAAACTGCCATGCTTTAGCATCGTAAGTAATTGCTGAAGGAAACGGAGGGATTACTTTTGCGGGTTTGTTGAAGGGGATTTTACATTTGTAGAGTTTTGCTCTTCCGTAGTCTCCTTTGTGTCCAACAGTAACGCAATGGAAGTTTGCATCTGGCCATGCGAGTTGTAGACCTCGGGTGAGAGTTCCAGATGACCCAACTGTCCATACTTCGTTTGGTCGAACATCGATTGATAGAGCAACCCTAATAATAGAAGCGATAACAGTGTCATGATCAAACCCAATAGGAAGTAGTCTACGCACCGACGGATCTTGTTCAACATAATCTCTTGCTCTTTTCTCTGTCACTGACAGCATACCATTTGGGACAAATCTCATATCGGCGCCTTCTGATAAAGCCTTTATCTGATAATCATGCAACTTGTCCCATGCACGATCCGCCATAAACACTACTGCTTTTTTACCATACCTTCGACACAAAGCAGCAAGAGAAATCTGTGCGTATCCCGTTGCGGGAGAACTACCATACACCCACTCTTCTATCTCTTCGTTTGACTTGATAAGGTAATCTGCAAATCGCATCTTCGATCCACCACCAAGTAGATCATCACGAACGACTTGAATTTTTTCATGCTCTTCAATTACAGGAGCGGGCAAAGTATCTTGCCAATCACCGATCAACGAAAGATAGTCCTCTGCTGTTTCTTTAAATAATACGCTCATCACTTTATCCTACTGAAGTTATTCTTCTTCTGGAAGACGATATGATTCTGGAACTTGTCCGTCATCGAATCGGACTTATGACTGATTACAAATATATTGGCACGATCACCAAACTGAGTCAACAACTTAAGAAACTCCTCTGTACCCACACCATCTAGACTAGAGTCAAAGACCTCATCTAAGATAAGAAGATTACAATTGACGCTGTTCTTAAGTCTGGCTACTTCTCGCCAAGCAAGCAGCAAGGACAGATCAATTCGTAAACGTTCACCTTCACTGAAACTATGATATGTAAACTCGTCTCGGTGTCTACTCTTAATAGTTTCGTTGAAGTTTTCATCGAGGTTGAACTGACAGAAAAAATCCATGTCCAACAGGTACTTGTTTATGAGACGATTCATGATAGGAAGGTAGTGCTTGATTATCTTCGACTTGATACCAGAGTCCTTCAAAAGAAGAGAAGCAATGTTGTAGTAGTGCCTATCATCAATCAAATCTTTTCGTTCATCAACAAAATCTTTACCGACAGTAGCCAGCTTAGTAAGCTCGCCCTTTACCTCTTGCACTTCAGTTGTTTCACTCAAGACACTCGCTACACTTTGTTCCATTTTAGAAACGTACTGAAACAGCGCACTGATTTCACTCTGCTTGCCTGATATCTGTTTTTCTTTTTCTTGTATGTCCGACAGAACAGAGTTGATAATAGTCAATCTGTCCTCTGTTGTTTTTACCTGCTCAGTAAGTTGTTCTATCTCTTTATCAATGTCAGAACGTTCTTGTTCCTTTTCTGCATGAACGGACTCTTTGTGGTGCTGTTGAATATCTTGTTTACAAGTTGGGCAACTATCATTGTCCTCATAGAACTTAACACTCTTCTGTATGTTCTTTATCTTTTTATTCAACTGAGTTATTTCACTCTCAGACTGAATTAAGTTAGTGGACGTTTCATCTTTATCTGGGATAGACAAAAACAGATCGTCTACTTCTTTTTGAATGGAACCAATAGAACTTTCAAGTTTAGAAATAGACTTCTTAGAAACTTCTATCTCCTTCTTATATTTCTCGATAGACGCACTGGACTTTTTCTCCAATGAGTTTATCAATTTTTCTTTCTCTTCTGCTTTGTTTTTGGTGAGTATTATTTTGTACTCAATCTCTTTTATCTGATCTTTAGTCAGTTGAGCTTTACCCTTGACAAGACCATTCATCACCGAGAATATGTCTATGTCCAATAGATTCTCGACAACAGATCTTCTATCACTGGCACTCAATTGCATGAAAGGAACATAGTTTGATGAACCAAGAATCACAACCTGACAAAATGATTTGTAGGTCATCTTCAGAATCTGTTCCTCTAGAATCTTCTGATAGTCTTTTGCCTTAGCTGATTGGTCGAGTAGTTCGTTGTTCTTGTAGATTTCAAACTTCTTTGGTTTCAAACTACGAAAAACTCTGTATTCATTTTTACCAACGCTGAAAGTTATTTCAACTTCACAGTCCTTGTTGTTTATTGAATTCGGAAGCTGCGGAATGTTAATGCCACGGAACGACTTTCCGAATAGAGCAAACGTCAAGGCATCAAGCATGGTGGATTTACCTGCTCCGTTATCACCAGACACCAACGTATTGTTGTGTCTACGAAGATCAAGCACGGTCTTATAATTTCCTGTCGAAAGGAAGTTACGCCAAGATAAAGTCTTAAAAATAATCACAGTGAAATGCTCTCCAGATATAAATCTCGTATCACTTGTTTCATTTTATCTTTGTCTTCTACTTCATCCATCTGATCAATTTCATTGTTGATAAGAGTGACAGTATCCTGTGCCAGATCTACCATCTCTTCCTTCGTCCATTCAGAGTCTTCAATGTCTTCAACCACTGTTATCTTTGCGACACCGTTCTCATCCAAGCAGTTCATATACTGATCAAAGCTATATGGATGTTTCTTGCACTCGACATATATCTTCACATAAGAACCCTCCAAGCCCTCTACATCAACAGAGGAAATATCAACAGGACCGTCTGTATCATTATATGTCAAGCAGTGAAACATTTTGTGTGGGTTCGGTACAAATTCAACCTCACGGGTTTCAGTGTCAAGTACATGAAAACCCTTCTCTTCGTGCAAGTCTGCAAAGGTGATTTGATATTGAGTTCCCATGTAATAGACATTATCCTTTTCTTGCCTACAATGGAAATGTCCAGACAGAACTTTCTCAAACCTCTCGAACAACTTAGGCGACATACCACCCTGAAAATCAACACCACGCATAACCTGATAACCATCAAGTTCAAGATGACCAATCAGAATGGGCGCGGATGCAGTCTGAATAAACTTCAAAGATGAATCGTAATTTGTCTTGTTCACCCAAGGAAGTAAGGCTATATCAAGCCCATCGAAGTTAACGACAGATGGATCTTCATATAAAGTAAAATCATTAGAGAACAACTCTTGTAATGAATTCACTTCGTTGGTATTACGAAAGTAAACATCGTGGTTACCTAGAATACAGTGAAGATCTATGCCTTCCTTCTTGAGTCTAGATATAAATTTATCCCTGACTTGATGAAGAATGCTGAAGTTCACGAACTTTCTACGATCCATGAAGTCACCTGCGTGGATGATTGTTTTTATGTCATTCTCTTCCATGTATGGAAAAAGCACTTCATCGAAAAACTTCATGAAGTAGTCAAAGAATAACTGGGAATCACCCCTAGCACCGAAGTGCGTATCATTCAGAAGGCATATTTTCATCTTTTTTCTTTTTCTTCTTTTTCTTCGGAGTAAACTTTTCTATGTCATTTTCTGTGACATCGAAATAGTCTGCATACACATTCTTGGTATCCTTATCGAAATAATTATTCTTAAACCAAGAATGGAAACTACCATCATCACTATTTTCTACCAGCTTATACTTAATGTAATTCTGCTTCTTCTCTTTTTCGATTCGACGAAGGAAGGCATAGTATATCATTTGGGTAAAATAAGAAAAGGGATTCTTAGATTTTTCTGGATTGAAGTTGTGTGCATACATCAAACAGTTTTCAATACCATCACATATCATCTCATCCCTGAATGGATAGTTGATAAAGTTAGGTTTTCGAGAAAGGTGTTCGGCTATCTTTAGAAAACATTCCCCGATGTATTCACTGATAGGGGGACGCTCTTCGTCCGACTCAACTGCTTCGATGACAAGTTCTTTCCATTCGCACATAGCCTTAAAGAAAGTTTCGTTGTCAACGTAGTGTTCTGTTACTTTTTTAGATCGTTTCTTTTTCATATCAATAGTATAACATCATTTTTCATTTTGTAAAGTATTTTTGTGATTTTTCTCTTGACAAACTCTGTAGGTAGTGTAAACTACCCGTGTCAACGGGAAAAAGGGAAACTATAAGTAGTCTCTAAGGTCCGGAGACCAATCAACCCAATCATTACCGAAGTCATCCTCCGACCCAGTTCGGTGTTTATCATCTCTCTCTAGTTGTTCGTGTGCTTCGATCTCGTCATCCTCTTCAAAATTATCATCCATCTCTTGATCGAGTAAGCCATCCTCGATCAATTTTTTGAACATATCATGGTTCATAGAGAAGGACATAAACACAGAGGAGGGTGGAGAGTTTGGTATATCAGGCATATCAGATATCTCAGGCATATCAGAGAGATGACTTTCAATTTCATCCTCTAAATCTCTGAGATTTTGTTCTGCTTGCTTCATGATATCTTCTCGCATCCTTTGTTCCTTTGCTATATCTTCCTTGGTGATATCGGGCTGATTCACTTCTGCGATATACAGCTTTGTTGTCTGAGCGTCTGGAGTGAGACATAGAGCGATCCAATCTTCTGGGATCGTAACCTTTTTAGTTTTAGAATACTCAAGCCAATTACTCATGGTGAGAATCTCACGCTTAAACTTGAGGAAAGGATCAGGCACGGACATGACCTGCATGATCATGGGATTTTCAATAGTTACCTGATTGTTTTTGGAATCAAGAATAGTGGCGATAATAGATTCGCCGCTTCGTAGCTTTAAAATTTTATACGACATAATCCTCCTATAACTGAATATTATGTGGTGAAAAACTAAAACCCTCTGACTTATATATCTTTATTCTTTCAAGGAAATGTCGAAGGGTATGGTTCTTGTAGCTCTTCCAAGAAAGGTCATCTCCGATATCATACAACTTTGCATGTTCTTTGTGTTCTGATTTTCTTAACTGCCTACCAATTGATTGTAGAACTCTCACGCGAGACTTTGAAGGGGAGGCGAATATAATATTATGTAGTCTTCTTATCGAAACACCAGTAGAGAACGTTCCATATGAGGCTACTATGATAGCATTATTCACGTCCTCTGCTATCTGACGAACGCTTTCTCTTACTTCTACGTCAGTCTCTCCATAAACAAAGAATACCTGTCGGTCCTTTGCAGACTTCTTGATTTGTTCGTAGAGTTTCTTGCCGTGCTTCTCGACGTACTGAAACAATACTAGTGTGTTGCCTTCTAGTTTATTGGCAAGATTTTCTATAAACTTGTTTCTCTTTTCATTCGACACAAGGAAGTCCATTTCATCCTGATACTTTGCCTTCTTCATAGCTTCTCGTTCTGGTCTTCCGTGTGAAAGAAGAAGGCAGTCTATTTTCAATTTGGACAAGAGATCTTTATCGATAAGATCTTTTGTTGAGGTCACATTATACACCGAACCAAATAGACCTTCAATGACTAATTTGTGAGTAAGTGTGCCGTCTAGGGTTCCCGTTGTTCCTATTCTGTGAGGACAATCCTTGAGTTTCGTCATCAACTGCGTGAGTGACTTTGCTTTGAATAGGTGACACTCATCTCCAAAGACAACATCGAACTGATCGAAGTATTGAATGGGTAGCTTGTAGATACTCTGCCACGTTGAGATG
>Ga0163111_10002152_pt1 | contig 12407 bp, 14 predicted proteins | sample CRUFie1St18metaG_FD_109645 | JGI IMG/M metagenome (GOLD analysis project Ga0163111, IMG submission 109645) | Marine microbial communities from the Costa Rica Dome - CRUD Field 142mm St18 metaG | ecosystem: Environmental > Aquatic > Marine > Oceanic > Photic zone | place: Costa Rica: the Eastern... | reverse complement strand
CAACGATATAAGGGACTGGGAGAAATGAATCCTGAACAACTTTGGGATACAACTATGGATCCAAGCAAGAGAACCTTACAGAAAGTAACTATTGACAGCGCAGCAGAGGCTGATCATATCTTCTCTATGCTTATGGGGGATGATGTACCACCAAGAAGACGATTCATCGAGGAAAACGCTAAATATGCCAATATTGATGCTTAGATAACATATAAACATTGGTATGAAGAAAACGTCGCAGGGTTCTATCTCAGCGACGTTTTTTTCGTTTTTTGCCTTTCGATTCCCATAGTTCCTTATCTACTAGAGCAGCTTCTTTAAGGTATGCTGTCAAAACCTTTTCATTGACCTCTTCATTGGGATCTAACACAAAATGTCGAATCATCTTCCGATCTTTCCCCTCAAATACCCCCGCTGAATCGCTCATCAAATGTCCTCGATAGAAAGCAACAATTAACTCCCCCTTCTTGCTTACATTCAAATAGCACAAAGAACCATAAATTGAGAAAAAAGGAACACCCCACTTCATTTCTTCTATAATATCAGGAAATATACTTCTGATATGTTCTCGAACATATCCTGCTAAAGCAGAAATTCCTTCATCTTCAATATTTGTGATATAACGCGAAACATAAGGATTCATCTCCAACTATTTTATAAGTTTGTTCAATAATCAATATACATAAAAGCAACACATGATGAAATTGCAATATATTTTAACCGCTTTATTCCTCTTTCTCTTGATTGCCTGTAGTGAAGAAAATCATCAACATGAATCCTCCCAAACCTCATCATCAACAAGTAAAAACAAGATTTCATCAGAAAAGCTCACGCAACATTTCATCGGGAAGTGGCATATAAACTATATTAATGTTGCATATACCAGCCCTAAAACAGGGGAACGAAAAAATCTTGACAAGACTGTCCCCCAACAATTCACTGATATCTCAAAAGATGGGACATTTGAAAATTGGATTCAAGAGATAAAACACCAAGGAGGAGTTTGGCGAGTGGATGAGGCAACTAGTACCCTATACCTCACAGAATCAGATCAAGGAGAAAGTCCTTTAACAATGGAGTTTCGTCATAAAGATACTCTACTTTTACATGGGCTCACCCAAGGATTTCCTATGACCCTCTTTCTCAACCGCGTTCATACAATTCCAGGTCAGCCTCAATAAAAAAAACCTGTTGAGCCGCCGAAAACTCAACAGGTTAGAGAAACCCACAAGATACTCTTCTGTTGGTTAATACCCACTTAGATGTAAAGGTTACCTCTAACCTAGATTTTTTTTAAGAACATAAGAGAGGAACACAAATTCCTCTCTTATCATATCTACTAAATGGAATATAATGAATACCTTCAATTACATACCAGGTGCATTATAAAAAAACTCTTCTCGCACAACCTTCCCATCTACGACCTCATATAATGCCATCTCATCCATAGGAACTTTTGCCCCTGTTGCTTTCATAATTGCTTCCATGGTAAAACGCAAAGCAAAACCCGTTTCAGATACAAATGGCCCTGTAATCTTTGTTGATACAATTTCACAAGTCTTGGCAAACTCTTCGCCCTTCTTTTGAACAGCTGCAAGTCCCTTTACCACTCGAGTTTCCCCAACTGGCTCAACACTCACAATATCCTCGGAATAATAGCGGGCAACTGCTTCATCAAATTTTCCTTCAGCACATAGGTTCGCCAAACCATTAGCAACTTCTTGAACTGTCATAATGAATTGTTTAAATAGGTGGATAAATAACTAACTTCTAACGCAAACAAAGATAATCAATATAAATATAATTAGCAATAATGGGCTACAAAATGAGCAAAAGTTGCACAATTTAAATCCATATAGCTAAAAGGAAAAGTATTTCAAAAACACATTCATTATAAAGCCTCCTATCATAACAAACATTCAATCTCCAAATATAGTCGTAACAGTGACAGTTATTTCAAGAAATGGAACGTATGCGCTTATAGGAGACTGGGACAGACATACTCTGTACAAGGAACCCCGATTTGTTTGATTGCCTTATACCCACCCTTTACATCAACAAATCCATGAATCCCACTCACTTTCAGAATAGATGCCGCAATCATTGAACGATACCCTCCCGCACAGTGCAGATAAAAATGCTGCGCAACAGGGAAAACTGACAAATGATTAGCCAGCTTTCGCAGAGGTACATTCCAAGACTTAACAACATGCTCTGATGCATATTCTCTTTCTTTCCGAACATCAAGAATCAAGCAGTCTTCCTCTTGACAAGCATGGGTCAATATTGAAGCCTCCACCGATGTTACCTGTTCAACCTCTTTCCCTGCCTGAATCCAAGCATTGATTCCCCCTACTAAGTACCCTAATGTTTGGTCGAAGCCTACGCGCGCTAAACGGGTCACAGCTTCCTCTTCTCTACCTGCTTCCACAACTAGAACAATGGGTTGATGGATATCCTTGACCAATTCTCCGACCCAAGGGGCAAAACTCCCATCAAGCCCAATAAACAAGCTGTTGGGAATATGCCCTAGCGCAAAATCCTCAGGCTTCCGAACATCTAATATCAATGCCCCCATAGCCTCCACAATCCATTCAAAAGTCGTTACATCCAGCGATTTTGTTCCATTTGCCAATATCAAATCAATACCTGCATACCCTTCCTTGTTTAAGTGAACATTAGCAGGGAAGTACGCAGGTGGAGACAATAAGCCTTCGGTGAGCTCTACAATAAATTCTTCCCGTGTCATATCATCCCTTAGGGCGTAATTCACTCTTTTTTGATTGCCTAATGTATCTACTGTCTCTCGCATCATGTTTTTCCCACAAGCACTTCCAGCCCCATGGCCAGGATAAACAATGACTTCATCTGCCAAAGGCATAATCTTCATGCGTAAGCTATCATACAACAATCCCGCTAATTCCTCTTGAGTAATTCCGAGGTTTTTTTGCGCCAAATCAGGTCTACCTACATCTCCCAAAAACAAGGTATCTCCTGTAAATATCGCATAATCATTCCCTTCTTCATCCAACAATAAATAAGTGGTACTTTCTAATGTATGCCCAGGAGTATGTAGTACCTGAATTGTTAAATTTCCTACTGTAAATTCTTCTCCATCCTTAGAGATATAAGCCTCAAAGCCCGTCTTTGCACTTGGCCCATATACAATCGTAGCCCCTGTTTTATTGGCCAATGTCACATGTCCACTCACAAAATCTGCATGAAAATGTGTTTCAAATATGTACTTGATGGATGCCCCTTCCTTTGTCGCTTTTTCTATATAAGGAGCAACCTCACGTAATGGATCAATCACTGCGACCTCTCCTGCACTCTCGATATAATAAGCTCCCTGAGACAAACAAGTTGTATAGATTTGCTCTACTTTCATAATGCCTTTCTTTTGGTTTTGTTGATCATCTGAAAGCAAAGAAAAAGCATCCAAGCAACATCAGGGGTAACTTTTGTTACGCTCCCAAACTCGTCCCAATGCTTCCAGCCCAATTCCCAGCAAGACTCCTTCTTCAATCCCAAAAACCAAAGTTCCAATTGCAGTTCCTACAAACAATACAAACCCCTTTTTATTGGCTTTCCATAAGCGTATCACCTCCTTGATATCAACCAATCCTAGTACAGATGCCATAATAATCGCGGCCAATACTGCTTTCGGCAAATAATAAAAATAAGGAGTTAGGTATAATAAAGTGAATACAATTAAAGCTCCGCTAATAATAGAAGCCAAACCCGTTCTTGCACCTGCATCTGAGTTAATTGCCGTTCGAGAAAGACTACCTGTAATAGGAAAACCTTGGAATAAAGCTCCCCCTAGATTTGCTAGCCCGAGCCCAATCAATTCTTGGTTCTCATCCAATTCCTCATTGTCATCCTCCTCCACAACTTTGGCAATTGAATAAGAACCGATAAAGCCAACCAAGGAAATCGCAAAAGCGCTTGGAAGCAGTTTATAGACATCTTGTATAGAAAAAACAGGTAGGCCAAACGCAGGTAAACCTTCAGGCACAAATCCAATAACCTCAATGCCTATTACATCTAACTGCCAATATCCAACTCCTAGCATCCCTAACACAACCACAACCAATGCTCCTGGAATTCTACGATGAATCCGTTTCATGATAACTAACAACAGCAGAGCAATACTTGCAAATAAAAAAGTAGGCCAATGAATCCCTCCCCATTGAGCCCATACAGATGCAAGAGTTTCATATATCTGCCCTCTTGGAATCTCCAATCGGAGGAAATCCTTCAACTGACTCGCAGCAATAACGAGGGCTACTGCCGATGTAAAACCGCCAATTACAGGCTTAGACAACCACCTAATCACAAATCCAAGCCTCAATAATCCAAATATAAGCTGTATAAAACCCACCAGTAGGCCTAATACAATAGCAAGTTCAATAAAGCGCCCTCCTTCCCCTTCAACTATCCCTCCTACCCCACTTGCCACCATCAAAGAAACCATGGCCATAGGCCCCACAGCTAATTTTCTAGAACTCCCAAATAGGGCATATACTATCAAAGCAACCGTAGAGGCATATAAGCCATAAATAGCGGGGAGTCCTGCTAATACGGCATATGCCATTCCTTGTGGAATCAACATCACGCCTACTGTTAAGCCAGCTGCAAGATCTCCACTAAAATCTTGTTTTCGATATGCAGGTATCCATTCTAAGAAAGGAAAGTATCTTCTCATAAGTATTTATAGCCATCAAATGTCAAGCCCATTTTAAAGAGAATTCTTAATGAGGCAATCTCTCTCTGAGTATTCCATATACAAAAGTACCTAAAATTGCACCTAAGATAACAAGCAGGAGAGTTCCATATCCATACCCCAGCAAAACGAACATAGGTCCTGGGCATGCCCCCGTCAGTGCCCAGCCTAATCCAAAAATAATCCCTCCTATGAGATAACGTGTAATACTCATTTGTTTTGGATGAAATACAATTGATTCTCCCTGCAAAGTCTTAATCTGTTGACGTTTAATGAATTGAATGATGAATACCCCCAATCCTATTGCACTACCAATAATCCCGTACATATGGAAGGACTCAAAACGAAACATTTCATAGATCCGAAACCATGAGACAATTTCTGCCTTGACCATGACGATCCCAAACAGAACTCCTACTAATAAAAATTGAAAATATCTCATAATTCATTACTTTATAGTATGAAGGGAAGGATAAAATGAGTCATTAGCAAGCCTCCAATAAAGAAGCCAATGACGGCAATCAATGAAGGTAATTGTAGGTCACTCAGCCCACTAATGGCATGTCCCGATGTACATCCTCCTGCGTATCGCGCCCCAAACCCAATCAAAAATCCCCCAAACAACAGAAGGCTGATTCCCCTTATTGAGGACAATGCAGAATATCCAAACAATTCCTCAGGAAGGTATGCCTTCCCAGGTGATTCAAGACCCAATTCTTTCAAAGCTTCAATCGTATGAGACCCTAAGGTAATTTCAGTCCCTTCACTTAAAAATGTTCCTGCCAAAAAACCTCCTAAGATTGCTCCTATCACAAACACCAGGTTCCATATGTGTTTATGCGAGTTAATGGCAAAGAAATCAGCGTATCGCCCGCCTCCTGCAAGTGTACACATCGTTCTGAGGTTGGCAGAAACACCAAAACTACCTCCCAAATACAACAGGAGGAACATCACCAACGTGAGTAAAGGCCCTGCTATATACCACGGCCAAGAAGCATAAATTATCTCCATAAACTTGTACCATTTAATTTTCAATACAAAGTTCATGGATAAAAGTACAATCAAGTGTAACCAATGTTACCCCTAGAGAAACTCTAATACCCTTACCAGATTACGATGCATCTCGATATCCCCTTTCATGACCAATTTCTTCATTAAGCGGGAAATCACAACCCGTGACGTATACAAATCATTGGCAATTTGGGAATGAGTCACCTTGAGTTCTCCTGTACGTAGCACCATTGCTTTATCACGTAGGTATCGGTACAGCCTTGCCTCCATATTGTGAAAAACCACCGTATCAATAGCAGTCAACATCTCTGACATTCGGTTATCATAACTATCGAACACAAAGGCTCGCCAAGAACGGTATTTCACCAGCCATGCCTCCATCTTCGGAATAGGAACCATAATCAGTTGGGTTTCCTTTTCCGTAATTGCCCGAATTTTACTTCGCTTCCCTCCCATACAACAAGTCATGGTCATGGTACAAGAATCTCCAACCTCTAAGTAATAGAGCAAGTATTCATTCCCCTCCTTATCTTCACTCATCACTCGAATCGCTCCTTCAAGTATCAAAGGCATATGCGTCAAAGAGTCTCCTATATCAATCATTGGTACTTCCGCTCGTATCTTCCGATAATGTCCTACTTCAATAATTTCCTCTATTAATTCAGGCTCAAAGATATGGATATATAACTCCCTTAATTTTTCTTCCATAAAACAATATATAAAAAGTCTCTACACGTAGACAAAACCATCATTCTATCCCTTACATTTTCTATCTTAGCACAAAAGCATCATTCATGAGAGATATCCAAAGTCGAAACGACCTCGAATATATCATACAACAATTCTACAAAAAAGCCCTTAACGACCCAATAATAGGGTTTATTTTCACAGATATTGCACAAATCAACCTAGAAGAACATCTACCCATCATTGCAGACTTTTGGGAAATGTCACTGTTCCATAAAGGGAGTTACAAAAGAAACACCCTCCAGAAACATCTGAATCTTCATGAAAAGTACCCTCTACAAAGTATCCACTTCCAAACATGGGTTCGATTATTCCAAGAAACTGTTGCACAATCATTTCAAGGAGAAATGGCAGAGCGAGCCAAACAACGAGCCCAATCTATTGCACAAATTATACAAATGAAAATTGAGCAAAAGAATAGCATCCCTCCCATATAAAAAAATCCAGCCCAGCACCTTCCTCGTGCTAGGCCAGTCCCTTTCTTACCAAACTATGATAATAAATCTATCGAATATCCTAAATATAGTAAACGTTATAATTGCTTTACACCACAAACGTACGCCCCATATATTAACCTGACATTAAGGTCAATTTATCGATCTATCATATATTTCTAACCCCAATTTTACCTATTCATAACCTCAAAATTCAAATAGTACCATAAATTTGCCTTCGATAAATGCCTAAAAAGCTTATTTTATCTCGCCTCTAAAAATCTTTCCAGTAAGCGAAAACATCATTCTCAACGTTATTACATAAAGTCATACAGTAGACTTCCACATATATCACACACATACTAATTTCGCACATAAACAAAGCTTAATTCATTGCTGTAATGAGAAATAAAACATTCATGCATCTTAAACCCTCCTACACATCCTTCATTCTGCTTTTCTTATGCTTTACCCTTACTGAATTGCCTATACAAGCAAATAACCTGAAAATTTCCAATGTTAGGCTGACAAGCCAGAATACTACAGCAGGCCTCAACAACCCTGCTAACAGCACCCTTATTCAATTCGATATCCAATGGGATAATTCTTGGCGCACCTCCACAACAGAGCCCTATAATTGGGATGCAACTTGGGTATTCATCAAGTTTCGCACGCGACCAAGCGGAGACTGGCAACATGCTCGTATTGATACGCTGGGTTTTACAGCCCCCTCAGGAGCAACAATTGAGGTACCTTCTGATCGAATGGGATGCTTCGTTTATAGAGATGCCGATGGTACAGGATCTGTAAATTGGGCAGGGGTCTCTCTCCGATGGTTATATGTGCAAGATGGCCTAACAGATGATGCCCTGATTGATATTGATGTTCAAGGTATTGAAATGGTCTACGTGACAGAAGGCCCCTTTTATTTGGGTTCGGGGGGAGATAGCCCTGGCGAATTCCAAGAAGGGGGGCATGGTGAAGGCTACGATCACCCCGCTTACTATGTATCAACTCCTGATTCTATTGTCATTGGCCCAGATTCCAATCAATTATGGAGCTATTCTGATCCTAACTATTGGGATTATGCTGGAGATTCAATTAATAGTGGAAATGGGGGACCTGGAACCCTTTATGAGAACTTCCCTAATGGATACAATGCCTTCTACTGCATGAAATATGAGATATCCCAAGGACAGTATGCCCATTTCCTCAATATGATTCTTCCTTCTCAGGCACTGATACGATTTGCAGACAAATACAATTTCCCTGGACACTACATCCGTAGATGGAACAACTTATATGTAGCTGAACGCCCTGATTGGGCATGCAATTTCCTGAGTTGGGGAGATGGCATCGCATATGCTGATTGGGCGGGTATTCGGCCAATGACTGAATTAGAATATGAAAAGGCTTGCAGAGGGCCTAAGAATCCCGTCCGAAATGAATATGCTTGGGGAACTTCTAGCACCCATTGGGGCGATTATTTCCACAATGCAGAAGAAACCCTCCTCACTAATCCACCCACGAATAAAGGAAACATGAATTTTAGTGGATCCAGAGGACTTGATGGGCCGTGGAGATGTGGAATATTTGCTGCAAGTGCAGTCAATAAAACCCGTCAGGAAACAGGAGCAACCTATTATGGAGCAATGGAAATGAGCGGGAATCTATATGAACGGGCTATTAGTGTAGGGCGCGCAAGAGGTCGGTTCTTCACTGACATGCATGGAAACGGATCCATATCTACCGCAGGAGAAGCCGATGTCTCATCGTGGCCCAAGAATCTTACCTCTGATTGGGGAGCAGGAGTAAGAGGGGGTGGGTGGATTGGCCTATATGATGATACACGTGTATCACAAAGACATGATGCTTCACATCATAACCTTTCTCGAACATCTGATGTAGGATGGCGAGGCGTTCGATCTGCTCCCTAAAATAGGCATCCACTTTATTTTCTCACACTCAATTCTAAAATCATGCACATACCTCAATATATTCTCCCCCTATTCATTGCGTTATTGATATTCTCCCCTCTATCTGCTCAGTATCAGGGAGGATTGGCTGATGGACATGCTAATACCCAAAGCTATGCTATAGACCTGAATGGCGGCAAACCCTGTGGAAAAGATCTCTTCGAGGACAATGACACCCGAGAATCGGCTACAGATTTACCCGCATTGGGCATCCATCGAAATGCGAATATTTGTCCAGCAGGAGATCAAGATTGGTTTTTGGTTCGAGGTAATCCTCAAAAACCGTATATGCGGATAAGTCTTCGTAAAATGCCTTTTGATTTGGATCTTAGCCTACACTTCGGAAATGGCACGCTCATCACCGAATCGACAAATACAGGTCTTGAGTCCGAAGTTATTTACCACTATTCTAATAGTACCGCCCAACAATATTTTGTTAAAGTAGCAACTTCCCTAGATACTTCATCAACAAAGGGTTATGCTCTCCATATTCATAGAAGTTCCACTCCTTATACTCCTCAGATCGCCACAGGCACAAGGGCAAACGAATCCTCTCTCTATCAGGGAGAAACGGAGTCACAAAGGGCACTATCTAACCCATGGAAGGTATTTCCAAATCCCGCTAAAGAGCAAGTACAAATCCAGCTCAATGCCACTCAAACAGAACGGGCTCAACTATACCTAATAGATACTCAAGGCCGCATTCACAAGAATCAGAAGCTTGCCCTGTCTCAGGGATTCAATGACTTTCGGATTAATCTTCAAGCCTTGGCAGCAGGCATGTACGTTTTAAGGGTACAAACCCAAGAACATCACTATATTCAACGGCTCCAAATTCTTCCTTAATGAAAATCCGAACGCTATTGGCCTTAATCCTATTCCCCCTCCTTTCTTATGCACAATTTGGAGGGGGAGTAGGAGATGGGTTTGACCATAACCAAACCTATGAGTCTTCGCTCAATGGAGGCGAAAGATGTTCCGATGATTTCTACGAGCCGAATACCATCCTCCAATTGGCTCAACAGATTCCCAACACCATGTTTTCTGTCTATGCAAACCTTTGTCCCAATCAGGACGAAGATTGGTTTTTCCTCCAATTGCATCCTCAGCAAACCTCTCTCAATCTTGTGTTGCATAATCTTTCCGAAAACTATGACATCAGTTTACATAAAGGTAATATGGATATCGTGGCCGAATCCCATAATCTCCACTCAATACCTGATACTATAGCCGAGTCTAATCTATCTCCTAATGGGCGCTATTTCATTCGAATTTACTCTCCTGATTCCTTATTTGACCAAGACTATACACTCACCTATACCCCTCCCGAAGATTCCACTACAACTCCTATTGGTGAAGAGATTTTTGGCGTCCCTATATATGTAACCCAACCTAATGCAAATACCCTTACCATCCATTATAGTCCTACAGTTCCTACTCCTACAACTATTCAACTCTATTCCATGATAGGACAAAACATCCAAACTCATACCCACATATTCTCTCCCAATTCCTATAAAATGTCTATACCTCTCCCTAGGCAGCGTTCTCCCCTTCACTTTATCCATCTCCAAACTCCTTCCAATACTTATATGATGAGGATACTTACAATGCTCCCCCGCTAATTTCACGAGGCAGCTCAGGATAAGGAACAATGGCTTCCAGTAATAAGCCTACAGCATCGCGAATAAACAAAGCGAGGACGATGATCGTCACTCCCGTTATGACTGCAACTGCAATATTGTTCTTGCTAATCTCCTCCAATTCCTTCACATGCGTTGTGAACATCGTGAAGAGATACATACCAATGGCATTCGAGGCCACAGCAATCAGCCAACTAATAAACACAAAGAAGACCACATAGCCTGAGAACTTCAGCATAAGGGGCAATATGGAAGAGGAACCAGGCTCTAGCAAACGAAAGGTGCTAAGCAGAGGTTGAATCGTACTACTCACAATATATCCTACTGCGAACAAAAATGCACCGACGAAAATTGAGAAGGCAATATTTCCTTCTCCTACATCATATCGACGCATTATCACTCCTCGAACCAACTTATAGGTCACAAACAAAACCATCACCCCAATAAATAGGGACAACCCCAATTGTACCAATGCAATCTCCAACAATTTCATAGTAATCTCTTTTGCAATATCTTGATATCATACGCAATATACGCATCTTTTCTCATCATTCCGCAAAAGCATTCTGCTCATCACAACCATAAGACGCTCATTAATTCTCTTCAAAAACGGCTAAAGAACTCCCAGAGCTTCTCACTTGTATTAAAGCCCGCGATATTACTATTATCAGGCCATTCATGCCCAAATTCTTCGATTTTGTAATACCATACTTCATTTCCATTGATTCCACCTGTATGGTGATAAGCAGTTGTATGGGAAGAGATTGTAAGCGTATCAATGGCCGTACACTCATTAAAATCAGCCCAGTATTCAATGATTTGATCCATATGCGGTGCCCCTCCCCATCCTCCTTCTGTAGACATGCTTCCATCTATAGGAACAATATCATCAGCAACTCCTGAGATTTGCAAAATAGGCACAGCACTCGTAGTAGCCGCTCGATTCTCCCAGCTATACCCACTCATTGATCCAATAATAGAACCAGCAGCAGCAAATACCTCAGGAGCTTCACAGGCCATTGTATAGCTCATGAATCCCCCATTAGAAATTCCGCAAATAAATGTTCGCTCAGGGCTTAGTGCGTGCATATTTTGTAATTCTTGGGCAAGTGCTGTAAGGAAACCAATATCATCTACATCACTAATTTCTAGGCGTGCATTCCAATGATGAATCTCTGAATCATCCAATGCTCCTTGTGGATAGCATACCGCAAACCCATGTTCATCAGCCAAAGCATTCATATCAGAATCTCTCAATCCTACAATTCCTCCTCCATATCCATGTAACAGAAATACGAGAGGGGCATTTGTAGGGAGATTATCAGGCTTATGCAGAAAATATTCTCGTTCTAAACCATCATATACAAATCGGGGGCAGTCTTCACATGGAGCAACTTCAGGTTCTGAACAGCCTCCAAACAAACAGTACACGATACATACCCAACCTATATGCCATAGTACTCCTCTAAAGGTAGTTGTATAATGAATAACCATCTATATCTTTCTCCTTAACGTAATTCTTTCTGTATTTCCCAAATTAATGAATATTTTCTATTTATATGTAAATGGCATAGTTCCTTGTATTTGAATCTCTTTACTTCAAAAAGAACTTACTGTTTTGGTAAACTCCTTTGTACTTCCAATACAAGTTTCTTTTCATATCCCATTAAATCAACGATTTGATCGATTGCGAAGCCTTTTAAGAGCATCTTTTTAATACTAGAACGTTGTTCTTTTTCGATTCCACGTTTCTCGCCTCGCTCTTCGCCGAGCTTGATTCCCTGCTCTTTGCCAAGTTTGATTCCCCGTTTTTCACCGCGCTTCACTCCAAACTCCACCCCTTGTTGGAATCGAATATCTTCTTGTAAGT
>Ga0163111_10002151_pt1 | contig 12409 bp, 10 predicted proteins | sample CRUFie1St18metaG_FD_109645 | JGI IMG/M metagenome (GOLD analysis project Ga0163111, IMG submission 109645) | Marine microbial communities from the Costa Rica Dome - CRUD Field 142mm St18 metaG | ecosystem: Environmental > Aquatic > Marine > Oceanic > Photic zone | place: Costa Rica: the Eastern... | reverse complement strand
GATTTGGTAATTGTTCAATGGGCAAAGTCGAACAGGTTGGATTTGATTAATAATGAGCAAAAGGATTTGTCTAAAAAAATATTGCAAGATAACACCTATAACACAAAATATTCAAATGTAAAACTTAATGATAGATTATGGTGGTTGTCCAGTGCTTCTGAAATTGATATGGTAAAAAAGTATCACGAAAATTACATATCAAAAGAGCAACACAAATTGAGAACGGTTAATTTTATCAATCACATAGATTTATATTTGTCTCAAAAAAAAATTAAGTCGTGTTTTTTCAGTTCTTACAATTTAGATTTTTTAGATATCACAGAAAGCCAAACGATTGATTGGAATAAATGGTTGCATAATGGAGAAATTGGTATGTATGAGTATGGTGTAAAGCACTTGCCAGAATACAAGTCAACAGAAGTACAACCGCATACGTTAGTGCATTTAGATTATTTAGAAAAAGTTTTATGTCCTTTTGCAGGATTAAAAATAGATAATAAAAAATTAGTAGAATTAAAAACGAAACATGGAACATAGAATTTTTCATACCCCGGGTGCTTTTGGCAACTACGTTGCTTTTTTGTTAGACTGTAAAACAAAAGGAAAAATAGAGGAGAATCCTTTTACAGAGTCTGGGTCAAGTCATGCCAGGAAGATAATCACACAAAGTTGCGATATAGTGCTATCAAATGGATATGACAAATTTTTACAATGCACCAGAGACGACATAGGCATACACTGGCCAGACGAATATTTTTTCTACATATTACACAGTGCCTATGGCAGAACCAACGTTGGACAGTATGGTAAATGTGGTGTACAGTTCCTCCAAGACAACACATGGCAATGGATGTCCTTACACACAGGACATAACATACAGGGTACTAATTTAGATCTGTTTGTCAGTGATTTGGAAAAAATGTATGATTTCAAACTGAGTGAAAAGAATCAAAAGGTCCCTTTCAATTTGTTACGGCATTATTTCTTTTTTCACTTTATAAAATTTTTTAACAACAAGTTGTATAAAAAAAACAAAGAAATTCAAAACAATAAAATTGTGAGAAAACTTGATATCGAAACAATCTTAGATTATGGCAAATTGAACAAATTTTTAGATATGGGATTTGACTTTGAAAATACACATAAACAATTTTTAGAGAAAAACTTATCATTGACTGCTTATAATACACAGAAGCAAATTTTATTTGCTGTAAAAAATGAACAAGAATTGCAAATTGGCCACCTTGATGTAATTACCCAGGCAGGAGTTTTGTATGAATTGGAAAAACATTTTTATGATATCCCGTTTTATAATTTAGATTTCAATTTTAATAATACGTCGCAAATTCTGGATTACGTAAAACAATTTCCAAACTACATGAGAAAGCCAAATAATTTATTTTTAAAACATTGGAGAATATACAATGACAAATAACTGGACATACCAAAACAAAGATATTTTAGAATTACCGGAGGACTGTGTTGGCTTTGTTTACCTCATAACAAACACCACGAATGGCAGGAAGTACATAGGCAAGAAACTGGCCAGGTTCAAGAGATCCAGACCGCCGCTAAAAGGCAGAAAGAACAAGCGTAGGTACAAGGTTGATTCGGACTGGCAGGACTATTACGGTTCAAGTGATGATCTCACCATAGATGTAAACAAACTTGGTAAAGACAAATTCATGAGGGAAATACTTTTCTACTGCAAGTCCAAAGCGGAACTTTCCTACGTGGAGGCACGTGAACAATTTGCACGTAAGGTGTTAGAAAGCAACGACTACTACAATGGTCATATCCGTGTGCGTGTGCATGGTAAAGGAATCCTCAAGTCATAAAAAAACCCCCGACTATTACTAGCCGGAGGCTTTGGGTTTTGCAAAATCCAATTAAAGATTACGCCGCTGTTTTAGCCGCGTTCTTGACTTCTTGAATTTCTTTTCTTCTTGCTTTGATCAATTTAGATAGGTTGGCTAATGCTTTTCTGGCTCTTGTCGCAGATGCTTTAACACCCTTCTCAACGAACTTACCATTCTCTTCTGAGTAAGTTTGAATCTCTGTCATGATCGATTCATGTGTTTCATTTGACATATTAATTGTCCTTTCTTTATTATCGTACGATTAACATTAATTAACGTCAGTGTAATTAAAGCACGTAAGAAGTGGTTTTGTCAACATAAAAATTAAACAATTATGTCAACATCATTAGCATAATTGGTAAAACCATTTTCTTTAGTCACTTTTAGGACAGAATTTACCCTGCTTACCAATTCGTCCTTGTGAGATATAAGGAAAATATTTTTCTGTTGCGTTCTGCTCATGTCTTTGAGCACTGCCATTGAACTCTCAACACCAGACAAGTCCATACCAGCATCTACAAGTTCGTCAATGAACAACAAGTTGATCTGTTGATAAAGGCTTTCCCAAACATCTCTGAACGCCCAACTCAAACTCAATATCAATCTGTTTCTTTCTCCCCTACTTAGATTGTCAAAATCTAATTCTCTACCTAGTTCTTCTATACGTACAGTGAGGTCTGATTGGAAAGTGACTGTGTGTGGCAGTTTTACCTTGCCCAAGAAATATGCTAACCTCTGGTTTAGATAAGTCAAGTTTTGCTCTATTATCCTTGTCCTTATAAAAGAGTCCTTTGCTGTCAGCAATTTGTATAAGAATTCTTGGTGCCTGTGCAAGTCCTCTAGTTCGTTTGCTTTCTCAAAATCAATTTTTTGTATTGCTGTTTTAGTTAATTCTTCCACTTGTTCGGCATACGGGTCGTGTTTCTTTTCATTCTGTTCCAGTTGTCTATTTAGATCCTTCAATGAGCCTTTGTGATTGTATGCTTCGTCCATTGTGTCATAATATGTGTCTGGTGTAACACCCAAGTCGCCAATTGCATCTATACTCTGTTGTATTTTTGCAAGATCACTTTCAAGTTTTGAACTGTATTCTTTAGACTCAGTCAATGTTGCTTTAAGTTTGTCTACAAGGTGGGTGTGCTTGTCATCGTGTAATTCTTGCTCACAAGTTGGACATTTTTGTTGTTCTGCAAATTCTAAATCACTTTCTGTTTTTTCCACTGTGTTTTTTGCTTTTGTGTACGAGTCCTCGTGATATGCTTTTTCCTTTTGTAAACTTAACAACTTTATGTAATTTTCATTGTGTTTCTGCAGACGTTTGTGTGCATCTAGCTCTTTTTTAATATCTACTTTTTCCAGTTCTGCTATTGCTTCTGCAAAACTTTTTGAGTCTTCCTCCTTTTGTGTTTGCCATGCACTCGATCTAATTTTTAAACTTTCAATAGATTCTTTTATTTTTTCATTTGACGCTTCTTTGGCATCTATTTTTAGTTTTTCTTCGGTCAATATTTGTTTGGTTGCTTTTTGTTTTTCTTTCAAAAGATCTGCTTTTTGTGATAGCAAGGTTATACCAAGTAACTGCTCAATAATTTCCCTTTGTTCGTTTGCCTTGGTCGATAAAAACGGTTGGGTGTACGTGTTCAATGCAATTATGTTTTTAAACATAGAATGTGTCATACCCATTAACTTGTTTATTTCGATCTGTGTTTCTCTGTTTTCACCCTGTGCTTCATTGCTTTCTACATTTTGTTCGATGTTGTTTGCATAAAATTTGAATATCTGTGGTTTTCTTCCACGTTCTATTGTGTACTCAACATTATTCTTTACAAACTTGACACTGACCAACATTCCTTTTTCGTTTGTCTTGTTGACTAAATTATCTCTTCTGATGTTTGTGAGTGCTTCACCAAAGAACACATATGATAGTGCATTTATGATTGTAGTCTTACCAGTACCATTCCTAGCACCAGCATCATCACCACCCAGGTCCATGTTCTCGCCAATTACAAGCACAAGATTTTTGTTGGCAAAGTTTATTGCCTGGACCTGATTGCCCACACTCATGAAGTTCTTAACTGTTAGTTCTTTAATTGTTAACATCTAGATCGTTGTAAATTGCTGTTAGTATATTTTTGTCATATGTTTCGGATTCAACACCTTGTAGTTGTTTGATCACAATTTGGTCCACAGAATCAAATTTTTGAACTTCAACTGTTGGCTGTTGTGCCTTGTCCACTTGTTCTGGTATTAGTTGTAGTTCTCTCAATTGGTATTTGTCAATGAATGTTTCCCTGACAAAGTTTGCTTCTTCATATGAAATTTTTATGTCTAGTGTGACCCTCACATACATTTTTGGTTTTAGATATTTGTCAGGATCAGCCAACAGTTCACTTATCTTTATTGTAATGTATCTTGGCATGTCTGGCCAGTTGATGTATTTTGGTTTTCCACCCATCTCTATGATCATCATGCCCCTGTCGTCATCCCATGCATCTGCGTAGTTGTGTGGGAAGGCGTTGCCCATGTACGTTACGTTTTTCATTACCTGTCTTTTATGGAAGTGTCCGGAGAACACCTGTCCGCAATTTGCAAAGTGATCTGTTTGTATACCGCCCACGTCTGGCATTTCGACCATTGCGTTCATCTTGAAGTATGGTAATTCGAAATGTCCAAACACGTATTGTTGTTTCATGTTTTGAATTTTTTTCCATTCGTCTTCTACTATCCACGGGATAATTGCCACATCATCTTCGACTATCCATTCGTTTACAATGTGTATGTTTGGGATATTCCTAATGAACTCCATAGAATTAATTTCCCTTTTCTCTCTGTAGAATAAATCATGATTACCCATTATCACGTATACTTTTTCAAATGCTTTGCCCAGTCTCTCCATGTTGGAAACTGTGTAGTTCATTGTTGAAACATTTGTGCTTGACCTGTGATGGTGCCAGTCACCTAAGAATATACAAGTTTCGCAACCGTGTGCTTTGGCCTGTTCTATGAACCAGTATATGAATGCCTCACAGTCATCGTTGTGTATACGACTATTGCCCTTCATCCCGAAGTGTATGTCCGTGAAACAGGCCACCTTTTTAAAGAATGCCATTTATTACCACCTCTTCTTGACTATTGGTTTGTGATTGGTCATGTCGACTTTTTTTGAATTAACACCTTCATAATCTTCTGAATCCAATTTTCCTTTTTTCTTGAGTGCCCTGTTGAGTTTTATAAGTCCTGTCTTGTTGACCTGCCTAACTTCACCGTGTACAGTTTTCATGCGTTCCTTATACGCAGGTCCTGTGGTTTCGTTTTCGTTTTGCCTTGTGAAACTTGGCATCATGTTGTTGAATTCTAAAAGGTCGTCTCTGATCGACTGATTTTTCTTTTCAATGTTCAGTATCCTTGTGAAACTGTTTGTTATGGCCGCTGTGTAATATGCGAAAGGGTTGTCTGATTTAGACTCATCAAACTGCAAACCAATCTGTGACAGTTGCATCAGTGCCTGCGACTGCATCTCGTCGTTGTAGGTGTAACCTCTCCAGTTGGATCTTGTTCCATATCTCTCGCAAAGTTTCATGTACATCATCGCCAACTGATTTGTCATCTTGCCATGGTCTGCTGAAAAATTTCCATTGCTCATTCCTCCTACCCAGTGTGATTTCCCAACACATATCAGTTTTCCTTTTTTATCCAATCGGTAGTGCTGGAATGGTGGGAAGTTGACCTTGGTGTGATGATCCGCTGTTGTTTTTGGATTCTTCTTTCTGTCTGAATCCATGGGTATGTGATCGAATGTCATAACCCGGAATACTAGGTCTGTTTTGTCAATCTTCCTTGGGGAGATAGTGTAATCAGACAATTTAATTTTCTTCTTGCCCTCGGCCTTGGCCTGTTCCCATGCTTTGTTTGACAATCGTTTTGCCTGGTTCTTTTTGGCCTCCGCTATGGTCCTGATGTTGATCTTTTTCAGATTCGGCACTATTATGTCATACCCTGCGTCCTCGGGCATAACGTATGAACAATAGGTGTTCTTGCTGGCGTGTATCTGTGCCAACAGATCTCGGTTATTTAGGTACTTTACTCTTTTCATAATTTTCTGTGTTATTGGGTAAAAGCGACCACAAACAGGTCTGTTAGATCGTGCCGTAAGGATTATTAAGTGCGCCTAAAATTGTGCCTATAAATATAGTTAAAGTATACGAAATTTTACAATGGAAAGCAACCTTTAATATGATCAAAAAAACAATAGGCGGTGTAATAAAAAACGTAGTCGGGGGAGCATTTAACAGAACTCTGAGCAGACTCATGGGTTCAGGAATCTCCATGGACAACCGTATGGTTCAAGCAAGGGCCAAATGGTCAGGAAGAAGGGATAAAAAAGACTGGCGTGTGAGGTTACAGGTACCTGCAGGATCACCCTTAGAACAGTTTTTTGATTTTGCTAATAATCCTATTTTGAAACCACTTACCGAATCTAATGGTATGTTTTGGCCTTTAACACCGATGATGCAGATACAACATATGGCCAACTACGATGCATTGGCAATGACACACAGTAACATGCCACATCAGGCTTACGTCAACTCACAGATAGATTCAATGAATATTATAGGAGAGTTTCCAGTACAAAACTACCAAGATGCCCAGCACTGGGTTGCAACGGTAAATTTTTTAAGAACTGCCACTAAAATGTTTTTCGGCCAAGACGGCGGCACTGGGTTGAAAGGAAACCCACCACCGATATTACATCTATATGGATACGGCGACCATATGTTTAACAAGGTACCAGTGGTCCTAAACAGTTTCAACGTTGAACTGCGACAGGGAATAGATTACATATCTACTAGTCAGAACGAATCAGGGTATGTAACAAATAGAACCAGAGAGAGAATGGGGTTAGCAGAACTTGAAGAAAATCAAACATGGGCACCTACACTGTCAAACATATCTGTGTTGGTGACACCTATATACAGCAGAGATTCTATGAAGAACTTCTCAATGAAAAGATTCGTTAGAGGAGAGTTAAACGGCAAGGGAGACAATGAGGTAGGATTTATCTAATGACGAAATATTCGAACACTTCTCCGTACTTTGAAACAGACTTGAAAGCAACATACCTAGATGTGTTGAAGCCAAGAACTTTGACAGCGGAAGACGATGACCAGGTCTACACGATCGAAAGAACGTATGCATACAGGCCTGATCTCCTTGCGTACGATCTTTACGGATCACCGAGACTATGGTGGGTGTTTGCTCAACGTAATCCAGACCAAATAGAGGATCCAATATACGATTTCAAACCGGGAGTAACAGTACAACTGCCAAAAAAAGAAAACGTGCTCAAAGATTTGGGATTATAAACTAATGAAAGTTTATACTAAGATAGTTTACGACAAAGACAACAATATCATACAAGAAGATTCCTACGACTACGATGGTCCAGTTGCCCAGGCTAGAAAAAGTTATGAAAAAATGACTAAAAGACCATCGAAAAATTACGGTCCTTACACAAAAAACTCTGGCAATTTCAAGACAAGATTCAGCAACGGAACACCAAAAATCAAAAAAGATATAGGACGTGTCAACGACAACAGAAGACCCGACATGCTTGATTATAATGTTCATGAAGAGGGAGAGGCTTACGAGGGTGCTTCACAGGACAAGACAACTCAGGCTCCTCTGACTGAGAACATAGTACCAAATGCACTTTTCAAGTATGCCAGTTATACTACCATTTTCACTCTTAGTGCTCTGACTCAAGGGGAGTTAGAGAATCCTGATTTATTTTTAAAAAGTGCACCACACGATATAATAGCAAGGAGTGGAGGGATAGGCGATCCAGCACCGAGTAATGGTCTAAGTGCGGAGAATCAAGGAACAATAAAATCTGAGTTAGGACAGCAGGCACTCAGTGATGCACGTGAGAATTTAAGAAGGGGACGTGACCTTTACTTCACCAAGGTTGAAATGATGAATGTTCCTGGCCTAAACGAACAACGAAGAAGCACATCAGTGACCAAGATAGACATGGTCCTTACAGAGCCCATGGGCATTAGTTTGCTTGACAAGATGCGTGGGGCGGCCGCAAACTGCAATTACCTGGATCACATCAGTGCACCATACATGCTTTCAATGGAGTTCACAGGGTTCGATGAGCTCGGCAACGTGGTAAGCACTAAAGACCAGCAGAATCTGACAAGGAGGATACCAATCAAGATCACAAACATGGAGTTGGACGTTAACCAAGGTAGCACAATTTACACAGTGACAGCGATACCCTACAATGAGCATGGATTCCTAAACCACCATGTGTACCTAAGAACAGCGGGCACTGTGAAGCGAGGCAAAAACATGCAGGAGACAATGGACAGCCTGGCCGAGTTAATGAACAAGCAGGCAAAAGACGATGTAGATCAAAAAGTGGCCGAAGTTGCAGATACCTACGAAATAGTCGTACACAAAGATTTCGCAAACGAGACTGTGGTTGCAGACACAAAAACATCAGACGTTCCGGTTGGTCCAAATCAAAAAAAGCCGGATCACCTGAGAGCCGCACAGGTCAAATCCAACGACAACCTTTTGACCATAATGACGGAACTGATGAAGGGCCTGAAGAAGTTCACAGACAACGAGACAGTTGAAGAGTTCAAGAAAAGGATAGAGGCCAGCAACGGCGACGACATGTATTTCGACTATTTTATGATACACTCGAGTGTGATACCAGATTCAGAACAGTTTGACCGTATCAGGGCGAAACACCCAAGAAAAATTAAATTTGAGATAAAACCCTACCGGGTTCACGCCTACGCACTGGCAGATCCTGGAACAAGTACAGGTACGTATTTCGGTCCCTTTGTTAAAAAAGAATTCAATTACATATTCACAGGTGACAACGTGGACATACTGGATCTCGATATCAAGTACAAAGTGGCCTATTTCCAATCAAAACTTAAAGACGTAGAGAGCAAAGGATCAGGGGAAGGTTTTTCAAAGGAAGACACATCGGGTGCGTCTGTAGAAAAAAGAGAGCCAAGCACTTTCAATCCTTTTCAGGATCAATTTTTACATCAATCGGAACCATCAAGTATTAAAAGTGTCTCAGCAGGAGTCAACAAAGGATCAACCACAGCGTTAGATCAGAGACTTGATGCACTGTCAAATCCTCAAGCGGACATGGTAGTGATCAACATGACCATACTGGGTGATCCGTCTTTCTTAGGGCAGACACAGTTTATACCAACGACAGCAGAGAGGAATACTCTAGAGAATAATAAAGCAACACTAGCCAGTGGTACAAATTCAAGAATGATATGGAATAAAATATTCGGCAACTACAACATGGGAAATGGAGACGTAGTTGTCAAACTCAACTTCCGTACTCCAACGGACATCGACGATACCACTGGAACATACCAACTTGGCAAGGACGAGCAGATAGCGTTCTCCGGCTTCTATAGGGTGCACCAAATAACTAACACGTTCGACGATGGAAAGTTCACGCAGACATTGATGATGACTAGATTTCACAATCAAGGTAAACAACCATATGTACCGCAAGCCAAAAAATATGTTAAATTCAACATTCACAACAATTATGGGCCTCACATTGGTGGCGGTTTGATTGAAACAGGCGAGTACGTCAATGAGGTTTCGTTGATCAAAGATAAATTCAGTTCATACTTGGAAAGCAAAATAGCGGCCCTCAAAGACAAATTTAACATAGGAAGATTATAACAATGGTGGCAGGATTACACGACTATCTAAAAGGTGACGCTTCAACACCCAAGGCACCTAAAACCAACGAGGACTGGGGTTCATTATCTCCAGGTCCATATGTGGGAATAGTCAAGGCCAACAACGATCCTTTGAGGGCAGGCAGACTCAAAGTTTTCATACCGTCTCTTAAAGGGAATGTCAGCACCGATTTCAATGGACTGATAGACTGTGATTACCTATCTCCATTCTATGGAAACAAAGGATTGAGACACGTTAAGCCAGGCAAGAAACACACAGATTCACAGTTCTCATATGGATTTTGGGCAGTACCACCCGACCTTGAGACCAGGGTATTGGTTATATTCGCAGAGGGCAAGATGGAGGAAGCATTCTGGATAGGTTGTGTGCAAGAACCACTGACAAACCACATGACACCGGGTATAGCGTCTTCCTTTAAGGTAACAGATGAGGTGGGAGGAAACACCTTAGACGAATACGGATCAACCAACTTACCTGCCGGTGAGGTCAATAGGTATGTCGACGTCACTGAAGAAAATTACAGAACAAAGGATAAACCTGTACACCCTCTAGCCGACACATTAATGACGCAGGGTTTGAGTGCAGATAACGTCAGGGGTAACACAACATCATCAGCTCAGAGAGAATCACCAAGCCAGGTGTTTGGTATGAGTACACCGGGTAGATTGAATCCAGGAGCAACACCTACAAAAGTTGGTGCAAACGATTCTGAAGAAGAAGCAATAGTCGACAGGCTGGCCGGACACACATTTGTAATGGACGACGGTGCCGCCGACGGTACCAACCAATTGACAAGATTACGTACATCATCAGGACACCAGATACTGATGCACGACACGGAAGGAATAGTGTACATAGCCAACGCATCAGGTAACGCTTGGCTAGAGATGAACAAGGAAGGTAGGATAGACATTTACTCTGGTGTAGGAGGTATCAATATGAGGACACAAGGTGACTTCAACCTACACGCCGACTCTAACATCAACATGCACGCCGGTCAGAGTATTCGTATGTCAGCACCAGGAACAGATGACGTTTTTTACAGGCCTGAGGATATATCTGTCAAGAAAGGACAGAAGTCAACTGCTGATATAAAAGTTCCTAGGAGACCGGGAGAGATATTGATGTCAACAGACTACCTGCAGACCATGGCTGATAAGGGTGTGTTCACAAGTTCCCAGAACGGACAGATCTCTACATACACCAAAGGTGGTATGTTCTCTTACACGGACGGACAGGTGCTGGTTGGGGCCGGAGGTCAGATACACCTAGCAGGCGCACAGGTGCACTTTTATTCTATAGCGGCAAGTGAGAAATGGGGACCTACATGGTTGAAACCATCCGAGGTTGGCATGGAGCCCAGACTAGAAGGAGATGTGGAATTGACCAAGAAGGGCATAGAGCCATTGGCACCATTCACAAAACAGACCAAAACGACGGTACACAGATTTATCACGCACGAACCAGTGCCAAGGTTCAAAGGATTCTCAGCCGACGGTGTAATGCCGAGTTTTGACGAAACCGATGACCAGATGGATACAAAAATGTGGTCCAAGTTGTCTCGTACTCCAGGAACAGTGGAATACATGGAACAGCAAAACAGACTTTCGATACATAAAAATGTTAGAGATGGACAGGCACAGGCTGATTTCGAAAGGATCGCTAGGGACAGGATGGGAACATCTACAGATCCCAAAAAGGCGAGGGAGATACTGGCAGAGGTTGGGAAATTTTATGACAAGAAATTTAACATAGCCTCTATGGCAAAAGACAAATGGGACATAGCAGACAGCATCAGCAATAGGTTCGCGGGTTTCAACGTTTCAGACAAAGCAAGTGATGTACTCAACAACACAACTAAGAAACTGGCAGACCAGGTCATAGACACAATATCTGGATCAGATGCAGTTGCCATGTTCAAGGACAATGTTTTCGTGAACCAAGCAGGCGAACTTTTCGCACTGGGTGGAGGAGCAGACTTCTCTAAACTTGCGGCGGGAAATGTCAAGGGATTCGCGACAGATGTAGGCTCCAAGGCCTTGGCCAACGTGGCCAGCAACGCCTTCAAAAAAGGTTACGGAAATTTGACCAAGAAAGCAATAGGGGTGGACAAGTTTGGAAACACCATATACCAAAAAGGAATTCTTCCAACGAACATAGGCGGTGTGGACATATCAGGCATCGCAGGCAACATCAACATAGCCAACCTTGCATCTATAGGTGACCTCAAGGCGGCGACCAACGTTTTCAAGAACGTAGTGGCAGGACAGGTGACATCCGCTGTAACGTCAACAGCAGTGTCGGCCATAAAAGGACAAGCATCGTCCTTCATAACAGGATTTTTAGGAAAAAGCACAGCGAGAGAATTGGCCCGTGTCGGTGGAATGAATGCGGCCAGCAGTCTAGGACTCAAGATAGGAGCAACCAAGTTACCACAACTATTAGGCGGACAAACAATAAGTTCTGTGGCGTCGTCTATCGGTAGTTTCTTTAGTTCAGGATTCAGTTTCAGTGACGAAAGATTGAAAGAGGATATAAGATTAGTTGGCAAGTCGCCAGCGGGAATAAACGTTTATTCATTTAAATACAAACAACTGCCTGGCAGGTACATGGGAGTGATGGCACAGGAAGTTCCATGGGCGAGGCACATGACAGACACCGGTTACTATGCTGTTGATTACAGCAAGGTGGATGTTGAATTTAGGAGGTTACATTAATGGCATACGGTGATTCAGGAGGCGGCTCAGGAGGCTCAAGCGGCTCAGGTGCTCAGTCAGACAATCAAGTTTCCT
>Ga0163111_10002150_pt1 | contig 12409 bp, 9 predicted proteins | sample CRUFie1St18metaG_FD_109645 | JGI IMG/M metagenome (GOLD analysis project Ga0163111, IMG submission 109645) | Marine microbial communities from the Costa Rica Dome - CRUD Field 142mm St18 metaG | ecosystem: Environmental > Aquatic > Marine > Oceanic > Photic zone | place: Costa Rica: the Eastern... | reverse complement strand
TTTTTGAATGTATCAAAAGGACCAATTCTACCTTGTTCTAAAAGGGCTTTGGCCTGTTCAGGTGTAATCTCGTGACTGGCAATGTGTTTATTGAGTTTAAATTTACAATCTTGCTCTTTGCACTCATAACTGCCGTCGGTTTGTTTCAATGCTTTCTCTTGGCATTCAGGACAAGTGGCTTGGAGGTCATCAAATACCCTATTTGCAAGTTCTTCAATTTTTATAGAGGTTCGATTAACTATTTCTTCGGTAAGATTTTTTATTTCTTCCATGAAAACTTCTCGGCTGAGTTTGCCTGTTTCCATTTGTTTTAGCTTGTACTCCCAATCTCCAGTCATTTCTGGTGATCTGAGAGCATCAATTCCTATGTCATCTAGTAAATCAATGAGAGCCAACCCCTTGTTGGAAACAACGAGATCGCGCTTTTGTTGTTCGTGGCGGAATAAATATTTATGAGCAATTAAGCCTTCGATAATAGCTGCTCTTGTGGCTGGTGTTCCGAGGCCACGTTCTTTCATTACTTCTTTAAGTTCATCGTCATCAATCCTTTTTCCTGCCGTTTCCATGGCACCTAAAAGAGTAGCTTCGTTAAAGCGAGCTGGAGGTTTGGTCTCTTCGGCTATAATTTCAATACTTGAGGTCTGAGCTTTATCCCCAGTTTCAGCAGGTATTAATTCATTTTTCTCTGTAGCGACACCTGGTTTACGTCCATATACTTCTAAATATCCAGGTTCAACTAGAACTTTACCAGTTGTTAAAAAGGAATCATTTTCAATTCTAGTGATTCTTCGAGTTGTTTCGAATTCTGCAGATGGAAAAAATATGGCAATTAATCTTTTAGTAACGAGATCAAATATCTTTTGTTCCTGTTCTTTTAAGGCTGCTGTAGGAACTTTTCCAGTTGGAACTATTGCAAAGTGATCGCTGATCTTTGCATTGTTGAAAATTCTTTTGTTCGGCCTTATCCATCCGCTATTAATTACTTTGGAGGAGCTGTCTATAATTTGTTGGTTTAGTGAAGAACTTGAAATTGAATTTGCAAAACCATCAATGTGCGAAGTGATAGTATCTATGTAATCCTCAGGAAGACATTTTGAATCAGTTCTAGGATATGTAAGTAATTTATGTCGCTCATAAAGAGACTGAGCTATGGCGAGCGTGTTGCGTGCACTGAAGCCGAACTTGCTTGAAGCTTCTCGTTGGAGAGTTGTTAGATCAAAGAGTTGAGGGGGGGCTTGTTTTGTGGGTTTTTTGTTTTCTTCAATGATTCCAGTTTGTCCCTTGCATCTTTCGAGAACTTTTTGAGCTTCATCTTCAGTCCAAATTCTATCAGCCTTAAGTTTGTCATCATTTTCATCCTTTTTAAAATCTTCTCTAAACCATTTTCCATTATAAGATCCATTGCCTGTTTCAAATTCGGCATGAACTTCCCAATAATTAGTAGGAGAAAAGTTTCTTATATCTCTCTCTCTTTCGCTTAATATAACTAATGTTGGAGTCTGTACTCTTCCAGCTGTAGTAACATTGAATCCACCATGCCTAGAATTGAATGCGGTTAGTGCTCTGGTTCCATTTAATCCAACGAGCCAATCACTTTCTGATCTGCAAAGCGCTGCTTGTGCTAGAGGTATCATTTCATTATCATCCCTAAGAGATTGGAAGGCATTGATGATTGAATTATTGGTCATCGATTGCATCCACATTCTCTTAAGAGGTTTTTCAGATCCAGATATTTGGATGACATACCGAAATATGAGCTCGCCTTCTCTTCCTGCGTCGCAAGCGTTTATTATTGTGTCTACTTCCTTCCGCTTAATTAATCTTTTAAGGAGATTTAATCTACTTTCAGATTTGGCTATAGGCTGTATTTCAAAACTCTCAGGAATGACTGGTAAATGCTTTATTCCCCATGGAAGTTTTTTTCCATTAGGACCTGAAGGCATCTTTAGTTCCACTAGATGGCCTACAGCTGAAGAGATTATAGCCTGGTCTGATTCGAAATAAGTGTTTCTATCTTTACCCTTTTTTTCGAATTTTCCGAGTTCCTTTGAAAGCACCCTTGCAAGGTCTGTAGCAACACTGGGTTTTTCGGCAATTATAAGAATTTTAGACATCTTTGGGAATCGAACCTAGAATGCTTTTTATCAATTAAGCAAATACGATTGTTAGAATTAACGAATTTTTTCGAGAAATTCTCACAAAAAATATTCACCATTTAATGAAAATGCAGAATATTGATCGAATTTAATAAATTAAGTTTAGCCTCTGAGAGAATCTATAGCCTTTTTTATATCGGCTTCAGTAATGCATTCAGTCAGCTCAGCTCGGCCCAATTGATGAAGGATAACAAACCTAATTTTCCCATTTTTAAACTTTTTATCAGACTTCATTATATCTAGTATATTGTCAGTGGATATGGAGTGGTCTAAAACTGTGGGCAGATCAAATTTTTTAAGAGCATTTATGATTTGATTGTCTTGTTTCTCTGGAAAATTGAATTTTTTGGAAGAAATTTTATTAGCGGCTATTATTCCGAGGCTTATAGCCTCACCATGTAAAAAGTTACCATAACCGCCAGCAGTCTCTATAGCATGACCAATTGTGTGTCCGTAATTAAGGTGAGCACGTAACCCGATCAATTCTTTTTCATCTTCTTCAACAATGCTTTGCTTAATTCTAACGTTTTTAATAATTAAATCATCCAGATTTTCTGCCCCATCCACATTCATGATATGGTGAAACATGGATTCATCCCTGATTGCTGCATGCTTAATGACTTCAGCAAAACCCTCATTAAATTCTCTTTTGGGTAAAGTTTTAAGAGTTAGTGTATCCGAGATTACAAGTTTCGGATGGTAAAATGAACCAATTAAGTTTTTTCCTTCTGGAGTATTAACACCAGTTTTCCCCCCTACAGAGCTGTCTACTTGAGAGACTACTGTAGTAGGAATTTGTACGAGAGGTACGCCTCGATAAAATATTGATGCAACCAATCCAGCTAAGTCACCTATAACTCCACCCCCTAGGGCAATAATAAAAACATGACGATCGTGACCCGCATTAATCATTTTGCGACATATGTTTTCAACATTGCTAAGTGATTTGCTTGATTCTCCAGCAGGCACTGAAATTAATTCAGACCTAATACCTTCATTTTTCAATGACAGCGAAACTTTCTCAGCGTAAAGCGGAGCAACGTTAGAGTCGGTTATTATCGCACATGTATTTCCAATTTTAAGATTTGATATTAAAGAGCCGCATTGCTCAAGTATGCCTTTACCGACAATAATTTCATAGGAACCACTTTGAAGTTCGACTTTTGCTGAATGCTGCTCAGTTGACATTTTGCATTGAGTTTATTGTAGTGATTATTTTTTTTCTCTCTGACTCTCGGTCGTCCTCTACATTTAGGCAAACCTTTTGAAAACCACTTTCTCTTTTGAACCAAGTGATTTGTCTTTTGGCATAATTTCTTGAGGACTTTTGGATGTTTGATATAGACTCTTCTAGAGTTATTTTTCCAATTAAATACTCTTTAATTTCTCTTATTCCTATAGCCTTATTCGCAGTTTGAGAAATATTATCTGGTAATTGTCTAATTTCTTCAGTTGCTCCACTTTTAAACATGGATATGACTCTTGAGTTTATTCTGTTGTAGAGTTCTTCTCGCGACCGATCTATTATTATCCCATTGAATAAAGGGTTCTTGTTCTTCCATTCCTTTTTGACTTCCGACATTGGTTTTCCGCCTAGAAGTGAAATCTCCAAGGCTCTGATTACATACCGCTTATTTTTTAGATTTATAGTCTGTGCGCCAATTGGGTCGATTACATTTAGTTTTTCGATCAGTTTTTCAAGTGGTAGTTGATCAAGCTCTTCTCTAACTTTTGGGTCACTAGCTGGCAAATTTGAAAGGCCATGGGTTAGACTTTTGATGTATAATCCACTACCGCCAGTTACAATGGCTAATTTGTTGTTTGCATTAATCTTAGCAATCTTGTCTTTTGCCAATATTGAATACTTACTAGCATTGGATTCTTCCGTTAGATCGAGCCTTCCATAAAGGTGGTGAGGAGCTTTAGCAAGTTCATCTTTACTTGGAGATGCAGTTACAATTTCAATGTCTTTATATAGTTGGAATGCATCACCATTAACTATCTCACCTCCCAGTTTGCCGGCAATATCTGAAGCTAGAGAGCTTTTTCCCGATCCAGTAGGGCCCACTATGTATAGCGCCCGCATTTCATTCAAACCTTAGAAAGATTAATCTTCATCACGTCGGGCACTTTTTGCTCCGTTTACAATAAGCTTTCTTTCTAAGTAAATGCGTTCATGCATCTTTTTTGCCGCAATTTGTGCGGTTTCTGCATTAACCATTTCTACAAAAGCGTAACCCTTTGAGCGATTGTTTCTTCTGTGTCTGACGACCTCAGCGCTTATGACTTCTCCACATTCACTGAATAGCTCTTCAAGATCTTCATCAGTTGTTTTGTAAGGAAGATTTCCAACATAAAGCCTCCCTGAAGTGATAGGAATACTTTCTGGTGGTTTGTGTTGCCTTGTAGACTTTTTCTTGGCAGCCCTATTCTGTTGGAGGTTTTTATTTCGAGCGTTTTTCTTTGCAATTGGCTTCTTTTTTTTCTTTTTACCAATTCCAAAAAATTCGAGTATGCGATTAACTAATGATTTCTTTTTAGCTCGTCTTGGGACTTTCTGTTTTACGTGTCTGCGATTCCTGTTTCTGTTCTGATTTGAATAATTACGGTTTCTGCCTTTTCGTTGGCCAGAAGATGATGATTCTTTCATAGTCTCTTCTCTGTTGTAGTTGGTTGGTATTCTTATGGCAGGAAAAATTTGTATTCATTAATTTGTTTAATTTCCTCAAATCGATGACTTTTCGTGATAGCAATTCTTAGATATTTTCCTGCGACATTATGGGGTTCTCCTATTTTATTCTACTAAGTGACTTCTGTGTTGGTTGCATCGAGCAAATAAAACTACTGCTCATCCAATTAATTCAGAAGTTCATTGAGAACATTCTTATGCCAAGATATTCAGACTCTCCTTTGGAGCAAGATCTTTCACTTACTTAGTGGATAATCTAAATAGAAATACTTGTTGGAAGTATATATATAAAGAAAACAATTAACCTTTGGTTTTAGGCGTCACAAATTGCATTATTTAGCTAAATACAGTGGTATTGCTATTAAGCACTTCTTGCACTGATCTCCATGATAGTTAAGTTAGGTGAAATTTTTTAAATATGAACGCGAAGAAATTCATCATATTAGTTATATTTTTAGTTATCCCCTCTATTTTATTGGGAGTAACTTATTCTCAGGATAGACAGGGATTTCAAGTGAACGCATACATTGTCGTTGATTTTCACTCAAAAAAGATTCTTTCAGCTAAAGATATAAACAAGAGAGTACAGGTTGCTAGTCTCACTAAGATTGCGACTTCAATGGTTGTTCTTGATTGGGCAGATGCTACAAATATTGACCTTGGTAATAATTTAATTATTCCCCAAAGTGCTTCACTAATAGGCGGTCCGAATCAACTTGGATTGATTCCAGGTGATCAGATGAGTATTAGAGATGCTTTATATAGTGCCCTTTTGGGCTCTAATAACTGGGCTGCTGAAGCATTAGCTTATCATGTGGGAAGGGATCTTCTCCTTAGAGAAGGAAAAAGGGGAGACCCAGTAAAGGAGTTCGTTAAAAATATGAATGCACTTGCTCGTAATAATGGTGCAAAAAATACAAAGTTTACTAATCCTCATGGAATGGATCATTTAGGGAAGCCTCCTTTTTCATGTGCTAGTGATGTAGCTAGACTTGCTATTTATGCAATGAATAAAGCTTCATTCTCTTTTATTTGCTCTCAAAAGCAAAGGGAAGTGTCTGTGCTTAAACGAGAGGGGCTTAGAAAGTTTTTGATTAAAAATACCAATAAGAATCTTGGGATCGACGATATTGATGGAATTAAAACTGGGCAAACTTCTAAAGCGGGGCCTTGTTTAGCAGTGGCTGCAGAAAAACAGGCTTTAGTTAGAGAATTAGCGGATGGTAAAAAGCAAGTTATACCAAGGCGTCTTATAGTGGTGGTATTAGGTGCTCAGGATCGATTTGCAGCTTCAAGATCATTACTCCTTAGGGGGTGGCAAAAGTTTGAAGCATGGAATAGTCAAGGTAGACAAGTTCTCAATAGAAATGAATTCTTGTCTACTGTTAGAGAATAAAAAATTTCAAAATAGATTATCACAAATTAAAATTTAAATAGCATGGATAGACTTATTCAACTTCTTAAAGAAAATGGAAGGCACTCAGTCGAAGAGTTGTCTTCAGAACTTGGAATAGGGGCTGATCAAATAGAAAAGATAATATCTGATCTGATAGATTCTGGAGCTATTCTTGGATTTACCGCCATCACCGACCCTAGTAAGATTGACGATTCTGATACAGTTTCAGCATTAATTGAGGTAAAGCTTACTCCAGAAAGGGGAGGTGGGTTTGATCGTCTTGCAAGGAGAATTGCAAAGTTTGATGAAGTCGAAAGTTGTATGCTAATGAGTGGGGGGTATGACCTGTGTGTGGTAATTAGTGGCAGCTCGTTACATAATGTGGCAACTTTTGTTGCAGAAAAGTTAAGTACTCTGGAGGGAGTTGTCTCTACGGCTACACACTTTCAATTAAAAAAATACAAATCTAATGGTTTTCTTGCAGAATTGGATGGCTCTGGCGAAAGGTTGCCAGTTAGTCCATGACTAAAGAAATTAAAATTAAATAAATTTGATGTCTTTCAATGACAAGATAGCTGATAAAGTTAAGGAGATTCCACGATCTGGGATTCGAGATTTTTTTGAGCTCGTCCTTGGAAGAGACGATGTTATTTCACTTGGAGTAGGCGAGCCTGATTTTTCTAGCCCTTGGCATATAAGAGAGGCTGCAATTTATTCATTAGAGAAGGGTGAGACTAGTTACACTTCTAACCTTGGTATGGAAAAGTTGAGAAAGGCTATATCGGCATCCGTTCAAAAACAATTTAACGTGAATTATGATTATCGAAGTGAAGTTCTCGTTACTGTAGGCGTTTCAGAAGCTCTAGACCTTGCGTGCCGAGCATTACTGAATCCTGGGGATGAAGTGATTTATCATGAGCCTTGCTATGTTTCATATGATCCTAGCATTAGTCTTGCTTATGGTTGTCCTGTTTCAGTTCCTACTCGATCTGAAAATAATTTTGAAGTTAGAGCAGAAGAAATAGAAAAAAAAATCAGTCCAAAATCTAAGATTTTGATCTTGAATTTTCCGACTAATCCAACTGGAGCGGTTATGAAACAAAAAGAGCTTCAGGATATAGCGGATTTATGTATATCAAAAGATCTTATTGTTATAACTGATGAGATTTACAGTGAACTGGTCTACGAGGATGATTATAATCATGTTTCTATTTCTTCTTTACCAGAAATGAAGTCTAGGAGTATATTGCTTCACGGATTTTCGAAAGCTTATGCAATGACGGGTTTTAGATTGGGCTATTCTTGCGCTCCGGCTGAGATTACAGAAGCTATGATGAAGATACATCAGTACTCAATGCTTTGTGCGCCAATAACCAGTCAGGTTGCAGCAATTGAAGCTCTAGAAAATGGATCTAAGGCTGTGGAAAAAATGAGACAAGATTATAGATCTAGGCGCGATTATATGGTAACTCAATTTAATGACATGGGGCTGCCTTGTCATATGCCAGGTGGTGCATTTTATGCTTTTCCTGACATTAGAGGAAGTGGTCTTTCGAGTAAAAAATTTGCAACTAATCTACTTGATACAGAAAGTGTCGCCGCCGTGCCAGGTGATGCGTTTGGTGGTAGTGGTGAGGGTTTTTTAAGATGCTGTTATGCAACGGATATTAATTTAATTAAATCTGCGATGAAAGGATTTAAGAGATTCGTTGATTCGTTAAAGTGATGAATGTGTCTAAACCTGTTACCCTCACGGAGGAGCAGATATCAAAAAAGGCTTTTGCACATGTTTTGCCGCTCTCTGTTTTTATGGCCTTATTGGTAGTGATTCCAATATTGGAGTATTTTGGTTTTGTTGTCTACAATGAAGATATTTACCCTTGGTATAGGTATGCGCCAGAACAGTGGGTGTATCCTTTGCAGGTAATCGTTTGTCTTATTTTAATTAAAAGGTATTGGTCAAAATTTGAGGTTGGTCCTATAAGAGGATTTAAATTTTCAATCATAATGGGACTGATTGGAATATCATTATGGGTGCTTCCAGGTCATTTATTCGAAACTATGGAAATGGATGAAGGTTGGTGGAGATATTTTGGTTTCACTGAGAGAAAAGATGGGTTTAATCCATCAGATTTTCTTGGTGAAGATCAGTCTCTTTATTGGTTAGCAGTAATCATCAGATTTCTCCGCATGGTTGTAGTGGTTTCAATAATTGAGGAAGTTTTTTGGCGGGGATTTTTGATGAGATACATTTTAGATAGAGATGGAAATTATTGGAATCAACCTTTTGGAAAATTTTCAATAAGAAGCTACATCATAATTACCTCTCTTTTTATGTTTATACATGCTCCTTCTGATTATGTTGGAGCTTTTGTTTACGGATCCATCACTTATTATGTTGCTGTTAGAACAAAGAGTTTATTTGCATGTATAATAATGCATGCTCTAGCAAATTTTTTGCTAGGGTGCTATGTACTAAAAACTGGAAATTTTGGATACTGGTAAATGAAAATTGGAATTGCTCAGATTAACCCGATAGTTGGAGATCTTAAAGGTAACGCTAAGTCTATTCTGTTAAGGTATAAAGAGCTGGTATCTATGGGGGCAGATTTAATCATTACCCCAGAACTCTCATTAACTGGTTATCCTCCTAGAGACTTACTTTTTAAGTCTAGTTTTGTTGCGGATAATCTTGAAGTAATTAAGGGAATTGCCGATGAAATTGCCGAAGTTCCAATTATTCTTGGTTATGTTGATTTAAATACACATGATGCTGGGAACCCCTTCGAAAACGCGGCAATAATAATTCAAAATGGTCAAAGGATAGGTAAGGTAACTAAAAGTCTCCTTCCTAGTTATGATGTTTTTGATGAGGCGAGGTATTTTCAGCCTGCGAAACAAGTATTGGTTCAGAATATTAATGGTAAAAGAATTGGTATTACAATATGCGAAGACATATGGAGTGAAGATTTCCTTCCTTCCAATTTGTATGTGAAGGATCCAGCTGGTGAACTTGCTAAACAGGGTATGGATTTACTTTTAAATTTAAGTGCTTCTCCTTTTAATCGTGGAAAGACAAAAGAAAGGTATTCAATGTTATCATTTTTGGCTCGAAGGGTTCAGGTTCCGTTAGTTTATTGCAATGCTGTTGGAGGAAATGATGAGCTTATATTTGATGGGAATTCATTGGCCTTCTCCGGTTCAGGTGAATTGTTAGCTCAAGGAGAGGGGTTCAAAGAAGAATCAATTTTGGTAGATATAAGATCTTCAAAAATTGGAAGAAGAGAATGTGATGATTTAGAGGAAACGTATAAAGCTTTAGTCTTAGGTGTCAGAGACTATCAAAAAAAATGCGGCTTCAAGACAGCTTTGATTGGTTTAAGTGGAGGCATTGACTCGGCTCTTACTGCTGTAATAGCTGAGAGAGCGTTAGGTGCTGAGAATGTTTTTGGAGTGACGATGCCTAGTGAATTCAGCTCTCAAGGCAGCATGGATGACTCGTTATTTTTGGCCAAAAAGTTAGGTATAGGCTTTGAAAAAATATCGATTAAAAATTCATTTAAGACTTTAAAGGCAGAGCTGAGTGAGAGCTTTAAAGATTATGACGAAGACATAACTGAGGAAAATATGCAGGCAAGAATTAGAGGGCTATTTCTCATGTCCATTTCGAATAAAAAGGGGCACTTGCTCCTGACGACAGGTAATAAAAGTGAGCTTGCGGTAGGGTATTGCACTATTTATGGAGACATGTGTGGAGGTTTAGCGGTGATCAGTGATCTTCCAAAAACTTTAGTCTATGATTTGGCGAAATGGGTAAATCGTAATGAAGAGATTATACCTTGGAGTACTATTGAAAAGGCACCTAGTGCTGAACTTAGACCAGATCAAAAAGATCAAGATACTCTTCCCGAATATGAATTTTTAGATCGAATCTTAGATCTTTACGTTGATCAATCTATGGGGGTATCTGCGATTATTGAAAAGGGGTATGATGAAGAAATGGTCAGATGGATTACGAATAGGGTGGATATTAATGAGTGGAAAAGATGGCAATCTGCGCCGGGGCTAAGAGTAACCAGTAAAGCGTTTGGGGTGGGTAGAAGAATGCCTATTGCTCAGCGATACAATGATTGAGGTCATTGCTTGACCTGCCTCATCTTGCGTTGAATTGTTTACCTATGATTGATCCTTGCGAATTTTCCAATTCTCAGCTCAAAGACTTAGTTCCTTATGAGCCAGGTAAGCCTATTGAAGATGTAGCTCGAGAACTTGGCCTTGACCCAGAGAATGTTGTTAAATTGGCATCAAACGAGAATCCTCTTGGTCCATCACCAAAGGCTATTGAGGTCATGAAATCATTGGCTAGTGAGGTGCATATTTATCCCGATGGTGGTGGTTGGAAATTGCGGAATGCTATTGCTCAGAAGTTTTCTTTATCGATGGAGAATATTGTTCTTGGTAATGGCTCTAATGAAATAATTGAGTTTTTGGGGCACTCGTTTTTAAGGCCTGATGATGAAGTGATTGTCGCAAATCATGCGTTTGTTGTTTATAAATTGATGGCGACTCTTTTCGGAGCAAAAACTATTGAGGTGGATGACCCAGGTTTCATTCATGATCTTGATGCTATGGCGAATTCAATTAATGAACGAACTAGGCAGATATTTATTGCAAATCCAAATAATCCAACAGGAACACTTGTGACTCAAGAAGCAATTGATCGCTTCATGGATCGCGTTCCTGAAAACGTAATTGTAGTCTTCGATGAAGCGTACTACGAATTTCTTGATTCTCCGCCAGATACTTTAAAGTTTATAAGAGAGGGGAGGAATGTAGTTGTTATGCGAACTTTTTCCAAGATTCAAGGTTTAGCTGGACTTAGGATTGGTTATGGTATCACGACACCATCATTGGCTTCGGTTTTACAAAAAACGCGACAGCCATTTAATGCTAATCTTATAGCTCAGGAAGCAGCCTTAGCTGCTTTAGATGATGAGGAACATCAAAATAAGACTAAATTGATGACTGATGAGGGAAGAGAGCTTTTACAGAATGAATTTGAAAAGATGGGGATTGAGTTTGTTCCCAGTTTCGCAAATTTTGTATTGTTAAGAGTTGGTGATGGGGATGCAGTTTTCAAAGAAATGCTCAATAAAGGTGTTATTGTAAGAGCAATGAGCGGATATAAGCTTCCTGAGTGGATACGTGTATCTATTGGTACTATGAAGGAAAATTTGAGGTTCTTAGAATTACTAAGATCAATTAATTCTGAAAGATAGAATTTTTCGTGGAAGATACAATAGTAGCGATAGCCAGTCCTCCCGGACAAGGTGCAGTTTCACTGATTAGAATTTCAGGCATTGAATCTGCAAAAATTGCAAAAATAGTTTTTAAGGGAAATAAGTCAAAATTGACAATGACTCCTAGGGTTCAGCAGTTTGGAAGCATTATTAATAGCAAAAAAGATAAGTTGGACAGTGTGCTTATGACTTTTTTCCAAGGTCCGGATAGCTATACGGGAGAAGACACAGTTGAAATTTCTTGTCATGGAGGAATGCTTGTTACTCAGACTGTATTGGATGTCATAATTGATGCTGGAGCTAGGCTTGCTGAACCTGGAGAATTTTCGAAGAGGTCATTTTTAAATGGTAAGATGGATCTAACTCAGGCCGAAGCCGTTATGGATCTTATATCAGCGAGAACATCATTGGCTATGAGGGCTGCAAATTCTCAGCTTGATGGTCGTCTAGGTGAGCAGGTAGAGGGTATAAAAAATGATATACTTGGTATTTTAGCACACGTTGAAGCGTATATTGATTTTCCAGAAGAAGATATATCACCAGAAGCCATTGGAACAATTATTGAGAAATTAGGCAATTTGGTTGAGTTGATTGGTCGACTCATTGACACCGCGGAGCAGGGTAGAATTCTAAGAGAAGGATTGCTGGTAGCAATTGCTGGTCCTCCAAATGCTGGAAAATCTACAATTATGAATGCTTTTCTGGGCTATGATAGAGCGATAGTGAGTGATATCGCTGGAACTACTAGAGATACTATCGAAGAAATGGCTAACATCAAAGGAATACCTGTTCGTTTGATTGATACCGCTGGAATTAGAGAAGTAGATGATTATATCGAAGGTGAAGGAGTAGGTCGTGCAAAGAGGGT
>Ga0163111_10002149_pt1 | contig 12417 bp, 13 predicted proteins | sample CRUFie1St18metaG_FD_109645 | JGI IMG/M metagenome (GOLD analysis project Ga0163111, IMG submission 109645) | Marine microbial communities from the Costa Rica Dome - CRUD Field 142mm St18 metaG | ecosystem: Environmental > Aquatic > Marine > Oceanic > Photic zone | place: Costa Rica: the Eastern... | reverse complement strand
TAATAATAAATCTATTTTACAACTATTTTATGATTTTCTATTATATAATTTTTTAATAATTTGATATCACATGTTTTGTAATCGTTTTCAAAATTAGTTAATTTCAAAAATTGAGGTTTCTTCATTTTATCTGTTTTGTAAAATATATAATCACCATATTTGCCTGTTCTAATACTTAAATCATCATTTATTTTACGAATTAATTTATTTGTACTATTACTTGATTCATCTAATATTTGAATTGCATCTTCTAATGTTATGTTTTTATGTGGTATATTAATTTTCACATAATTTAATGATTTTTTTATATCACCATTTTCTATATAATATCCAAATTTTCCGTTTTTTAAATATACCTCTTTATTTTTGTACATACCTAATAATTTGTCATTAGTTTCTATTAATTCTTCTAATTTGTACTCATTATTTTTTAATTTGTCTATATTTATATCCGATTTTACACTATAAAATCCTAACGAATCATCTTCTTTTTTATATTTTATAACAGGACCATTTTTACCAATATAATAAGTATGTTTATCATCTATTTGTATATTTGTTGTTTTTTTACTATTTGTACTATTTTTGTTAGTTAATTCATTATTTTTTATTAATTCTTCTATAAATATATTACATTCATTACACAAATTTTTATAAACTTCATTATTATTAGCTATTTCATCTAATTTTTTTTCCATATTGTTTGTATAATTATAATCAAATAGTGTATCAAAATATTTTATCAAAAATTCAATTACAAATATCCCTATTTGCGTTATAACTAATTTATTTTTTTCATTTTTAAATTGTTTTTCTTCCTTTTTAATATTTATATTATCTTTTACCAATGTATAAATTTCTATTTCTTTTTTTATACCTTGTACATTTTCCTTATTTACATATTTTCTTTCTTGTATTTTGTCAACTAATGATGAAAATGTAGATGGTCTTCCTATTCCTTTTTGTTCTAATAATTTTACTAATTTACATTCATTTATATGTGATACTAATTCTTTTAATGTTTCTTCACATACTATTTTTTTATAATCTATTTCTTTGTTATCTATATATGATTCAAAATAACTATAATTCGCTTTATTTGTTAAATTTTCTTTACTTTTCTCATAATCTTCTACTATCAAATAACCTATAAATTTTATTATTTCTGCACTATATTTATAATAATAATTCAATGGAGCATTTATTGTTATATTCATACGATTAAATACTGCATCCGCCATTAAACTTTGTAAACTATTTGTCCAAATTAATTTGTACAATTTTATATGTTTTTTATTTATGTTTTCATTTTCCTCTAATTCTTTTACATTTATATTTGTTGGTCTAATTGCTTCATGTGCTTCTTGACTTGTGTCTGGTTTTTTATTTTTATCTTTTTTATTTTTTGTTTTATTATCTTCTTTTTGTTTTTCTTTTTCTTTATGTTTGTATTTTTCTATATTTTTTTGTACATACTTTTTGTTATAGGTTTTCTCTATGTAAATTATTGTACTTGCTATAAATTCTTCACTGTAAAACATACTATCTGTTCTCATATAAGTTATATATCCTAATTCATACAATTTTTGAGCTAAACTCATCGTTTCTTTTGGAGAAAAATTGTATTTATTATTTGCTGATTGTTGTAATAATGATGTTGTATATGGTTGCGGAGGAGTTTTTATTACTTCTTTTATTTCATCTTTTTTTAATATATGTTTATGAATTTTTGATTTTTCTAAAAAATCTAACAATTCTTCTTTTTTGTACAAATCTTTATTTAATTCAAATCTTATACAATTTGATGTAAAATATCCTGATATATTATAACATAATTTTCCTGGATTATTTTCTATTTCTTTATAATTATCATATATTAATCGTAATGCTGGTGTTTGACATCTACCAGCACTTAATGAATTATTTTTATTACTTGTTATATTTTTCCAAAGAAGAGGGGTTATTTTAAATCCCACTAATAAATCTAATATTTGTCTGCATTTTTGTGCATTCACTAGATTCATATTTATTATTTTTGGATTTTCAATTGCTTCTTTTATTGCTTTTTCTGTTATTTCATGAAAAATTATTCTTTTTGTTGTGTTTATATTTAAATTAAACACATCTGCTATATGCCACGCTATTGATTCTCCTTCTCTATCATCATCTGTTGCTAATACCACTTCTGTTGAATTTTTTATCGCTTTTTTTATATCATTTATTACTTTTTTTTTTTAATCAATTATATCATAATTACATTCATAATCATCATTTATTTGATTTAAATTATTTAATTGTCGTATATGCCCATAACTCCCCATAACTTTATAATTACTTCCCAATATTTTCTCTATTTTTTTACATTTTGCAGGCGATTCTACTATTACTAATATGTACGACATTATTATAATAATTATTATATTTTTATATAAAAATTATTAAAATTTTCAATTTTTATATTTATATTTTTATTTTTACTATTTTCATATATATATAATTATGATTGAAACTTTAAATACTGTATCTTTAGGATTGTTCTTTTTGTATTTTGTTTTATTGAGTGGTTCATGTGGTGATGTTCTCAATTGTGGTTTACAAAGATATATTAATAATAACATAATGTTCAAACATGTTTTGATATTTTTATCTATTTATATATTTACATTTATATTAAATTGGTATACCATTGATTCTATTATTGTTGAAAAATTTGAAAATAATAACAATAACAATAACAACAATAATAATAATAATAACAATAACAATAACAATAACAATAACAATAACAATAATAATAATAACAATAATATTGACAAATTATCTTATTTAAAAGATTCTTTATTATATAGTTTTGTTATTTATGTTGTATTTATTATGTCTACTAAATCTGAAGGTAAATATTTAGCTATATTTTTATTATTATCAGTTTTGTTAGTATTTATTCAAATTATGTTAAAAACATTATATGGTTCATATAGTGAATTTGATATTAGAAATATATTTAAATCAACTGATCAAATTGAATATATATTAAAACAAAAAAATATCAACTATGACAATAATTTAATTTTAGTATTAAAAGCTTTACCATTTATATATGCTATTACTTTTATCATATTATTAATAGGTGTTTATAAATATTATATAAAACAAAGAAAAGATCATTTTAAAGATTGGGATTTAATTAAATTTATATTTGGCAATAATAATTGCAGAAAATGATTATATTATAATGATTTTTTTGTTGAACGTGTTATATTTTGAGTTACAATATCTATTAACATACGTCTTTTATATTCATTGTTTTCGGTTATTATTGAATTAGCCCACTTTGTAGTTATTTCTCTGTATTTTTCTTTATTATCATATTTTTTTATTGTTTCGGTGTGCTGATATATTGTATCTTTAATATAGTCAGTTATTTTATTATATATTGGTTTCCATATATTTTTACTATCATGATCTAGGGATTCTTTTGTTTTATTGATTAATTCATCCCATTTTTCAATTATATTATCTATTTTTATTATCTCTTCATTAGTATCACCAGTATCATCACCTAATTTAGAATTAGATAATGATATACGAAAAAATCTAATTTTTTCAAGTATTATTTTTATATACATTAAATAATATAATAAGCGTTCTGCATTTTCTTTATTTACTGAATTTTTGTATATATTTGTAACAATTTCTATCATATCAGTTCTAGTTTGTTTTAAATTACCAATTACTGTTGACATTACACTATCATTACTACCTCTACTATCTAGTTGTGTAATTTTTATATTACTTTGGGAAATTAATTTTTCATAAATTTCTTGTATAGTATTATCATCATTTGTTCTTTTAGTTTCGATATAATGTCCTATAGCACTGCCTAGATGTTTTATATCATTGAAGTCTTGTTGTTGTTCTTTTTGTTTTTCATTTTTTTCTTCAATTGTTTCTTTAATTTTTTCTGAGAAATATAGATTATTTAAATTTTCTTCCATGTTTTCTAAATCTAACAATTTATAATTCATGTTTATAATAATAGCATCAATTGTATAATTATTTATATCTATAGTTGACATAATTATATATATAACATATTATAAATTATATTGAAACTATATTCCAATATAATTTCAAAAATAAATATTTTTATTATAAATTAATTTATTTTTGATTCAATCTCCTTCTTGTTATTTTTTTTGGTTTTTTATATTTTTTTCTTCTTGTTTTTTTATTTACAAAGTTAACAATCCCTCCTTTTGTACTAGTTTCAGTAAGTAATTCATGTATTTGCATAGTATCATTTTCTACTGGATCAATATCCCTCGTATTATATGGATCAACAGTATTGCTTGTTTTATTTATTTGATTATTAATTAATAATGCGTTAAATATTTGATTAGAGCCACCCTCTAGAGCAAGTATAGGTGATGATGATTTATTAGCTTCTTTTGCTTTTTCAATTGTAGCATCAACATCGGATTTTATTTCTGTTATAGCCTGAATTAAATATTGTTTTGCAGATTCATTTATTTTTGTAGATGTATCATTATAAATTGTTAATCTTTTACTAAAATTTTCAAAGTTAGGGTCATTCTCAATATCAAATAATTTATTAATATCTAAACATGCAAACATTTTTTCCACAGTATTAGGAAAACTCTTTATTTGTTCGTTTAATTTTTCATCAAATGTATTGGTCAACATATCTATAAAATGTTGTGTAGAATTTAATGTTAGAAAATCTTTTTTTTTATTTGTTATTTCTTCAAGAAATAAAGAAGATATAGTAGAATGCTTTTCAAGTCCATCAAGTGGGGCTACAGGATGTAGGGTTCTGTTTCGGGGAGTACTAGATCCTAGGGGAGTAATAGATCCTAGGGGAGGGGGAGTATCGCCTACACCTCCTCGCCCCTTGTAATTGTCTAAATTATTCAAATCTTCCCCATTATTAACCAAGGACTGGATTCTATGTAAATTATAGTCATTTTTTTGTTCCATATTTATTAATATAATTATATATTATTATTACAATTTAATATTAATATCAACAATAATATAAATTATGATTTATATTATTTTGATTTACTTAAATTATTTAATTAGTTCAATTTTGTCAATAGCTATTTTACAAGCAAGTTGTTCAGCTTTTTTTTTAATTTTGTGTTCAGATTTAGATAAAAATATTAATAATTCATTATTATTATTTAAATATTCATGTATTTTTTCAAAAGAATTAAATTCGTCAAAATTTTTAGATTCTTCAATATTATAATCATATATTTTTTTGTTGAAACAAATATATACACCCATACAATATAGATTATCTTCATTAGACTTATTATTTTTAAGTTCAATATAATCAGGAGTAATTTTAAATTCTTTTTGAATAATAACTTGTAATCTATTTTTGTAATTATCATTATTATTAATTAATTCAGTCCAATCAACATGTTTTTCAATAACTCTTTCAATAAATAATTGAGCAACTTGTAATCCAGGCCCACAAACAAATACATTATTAAACCAATTATATTCATCTTTAATCTCAATTTTATTAAAATCTAAAAATAAAGCACCAATAAAAGCTTCAAACAAACAACCTAATTTTTTAAGATTAGTTCTAATATTTTTTTCTTCAGCATTTTTAGATATAACAAAATAATTTTGAAGACCTAATTCTAAAGCAAGTTTACCAATATGTTCATTTTTTACTAAAGCAATTTTTTTTTCTGTCATAAATCCTTCGTCATTTTTAGGAAATCTTTTATATAAATAAAATTTAATAACACATTCTAAAACGCCATCACCAACAAATTCTAATCTTTCATTAGATTTAGTTTTTAATGGTAAACAATTATCAGGTTTATCAACTAATGTAATATTACTATTAATATTGTCATTTTTTGGTCTTTTAGTATAGGATTTGTGAACAAATGCCCTCTTATAAATTTCTAGATTAAAAGGTTTAATATTGATTTCATATTTAGATAATATATTTTGTATATCAGAAACATTTATTTCTTTATTTAGCGGATTATATGGATTATACAACATATCATCAATTTTATCAACACCTTGAAATTTGTTACAATTATCTAAATCAATATTACTATCATATTCTTTATATATTTCATCATCAGATGAAGAATCAATAATATTATTATTCATTAACTAATATATAAATTTAATTTTTAAATAAAAATTACAATTTTTTTTTTTATTATATTATATTATATAAAAAATGAAATCTAGTTTGTTTGGTGCTGGAGCAAAAATAGCTGTTCCTGATGCAAGAGCATTTGGAAGTATGGCTGGATTAAATTCTAGAACAAATGTAAGACATAGATATGGATCACACTTGCATAGATTTACTCAAAATAAAGTGTTTAATGACTTAAAGTGTATTGACCTACCATTTGATGAACAAGAACAATGTTTAGTTAAAGGAGGTGTTGGTAAAAAAGCATGCTGTCCACCAACATTAGGTTTGCTTTTCAAACATAGATAAATATAAATATAATGATAATAATAATATATATTTTTTAAAATAAAAATTATATATTATTTAGTTAATAATATTATTTTTGTTAGGTATTATGTAGCGATCTTTGAAATAATTATCTTTAATCAATGTATTTGTATATTTGTGACCACCCCAATTAGTATCCATAGGATTTGCACTTATATTTGAATCACTTACAAAAATTTTGTCTAAAGATGTTTCTTCGCCTATACTTTGATTATGTTTGTCAAAACTAGGATACATATTTTTATTATAAACATCTTTTTTATAACCATCATTGATTTGTTTATAATCAAATATATTAGTTTCAACATATTTGTTTTCATGTGTATTGTTAGTGTTATCTTTATTTTTATAATAAATATTATAATTAGCATCAATATAATTATTCACATCTATAACATTAGGATTATTACTAATATCATTAACATCTAGTAATTCTAATATTGGACATTTCATATTGTTTTCTTTATTTATTTTTCTTATATAAAAAAGATAGTCATTCATTGAATCAAATTTTTTTGGATTATTGTACGATAAATCATAATTATAATTATACAAAAAAATATCATTATTTTTTAAAAATAACAAACTATAACATTTATACTTATTTTCAAAATTCTCATTTTGAATAGTATTAGATGAAACATGAATAAATCCAATGACAAATATAAACAAAATACAAACTAATCTAAATTGAGAGTAAGTAATATTTTTTTTTCCCATATGTTTAATTAAAATAATAATATATTTTATTTATTTCAAATTGTTATTAATACATTGTTCCATTGAAGGATATATACTGTTAGAAACACATTGTTTATTATTATTATCATCCATTTTTTCACAATATCTAATACCTTTGTGTTTACCAATATAACAAAAATTATTAGAATCAGTATCTGAAGCCTCAACTTTGTCTTCTTTTTTTTGTATTTTTTTTATTTGTGTTTTTTCTTTTATTTTATTGATTTGTTTTTTTGAGTTATCTATAACTATTTCACTTCCTTTTGAACTATTATTTATTATTGCTTTAGATGTATTCAAGAAATATTTATCAATTATGTTATTTAATGGATTTAAATTTTGATTAAAAAAATCAATTTTTTCACCTATATATCCAAATAAATTGAATCCTAAAATAGACAAAAATAAAATAAATATTAATAATAATAAAATTATTTTAGTGGGATTAAATATGATACCATGGTCTTTTATAGTTGATAATTTATCAACATTAATAGAATTATTTGAATCTTTTAATTCAACAGATGAAATAGGTTTAATATTAGTATTTAATAATGATCTATTATTAGAATATTGATTATTATCTAAAGGAGTTTTAGATTTTTGTGGAACAAAATTTGATTTGTTTTTTGTAGTTTTTTTATCAACTGTAAATAATTTAGACAAATTAAGTTTTGAATCACTATTCATTTATAAATACTAAATATTAAAAATAATTAAAATAATATTATAATTATGTTGCAAAATAATATTATTTTAAATTTATATATAACACATGGGTTGTCTATTATAAATTTTTATTTAAATTAATTTTGTTAATTAAATTAAATTTTTCTATAGATTTATTCAAATTATTATTTTTGTTATTTAATATATTTGAAGAATTATCATATATTTCATTTTTTTTAATTTCTTTATATATTAAATTTATATTTGATAGTACATTTTTTATATTTCCATCTTTTGATAATATATTTTTATCTTGTATATTACTAGTATCATCTAACAATAAATTAAATATATAATATAATAATGATTTTCTTTTTTTTTTAGCAGAGGTTCCATATTTAATAATAAACAATTTAAAACTACTATCTACTATTTTTTTTTTTATTCTTTTTTCACTATTATTTTGTATTTTGTTGTTTACATAATAAAATATTATATCCCATATTATCCATATTATATCATTTTTATTATTTTCTGGAGCATAATCACGACTTGAAGCTATACATTTTATTTTTTTTTTATTCAATCTATTTTCATATTCATAAATCCATTCTAACCAATATAATACATCTATTATATTTTTTTTTTCTAAATTATAAATTAATTCATTTATTGGTATAAATAATTCTTTTGGATCTTCATTTTTATATATACTCTCAGCATATTCTATTGTTGGTGCATTAAATTTTGAATGTATATTTGATAATTCAAAATCATCTGTTTTATTTAATTTTATACATTGAATTTCATTACTTTTCATTGTATTACACAATATACATATTATTTCACAAAATAAATTTCTTATTTCAATATTGTTCCTTAATTCTAATATATCATTACTGTATCCATTATTTAATATATTTATAAAATTTTCATATCGCATATTCAAATATATACATATTTTATTATTACTCCTATGTATATATTTTGAAAAATACATTATTATTATATCCCATAATTCTAAATAAAATCCTGAACAAATTAATTCTGCTGACCAATATATAGCATTTTCTAATTTATTATTATATATACATTTTATTAATTCTTTCTTCGTCTTTGATTTTTGATAATTTGAAAAAGTTATATTATTGAAATTTTGCCTGATATCGTTTATTATAATATTATTATTCATTACATCATAATTAATTATTATTTTAATATTTTTTAATTTTAATTATTTAATTATTTAATTATTTAATTATTTATTTAATTATTTATTTAATTATTTAATTATTTAATTATTTATTATTATTAAATGAGATATAATTATATATTTGAAAATATTGAACAAAATATCCAAGAAAATATTACAAAATATGTTTTTATTATTTTTTTAATTATTATTGTATTATATTTTTCATGTAATTATATTAAATTTTCTAATAATTTTGAAAATTTCAATAATATAAACAATACTAATTTTGTTTATTTAAACAATGATGATATTTATGATGATTATTATGTTGAAAAGTATGATAAAATATTTTTAAATAAAACTAAAAATAATTTTCAAATAAAATTAGTTAACAATTTAGCTAAAAATTATGATGATAATTTTATTTTAGATATCGGTTCTGGAACAGGTGAACATGTTCATCAAATAGGTAAAAATTACAATATTATTGGTATTGATAAATCTAAATCTATGGTCAACATGTCTAAAAACAAATTCTCTAAATCTAAATTTTATAATCAAGATATTTTAGATAATAATATATTTGAATTTGATAGTTTTACTATATTAACATGCTTCAATTATACATTTTATTTTATATCTCAAAAAAATATCTTTTTTGATAATTGCTATAAATTATTACAAGATAATGGATTATTAATTCTACATTTAGTTGATAAAACTAAATTCAATCCAATTTATTATAATAACAACAATAATATTTTGTACAATCCAAATAAATACAATAACAACATCAATAAATATATTATAAAAACTAACAATATGGAATATTTATTAGAATATGAATTATTAAATGTTGATGATATTATATCTAATACTAATAACAAAAATTCATTTAATAACAACATGTTAAATATACCTTGTATTGAATACAAAGAAACTTTCAAACACACTGACTCTGACTTCATTAGAAAACAAACTATGTTTATGTATTTATTATCTATTAAACATATAATTAGTTTAGCTAAATCTAAAGGTTTTAAATTATATCAAAAAGTAAAAATTAAAGATTTTGACAATGAATTTTTATATGTATTTAAAAAAGTATAATTATCATGTTATTCAGACCTCATTTTTCTTTTTATTATATTATTACTTTAATATATTATTTCATCTTGTATATTTTGTTATTTTTACAAATGAATCTAATATAAATATTATGAAAATTCCTAAAAACAAATATAATATCAATTCTTCTGTAACATAATTTGTTTTTTCTACTTTTTGTTCTTCCACTAAATTTATTAAATAATTCAATTTATTTAATAATATTGTATTATTATTTACATTGTTATTGTTACTTATTATTCCACTATAACTATCATTATAATTTGATAGTGATTTGTCATATAATTCATTTACATCTATTGATTTTTTTGGAATTAAATTGTTTTCATGTTTTTTTATATATTCATCAAATTCTTTTTTATTTAATATATCGTTATCTTCTAATTTTTTATTAGTTGTATTCATATATTCGTCTTCGTTATCATCCATTTTTTTATGTATTGACGATAAATCTGATATTTTTTTTATCTTATTTTTTTCGTCTTGTTTTTCATTTCCTTTAGATTTTATTGTTTTTTTATGAGAAGATATGTTTGATTTTATATTTATATGTGAATCATCTAATAATGCTGGATTTAATATAGTATACATTTATTAATAAAAATCAATATTATAATATTTCTAAAAACTACTTATTTTTTGTAAATATTATAATATATTATTATTATATAATGAAAAAAAAAAATAATAAATTTAAACCTACTAATATGCTCCAAAAATTAAATGATTATACTAAATCTGTTAGTTCTAACAAATTATTTATTGGTGCAATGATGATATTTATGAATATTGGATCTAGACATATTGAAATTAAATTAACAAAATCACAAGAAACATTAATGAAAAATATTGCTACTGAAATACTTATATTTACTATTGCTTTTATCGGCACTAGAGATATTATTACCGCTATTATTATTACTACTATATTTGTATTACTTAGTAAATTTGTATTTAATGAAAATTCTAAATATAATATTTTACCTAAAAATTATAAACAATTAGAAAAAGTATTAGATTCTAATAATGATGGTAAAATTAGTGAAAAAGAAATTGAAAATGCTATCAATATTTTAAAAAAAGCTAATAAAAAATAATTTATTAAATATATAATATTATTTATTTATAATGGCGAATAGTGACATCGATAATTATACATATAATATTAATATTAACATTTACGATATTGATATGTCTTACAATACACGATCTATCGATAATAATATTGTTAAAATAGAAACAATTAATAATCAAAATATTAATTCTAATAATATCAAAATTGATAATCTTAATATTTATGAATTTATGAATAATTATTCAAACAAAACTGACTCTAGCTTTCATTTTAAATATTATTATAACAATGTAAATAATGCTACTAATAATGTTTATATAAATAAAGATATTATATCTAAATGTAAAAAAAATTTTTACAAAGATTTTGATAATATTACAGATAGAAAACAATCTGAACAAATATTTGATAATTTCAATTATATTGTAAACGAATACAAATTACATTTAGAAAAAACATCACCTATCATAAATGCCCCTGCCCCTGCCCCTGCCCCTGCCCCTGCCCCTGCCCCTGCCACTGCCACTAACAATGCCACTGCCACTGCCATTACTTCAGCTATTGCCTCTGCTACACCCATATCCCAAGCTTCAAACACTGTCAATTTACCATCACCTTATTCGCAACAAAAAACATATATTAAAAACTTTGAATTTATATTTAATTACGTCAATCAATTACTTAATACATATAGTGCTTCACAACTTTCTGCTGGTAATAAATATGTTCTTTCCTATTTATATTTTAAAAAAATATTAGAATATGTAGATAGTTATAATTATAAATTTTGTAATGTAAGCACTAGTAACAAAATAAAAGAAAGTTTAGGTATATTGAATGATATTAGTTATTGTTTGCATAAATTAAATTTTAATAATATTGATAATGAATTTACCGAATGCTTTAATAATTTTGTATATATATGTAATATCAATAAATATTATCATCATATTCAAAAATATTCACCTATTTTAAATGATTCTTTATATATGTTTAATAATATTAATTATTTAATTGAAACATTTTCTAAATCGAATACTTATTATGATTTATGGTTCATGTATAAAATATATCGTGATT
>Ga0163111_10002148_pt1 | contig 12422 bp, 8 predicted proteins | sample CRUFie1St18metaG_FD_109645 | JGI IMG/M metagenome (GOLD analysis project Ga0163111, IMG submission 109645) | Marine microbial communities from the Costa Rica Dome - CRUD Field 142mm St18 metaG | ecosystem: Environmental > Aquatic > Marine > Oceanic > Photic zone | place: Costa Rica: the Eastern... | reverse complement strand
TGCTGTAGCTGGTGTTTTAATTTTCATAGAATCGTAAGTGCCTTTAATTACATCATCATTAACACCTAATCCTTTAATTACATTATATACTTCATCTGAATCTGTAGGACTTCCTGCTTTCTTCCAAGCAGTCATTAATTTTTCTGCTGTTACTTTTGTTGTAACTTGTTTGGCAGCGCCTGCAATGCCTGCGCCTGCTTTTCTTGCACCCTTACCTATAGCGGCACCTGCAATTTTAGCACCTTGTGCTGCTTTTGCTCCTGCTGCTTTAGCACCTCTAGCAACTGCACCACCTACACCTTTCGCTGCTGCTCCTACTTTTGCTGCTGCTCCGGCAAGTGCTCCTAGTGGATTTTCTTCAAGTTCTTGTTTGTTGTAATGACGTACAGCATCAAATGCACTTTCAAACATAAGTTTGTTTTCAAGCATGTGCGTGTTAACATTTTCTAGTCTATTAAACAGTAGATATACTTGTCCTTCTGATAATTTTTGACCTTTACTAATTTTACTTTCTTCTTTAGCAACTGCACCTTCGCCAACAACAGTTTTATCTTGCATCGCTGTACCCATTGCAACCGCAGTTGCAGCAGCACCAATGCTTTTAGCAATATCTTGTTTAAGTGTATTAACGAGTGTGGCAACATCTGCTTTAGAATCTGCTGCAACACCTGAATACTCGTCCATAAAATCCATTAACTGTTTAAAGTCATCGTCTGATAAGTTTGCTTTATCGATGTTGTCCCATAAAGGGTGTGTTGGATTTGTAAATACTTCTTTAATCATCATTACAGGTTTACCATCAGCATCAACACCTTCAACACTAACTGTGCTTGAGAATGTAAGTGGTGGATCAATATCACCAACAGTTGAAGTAATCTCTGATTTAAACATGTCACCAACTTTAATTTCGTTACCATCAGGTAATGTAGTTGTTGTTAGTGTTGGTTGCTCACCGGTCCAACTTGTAGCAAGTGATTTATTAGCTGAAATTTCTGTTCCCATAAACTTAGCATCACTTAGTCCTTTTTCCATTTGAAATATTTTTTGTACATCATCTGGATCAAGTCCTTTACTTTCTGCCCATGCTTTTACTTCTGGGGAAATATTTGGTTCAGTATCAAAGTTAATACCTGCTTCTTTTAATCGATCAGCTGTAACTGTTTCTGCATCTACTGTTTTAACATCAAGTGTACCTTCTGCGCCACCTGGTCCATCAGGATCGGTTGAATCAACTGATGTAGAAGTGGTTGTATCTCTTGCTAGATCCTGTCCTTCTAGTCCAGCATAATCAGCAAGTGCATCTCTACCACCTAGCTCACCAATTTTCTTTGATGTCTCAGCAAACTCTGCTTGTATAATTTCTGCTTCTTCTCCACTTACATTTTTAAGTGCTGTTTCTAGTGCGTTTTGTGTTTTAAGTAAATCTTCAATTGCTTCTGGTGAAACGTCTTCAAGGCTAGTTGCACTCATCGCTTCTAGTCCGTTAACATCAATTGTTTGTCCATCACTAGCAATAATGGCCTGCGAAATGTCTGGATCGATAAGATCGCCAACTGCTTGTATTGCAGCACCAGCAGCAAAACCAACTGCACCAGTTTTAACTGATTTACCAATTGATGTTGAAAGTTCTTTACCTTGTAAAATGTCTTTTGTTGCTCTTGCCAAGAAACCTGCTACAGCACCACCTAGTGGTCCGCCTGCTAGTGCAGCAGCCGATGTCAAAATAGCAACCGCTACAGTTGCTTTTCCTGGATTTTCTTTTGCCCAGTCACTGACCGCTTTTACACCTTGTACTACTTTGGAATCTTTGTCGCCGATTTTTTGTTTAAGTTCATTGAACTTGGCATCCATGTTTTGTACAGGACCTGCCTTTTGAATAGCACTGCCAAGATCGTCAATTTTTTTGTTGATTGCACTTGCAAACTTACCTACAGCATCAGTACCTTTACCTACTGCTGTTCTATTACCGCCTGCATCAGTAGCACCCTGTTCAATGCTTGTGAATAGATTGTTAATTTGATCTGGTGTAAGTGTTGCTTCAGCAACCATACGCTCAAGATCTGCTACCCACGGTTGAATAACCTTTTGCTCCAACAGGAGCATTTCAGGATCATTCCATGATTCAGTAATATATTGTTGGTGTAGTTGTGCTATCCTCATATCATCATCGCCAATTGTTTTTTGTCCGCAGGATTTAGTTGATCAATTTGCTTCTGTATTCCTGCTGGAATTTCGTTTGTTGGTGCTGCTGCTTGTGCAGCCGGTTGATCGCCTGCTGTTGACGCTGTATTCGCGTCAGTGGCACCATCTGTGCCTGTTTTTGCTTTGTTAAATGCTTGTTTAAAACTTGAAGCAAACCCACCTGCACCAGGTTTACCTGTGTCTGCTGGATCTACTTTGCCTGCACCCTGTGATGCTATACCACCTTCGTCTGATGCAATCTTGTCTTTGGCTGCTGCCATAAAAATTTTGTCTAGTTGTGCGCCACTAAAGCCTTCTGCTATAGTTGGCATGTTTGAACGATCAACGCTTGCCGCTAAATTTGTGTTACCCGCTTTGGCTTTTGCTTGATCTGTTTGTGTTGGAATCGGTGCAGGTTTTGGTGCTACCTTTGCGGCCGCATTTTTTGCTCCCTGTGCAACGCTAGTTGCGGCGCCAGCCGCCGCGGAAGCTGCTTTTTTAACACCTTTTGCCGCTGCTCCTACTGCTGCACCAGCTTTTTGTGCCATAGTAGGATCTTTCATTGCTGCTTCTGCGCCTTTAGTAGGATATCCGTTTTTCTTTAGAAAGGAAATTACAAGTTCAGGTGTTGCTCCTTCAGCACCACCTACTTTACCTAGAAATACATCAAACTTATCTGATATCTCGTTGGCCATTTTGCCAACTTCAAGTTCGCCTTGTGCTCTACGTCCCATTCTACCAGGTGCTAGTGTTTTTGCTTTCGACCCTAGTTTACCGAGTATTCCCATAGGACGTTCATCTAATTGTTGTTCTACTACTATATCTTTAAGACGCATATCGATTGTTCCATGTGATTCATATATGTATTTATTTAAAGAACAGCTAAAGCTGTTCTGCGTTTTCGCTATCGCTCAACGCACTTGCTTCGCATTTACTTATGTGAAAGTGATGAAGTGTTAAAAATATTTTAACTATTAACTGCGAAGCAGTTTTAGCATTATCTAGATTGTATGGTCACAATTAGCCCGTTGCGGGGCCAAAGGTGTGTTTTGAACATTATCTGAGTTCGCACAGTCACAATAGCGTTAGATCTACAATGCAATATAAAATTACACAGCGTAGGCGGTTATCCGGTACCTACTCAATCCGTCTTAGTTTCTTATGTACAACGGCAGTTTATAATATAAACGCTAACTTACACTATAAACCTGCGAGAATTACTCGCTCTTTTAGCCTATTTTAAATACTTCATAATATACAGCAAATCAGTTCTACGTAGGCGTATCTGATCAGCGTCCTGTTAAGGATAGTGCTGTTATACCTCTGCCGTTAACCAGAATTCCTTACCGTCACACATCAGAACGGAGTTAGGGCCACATAATTGCGCCGTGGCGGGCTTATTTAACGGTGTTTGAGCTGTTTTGTTAGCCTAGGGATATATTGTGTATTAGTTGTGGTACTGTATAAAATGCAAATTAAGACTCATTTAATCGTTTAATTTCTTCTTTTAATAGTTTAGAACTGCCTACTCTTACATTGATTATGCCATTGTAATAGTCGTCCGATTCTAACACTCTACGATCAAATTGTTCTTTAGCCTCTAAGTAACTTAGTACGCCTCTGCTTGGACAGTAATGCAATATTTCTCTGGTGAATTTTTCTTTGCCTAACTTCTCTACATCTGCTAGTAAATGGTCACTAGATCCCCAATAGTCTCTCCAGTCACTTTCTACTTTTGAACGTCTTTTGTTTTTCTTGCCCTTGAGTGGTGGGCGTGTTTTTTTGAATTTTGCTAGTTTTTTGTCTATGTATTTTCTGTCGTTAGTAAGATTTGTAATCAGATAGACAAACCCTTCACAGTCTTCTGGAAGTTCGTTAATCTTCTTCTTCTGGTAGGTCCATTCTGACGTCATCATTAGTAGTTACTTTCTTTGGACGTCCGACCTGGCCTTTTCTGGCTAACTTTCTTTCTGCTCTCTTTTCTTGTACTTCTAGCCTGCGCTGACTCGCATGTTTTCTTATTTCACTGAGCCAAAATCTTGCCTTAATGCCTGCCTCATCACTACCATGATACTCAAAGCGTTCTTGCCACTTAAAGTATTTCTGAAATGCTTCAATCATCTGGTCATGTGAGTCTGTTGCCATACCTATTCCACAATTTCAACATCATTGCTGTAAGATGTAAAACCGTTTTCTTTGATTACTTTTAGTACGTGATTAACACGACTTGTTAAATCATCTCTATGACTGATTAAGAATACATTTTTCTGTCTTTCTCTAGTCATTTTCTTAAGAATACCAATGCTAGATTCTACTCCAGCACTATCCATACCACTATCTACAAGCTCATCAATGAATAGTAAATTAATACTGTGATACAAGCTCTCCCAAACATCACGGAATGCCCAACTCATAGATAAAATAAGTCTGTTACGTTCACCTCTACTTAGATTGTCAAAGTCTAAATCTTGTCCTAATTGTGTAATTGTTACAGTTAGATCGTTTTGGAATTCAACAATGTGCGGCAAACCAATTTTTGCCAAGTAATATGTAATACGCTGATTCAAATATGCAAGATTTTGTTCAATAATTTTCTTACGAACAAAACTGTCTTTGTTTGTTAACAGTTTATACAAGAACTCTTGATGATCTTTTACTTTTGTTAGCTCATTGAGTAGATCAAAACTTACTTCTTGTATCGCTGTATCTTCTAGTTCAGTAATTTGTTCAGTGTAAGGATTAACATCATCTTTCTTTGTTTGTAAATCTTTTTCTAATCCTTCAACTGTGCTTCTGTGTTGCAATGCTTGTTCAAGTGTATCATACTGTGTAGGAGGACAACCCTCAAGTTCGCCAATATCTGCAATAACAGTTTGATGTTCTTGTAGTTGCGTACTGTTTTCTAGTATGTGTTGCTCTGCTTCTTTCTTTAATTCTTCTTTAGAATTTAAAATTTCATCTTGTTTACTATCATGTAACTCTTGACCACATGCATAACACTTGTGTTCTTTAAGTAAAACAATTTCGCTATCTAATTTTTCAATTAGTTTTTCTTGCTTTGCATCATCTGCTTCAATATTAGCAATCCATCGTTTTGCTTCTGCTATCGCTGACTGCTTTTTATTAAAATCATCTAAACATTTGTGTGCTTCAATTTCTGCTTCAATATCAATTTCTTGTAAAATCTTAATACTAGATTCAAGTTCATTAATAGCAGATGTTTTTTGCTCTTCCCACAAACGTTGTTTGCGTCCTAACGATTCAATATTTTGTTGTATTTTTTCATTAGATATTTTAACAGTTTCAATCCTCGTGTTTTCTGTACTCATTTCATCTCTAGTACGTTTCATATCTTCACGAAGTGCTTCTGCTTTTTCAGACAGAAGTGTAATACCTAGCAACTGTTCAATAATTGCACGTTGATCATTATTTTTTAGTGCAAGAAAAGGTTCAGTATATGTGTTCAAAGCAATAAGATGTTTGAACATATCATGTGACATGCCAAACAAGTCTTCAATTACTTTTTGTGTTTCTCTACTATCACCTTGACTTTCATCTGTATCTTCTTCAAAGTCTTTTCCATTAATAGTAAACTTTAAGATGTTAGGCTTTCTACCACGTTCAATCTTGTAGTCAATACCATCTTTTTCAAAGTTAATTGTAACAAGCATTGCTTTGCTGTTAATCTTGTTAATAAGATTATCACGTTTAATATTTGTTAAAGCATTGCCATATATTGCATAGCTGAGTGCGTTGACGATAGTAGTTTTACCAGTGCCGTTTCTGGAACCACTATCGTCACCACCTAAGTCTAGGTTCTCACCTAGTACAAGCGTTAATTCACCTTTGTCAAAATTAATTGCTTGAGTCTGGTTGCCCACACTCATAAAATTCTTTACTGTTAGGTCTTTAATTTTTATCATTGATTACGTCCGAGGTCCCTGTAAATATCTACTAACATACGTTTGTCAATTGTATCGCTTTCAATTGCTTCTATTTGATTCATAACAATTGTGTCAACACTTTCGAATGTTAGATCAATAGGATCAACATTTGACTCTACTTCTACTTTCTCTGGAATAAGACTTAGTTCTCTAAGTTTGTACTGCGGAATAAAAGTTTCTCTAATAAAGTTTGCTTCTTCAAAACTAATAGGCACATCAATAGTAACACGACAATGCATGTTTTCACCTAAATTAGAATCAGGATCTTCAAGTAACTGACTTAGTTTGTATGTTCTAAATACAGGTTGCTTTGGCCATGTTTTGTATTCAGGCGTACCACCCCATTCTAAGAACATCATACCACGTTCATCGTCCCATGCATCTGCATAGTTGTGTGGAAATGCATTACCAATATATGTTACATTACCTTTAGTTTGTCTTTTATGAAAGTGTCCACTAAACACATACTCTTGATTTACAAAGTGATCTGCTTGTAGTGTTCCGTGATCAGGCATTTGCACCATAGCGTTCATGTAAAACAACGGAAGTTCAAAGTGTCCAAACACATATCTACTTTTAATCTTAGGAACCATCTTCCATTCTTCACCTACAAGCCAAGGAAGTAATGTTACTTCTCCTTCTGTAAAAATATCTGTAATAGGAATAATGTTAGGAAACAATCGCATAAACTCAATAGAGTTAATCTCACGTTTGTCTTTATAAAATAAATCATGGTTACCTACCATAAAGTAGGTCTTTTCAAATGTTGCGTTAATTCGTTCTAAGTTAGAAACAGTATAGTTCATTGTGCTAACATCAGTTGTTGCACGATTGTGGTGCCAGTCTCCTAAAAATATACAAGTCTCAGCGCCACCGGCCTTTGCTTCATCACAGAACCATTTTACGAATTCTTCGCAATCTATATTGTGCGTTCTACTTCCACCTTTCATACCAAAATGTATATCAGTGAAGCAGGCTGCTTTCTTAAATAACGGCATCTTTACTCCTTATGTTATTGTAACTAACTTTAAGCAGTTTGTCAAGTCTTTTTCTTTGCTTTGGAATCTTTATGTTTGTTAGGATGTGCATCAGCATTTTGTCTAGTCCAACTTGGATTCATACCGTTCATCTCTAAAATATCATCTCTAATATTTTGGTTACGTTTTTCGATATTAATGATACGTACAAAACTATTAGTAACAGCAGCGGTATAGTAAGCAAAAGGATTATTACTTTTAGATTCATCAAATTGTAGTCCTATTTGTGCCAGTTGCAATATTGCTTGGCCTTTCATTTCGTCATTGTAAGTGTAACCACGTACATTACCACGTGTTGCATACCTATCGCATAACTTCATAAACATTCTTGCAAGGTCATCTGTCATCTGTCCACATTTTTTATCGAAGTAACCGTTTTCCATACCTCCTACCCAATGACTCTTACCTACACATATTAAGTTTCCTTTATCATCAAACTTCCAATGTTGAAAAGGCGGAAAATTTACTTTCTCGTGCTTGTCTGCAACAGTCTTAACTGTTTTCTTGCGTCCTGGTTCTAAAGGTACATGATCAAATGTCATAATCCTAAAGATTAAATCTTCTTTTTGCATTTTACGATAGTCTATTTCAAAGCCCTTAGCAGGCATTTTCTTACCTGCGGCTTCAACAGCGGCTTCGTGATTCTGTTTAGCAATTCTTGATGCTCTGTTTCTTTTTGCTTCTGCTACGGTTCTAATGTTAATTTTTTCTAATGATGGCAAAATAATGTCGTACTGTGCATAGCTATCGTCAGTAAAAGAACAGAAAGTAGACTTACTGCGGTGTATTTCCGCTAATAAATCCTTATTTGTTAGATATTTTATCTTTTTTGGTTGCCCAATTGTCATACGTAAATTCTCCGGTTATATAAGTAATATAATAGCACATAATTACAGAAATAAATAGTATTATTAAGAGGAAATTTTACCAAAATGAGTTTACCGAAAATAGCACCTTTAGCCGTACTTGTAGCTGGCGTTGCGGTCGCCGTTGACCAGCAGCAAAAGAACCAAGCCAAATTAGCCCAGGTATCAAACCAGGCAAAAAGTGATTTGGACAAATTAACTAGCGAACTAGGCGGTGATGTAGGTTCTGCACTTAACCAAGCATCAGGCTCATTGCAAGGTGCTTTAGGTGAAGCAGGTGCTGCTATCGATGGCGGCATAGGTAAAATAGGTGATGCTGTAGGAGCGGTAACTTCAGCTGTTGGTGGAAACTCCATTAGTAACATTGCTGATAATGTTGGAACAGCATTTGGTTCTGTATCCAACGGACTTAATTCAGTTGCGGCAACCACAGCAGAGATATCGTCCACCATATCTAAATTAGGTATTGGTGGTAACTTGGCTTCTGGCTTCCAAGATTTTTCTGCAAACGTTGGTAAAGCAGCCGGTGTTTTAAATAATTTATTAAGTCTCAAAAGAGGTGTAAATCTCCCTGCTGGTGGCGAACTCTTCGAATTTAGCGAAGGCGCCGGGGTTAAACTAGAGCCCCAGAATCCAAATGATTGGCGTGTAAGAATTAATGCTAACTTTGATCACTTTGGTGCAAATCCTTTATTTGCACAACTTAAACAAACTGGCGGAGTAATTTTTCCATACTTACCAGAAATAACATTTTCAACAACCGCAAACTATACACAAATAGATCCTGTACATAATAATTATCCTTTCCAGGCTTACAAGAACTCACAAGTGGACGAGATATCAATTGCAGGAGACTTTACAGCAGAGTCAAGCAAAGATGCTGCGTACTGGATTGCAGCAACAACATTCTTTAAAGCATCAACAAAAATGTTTTTTGGAACAGGCAACTTAGCAGGTAATCCACCTATCATATGTAGACTACATGGTTACGGTGCAAACGTATTTGACGGTGTACCAGTTGTAATTAAAAACTTTTCTGTTACACTACCTACAGATGTTGACTATATTAGATGTACAGAAGCATCAACAGGACCTAAACCAACTTGGGTACCAAGAAAAAGTAATATTAGTATTTCAGCACAACCGATATACAACAGAGAAAGTCTACGCAAGTTTTCATTGGAGCAATATGCTAAAGGACAAATGGGAACTATGGGAGGATTTTTATAATGGCAACATACAAAAACAATTCTCCCTATAGAAATACAAATCAAAATAGCATGTATTTAGAACTGTTAAAAATTAGAGCGGTTCCTGCATCAGCAGATGATATTTTGTACACCATTGAACCACACTATAATAATAGACCTGACTTGTTAGCATTTGATTTATACGAAGATCCTAAACTTTGGTGGGTATTTGTGCAAAGGAATATGTCAGTAATCAAAGACCCTATCTATGACTTTGAAGCAGGCAAACAAATTTATATTCCTAAACTATCAAATCTAAAACAGTTTTTAGGAATATAACATGTCGCTGTTTAATAGACCTCCACCCATAAAGGACACAGGACTAAAGCCATTCAAAGGAACGTTAAGGACTGGCGAAAAAATTAGAAACATAAACGGAAAGAGTTATGTTGTTCCAGCAGACGTAAAAAAGCCTGACGGGTCAGCAGCACTTACACAAGGCAATGCTTTTGCAGCATCAAACATTAGCCAAGGAAGTGCAATACCTAAAATACAAGTTTTCGATCTTGATTCAGGCAACGAAATATTATCTACAAGTGCTATCAAAGAACTTGCAACAAATGCAATAGCACAAGTAGTAGACGACGAAACAAAAACAATTGATGCCGCAGTTGCAAATGCAGATGATTTTGCAGACGGAGATGCACCAAAGAATAACGGTATACCAAGTTCTAAGCGTTCATTAGAAACACCAGGACTTATTGATAATCCTTTAGAAAAATTCTCAACGGTTAACCAGTTATGGACAATGGCGGTTCTAACACCAATGCAATTCAACGATCCAAGTTCTTATAGAACAGGCGATTTAGGATTTGCTGGCCAAGACTTTAGTGGCGGTGGTATAACAGTTAAGTCAGGAATTATTTTTTCCGCAGGTGGTCGAGGCGACCAATATAGAACACGAATTGACGGTGGCAAAAGGCCTGAATACTTTGTTGATAACTTTAGAATGACAACTGTTATGTCAGCAACAGAAGGTACAGGTAACACAAACGCAATTAATTTTGACTTTGAAATTTTTGAACCATACAGCATGGGACAACTTTTAGAGTCGTTGCAAGTTTCAGCTCTTAAAGCAGGATATCCTAATTACTTAGATGCTCCATTTGTGCTGCGTTTAGATTTTGTAGGCTTTAGTGCAGACGGCACAGAAGAAAAAACTATTAATGCTGAAGGTTTAAATCCAAAGTATTTTGTAATGAAACTTAAAAAGGTTACATTCAATACCAACGAATCAGGAAGTACATATCAAGTATCAGCATTTCCATACAATCATTCTGCTTACTTAGACACAGTTAACATGCTATTCAATGACATTTCAATAACTGCTCCGGAAAAAGGTACAGTTGAAGAAATGTTAAAAACAGGACCTAAGAGTTTAGAGAAAGTTTTAAATGACAATGAACAGGCTTTGATAAAAGCAGGTGAATATTCTATACCTGACAAATATATTATTGATTTTCCTGAGAAGTCATCGGACTTTACATCAGGTGCAAGGCAAACAGCAGAAGAAGAATTTAATGAAAGTGGAGCAACTGCTGACGCAGACAATCCACCACCTGATGGAAATAAAGCATTTGGTAAAAATGCAACCGGTGGACAAGTTACACAGACATCTTTTGAATCTAACTTTATAGGAAAATCGCCATTTGGTTTTGATGCAACAGCAGGAGGTAACTTTAACTGGGAAAATTCTTCAATGTATAGAGCAGGAGATTCTAAGTACAACGAAGAAACAGGGCGTGTTGATCGTTACAAGATGAGTATCAACATCAAAGAACGTGAATTTTTGTTTACACAGAAACAACCTCTAACTGATGTTATAACACAGGTAATCCTAAGTTCAAAATATGCTAAAGATGCAATATCAGGTGATGAAAATAATAATAACCTAACACCAGAAGGTTACATTAAGTGGTTTAAGATTGATGTGCAAGTAGCATTTTTAGATTATGACCCACAAATTGGCGACTTTGCTAAACAGTATACCTACAGGGTAGTTCCATATTTTGTTCATTCAAGTATTTTTAAAGCACCAGGAACAGCAGTAGATACAGCAAACTTGCAAAAAACAATTGCTAAAAGATATGATTACATATACTCAGGGCAAAATGTTGATGTTCTTAAATTTGATATTAAAATTAACAACTTATTCTTTGCAGGATCTTCGCCTACTGATCCTAAGACCGCTGGTGACGAGTCAAATCAAAACACTAGAATAGCTGGTCAAGGGCCACCTGAAACAGGTGTACAGTCAGCAACCAATGATGAAGAACAAGCACCTAACATGGGTAAGAAAAAACAAAAACGTGATGTGTCTTTACTATATGAAAACACCAAAGGTGGTAGCGGATTTAAAGATGTTGAAAAATTAGTTGCTGAACGATTCCAAAAAGCATTTGTTGAAAACGGATCAGGTGACTTGATTACTATTGACCTTGATATAATTGGAGATACGTATTGGATTGTTGAAAGCGGCCAGTCTAACTTTATAGATTCAGCAGCGCCACGTTCTCAAACAACAGGTAACGGAGAAGCTAATTATCAAGGAGGAGATGTTTACATCTTTATTAGTTTTAGAACTCCTCAGGATACAAACGTAAGCACAGGACTTTATGATTTTGCAAATGATAGACCTAGTCCATTTAGTGGAGTATACAAAGTTTTAAGATGTCAAAGCACATTTAAAGGCGGAACATTTGTACAACAACTTAAATGTGTTAGAATGCCAGGACAGCCAATGGACTATGGAGGAAAATTACCCGCAGGTGCAACTAACAAGCCAGCAATAACACTTGGTCCTGTAGGCGCACTACCAACTGAAGTTGGCCAAGAAAAGAAAGCAGTTAAAAATCTTGAAAGAGCAGTAACAATAGAAGATGTTGAAAAAGCAGGAGAGAAATTTGCTAATAATGTTCTTGCTAAGTTTGGTATGAGTGTAGAAGGTATTGAAAAATGGGCTGCTAAATTACCAGCAAGTGATAGCAACTTTAAATCTTCACCGCCTAAACCAAAACTGATTGAAAAAAGAAGACAAGCCAACGGCACGTTGGTTAACTTTAACATTGATAGAAAACAGCCATTTACAGAAAGTAAGGATAAAGACGGTAACACAATTAGAATTTATGATCCTAAATTACTTGA
>Ga0163111_10002147_pt1 | contig 12425 bp, 13 predicted proteins | sample CRUFie1St18metaG_FD_109645 | JGI IMG/M metagenome (GOLD analysis project Ga0163111, IMG submission 109645) | Marine microbial communities from the Costa Rica Dome - CRUD Field 142mm St18 metaG | ecosystem: Environmental > Aquatic > Marine > Oceanic > Photic zone | place: Costa Rica: the Eastern... | reverse complement strand
TGTTGATGCAGATATTATTCTTGATAAAAGGCTCAAAGGTTTTTGGGTGGGGTACTCAGTGTATTCTTTCATTAAAGGTGAATTTGCTTCCATAGATTTAATATCATTCCATACGGATCCAACTAATTTACCTTCATCAGCAAAATATTTATATTTTTTAGAATTAATTATTCTTTCTCTGTAAGCTCTTCCATTAGAATCTTTTTTTCTAAAATGAGTTTTTAAACTAGATTCAGAAAACTCAGTTTTTAATAATTTTGAGTCCGAATTAAAAATGAAATTATCAGATTTTGAATAAACTAAAATATCGTTATGCTGATTACTCCAATAATTCTTACTTTTTGCTCCATTATTAATATTCCAAATGATATAACCCTTTAAATTCTTTTTCCCAAAAATCTCATCCAATATAATTTTTATATAACTACTTGTTCTGTAATCAACATGAACATATATTGACCCAGATTGATGGAGAATCTCATATAGAAGTTTTATATGGGTATAAATTTGATTCATGTATTCTTCTATTGAATGACCAAATACATCTTGGTATGCAATTTTTTTGTTACCTTTCATAATTTGATCTTTTTCAGTGAAATATGGAGGATCAATGTAAATCAATTTTACCCCTCCATTTGCATCAATTTTTTTTATTGCATTTGAATTAATTATTGAAGATGCTGCGATATTATTATTAGATTTTATTAGGAGATTTAATTTATTGTCATTAGCATAAACATCAAGATAATTTTTCATTGATTCATCAGAAAATTGTTTAGAGTTTTTTATCTTTGGTTTGCCTTCCCAATTTAAAAACATTATTTTTCTATCTTACTTAAAAGCTCTATACAATCTTCTAAATTGTCTTCGCATAAGATTAAAGTATTTCCTGTTATTAAATAAGCATGATACCTAATTGATGTTGGGTTTGTAGGATCTCGATTTGTAGGCCTTTTGTTAATTGCTTCTTCAGCATATTTCACTCCATATTCAATTGCGTTTGAATGTGAGTCATAAATCCAAATTTCTGCATCCCTTCTATTAAAAAATCCATACCATATCCCTTCTGTTGATTTAAACCCAGTATTATCTAGTTTCTTGTTTTCTTTCCATCCAGCATCAACAAAGTCCTTAATTTCGTAATTTAAATCGATATTTGTAATAAGAGATGTCTTAATTTCTACTTTTATATCAATAGTTTCACTGTTATTGCCACATGAAGTTAATAAGATGGTAGTTATCAATGTTAATAAAAACGACTTGTACATGCTAAAAGTATATTTGTTAAATCTAAAACTTCAAGTTATTAATTTTCTATTCAAAAATTACAGTTTTATTTTTATTTAAAAAAATCCTTTTTTCACAATGTAATTTTATAGCTTTTGATAGCACAGTAGATTCTATATCTTTACCCATTTCAATAAATTTATTTACACCCATTGAGTGATTAACTCTTATTGTTTCTTGTTCAATTATTGGGCCTTCATCTAAATCACTTGTTACATAGTGGGCAGTTGCACCAATTATTTTTACACCTCTTTTTTGAGCTTGATGATAGGGCTTGGCTCCTTTAAATCCTGGTAAAAATGAATGATGTATATTTATTGCATTACCTTCTACTAAATTACATATATCTTCTGAAAGTATTTGCATATATCTTGCTAATATCATCAATTTAGAATCAGTTTTTTTAAAAATATTTATTATCTGCTCTTCTTGATCTTTTTTTGAATTATTATCAATAGGTAAATAAAAAAAATCTATCCCATTTGATTCTACTAATTCTTTATTATCATTATGATTAGAAATAACTCCCCTTATATCTAAGTTCAAGGAATCTTTTTTTAAAAATATATTATTCAAACAGTGAATTTCTTTTGATATTAAAATTAATGCTGGGATTTTAATACTTGAAAAATTCAATTCCCATTTCATCTTGTAATCTTGGGCAACTTGTTTTTCAAAATCTGATTTTAACTTACTAAAAGATAAGCCGGTAAATTCTGATGAGTCTTGATGTTTATGAAATTCTGTCCTCATAAAAAAGTTATCAGTATCTTTATCATTGAATTGTCCAGACTCTAAAATATTAAAACCATTATCAAATAAAAACTTCGTAACTTTAGCAACAATGCCAGGTTTATCTTTACATGAAATTGTTAATATTAATGATTGCAATTTATTATTTCTTTTTATGTTTAAGTTCTTCTTCTAAGGATACATACTTAACATTATTTTCATCACACCATTGTTTATATTCATCGTCAGTCTCTTTAGACCATGCTGTTCTTCCGTAGTAATCTTTTAAATGTCCACCAGATGCCAATTTTTGTCTTACCCATACTTCCCAATCACTGTGCGCACCTGCAGCCTCAACTAATTCTTCAGCCATTGTTTGAGGTACTACAACTGCTCCGTCATCATCAGCTACTATAATATCGCCAGGCATCACTAGGGTGCCTCCACACGAGATTGGAATATTAACAGCATGCGGATATTTATTAGTTTGTGTATGAAAATTCGGTGTTACACCTTTGAGCCACATTCCAATTTCTAGTTCTTGAGCATGAACAAAGTCTCTTATGCAACCATCAATAACAACTCCAGCACCTCCTCTTCCCTGGAAAAAAGTTAACATCATTTCTCCAAATACACCACTAGTCATATCACCCATCGCATCGACTACTACTACGTCACCAGGTTCTGTTTGGTATAGTGCGTGCCTGTGTAATTGTAATTCAGGGTCACTATATTCATCTTCGTTATAAACATCTTCTCTTTTGGGTAAAAACTGTAAAGTTATCGCTGGTCCTGCTACACATTTTCCAGGAGTTTTAGTTGTTGGCCCCATTATAAAAGGATTTGATATACCCATTCCGTATAATGTGCCTGAAACTGTTGCGCTTCCAAGAGCCTTTATTTTTTCAATAATCTCTTTTTTTGGTCTATTTATTTTTGGTATATTTATCATGGTTGCCTCTTTCTTTTTAACTATTTTATATAAATAAAAAAAATAAACTAGGTTATGGTGCCGAGGGCGAGAGTCGAACTCGCACAGGTTGCCCTACTGGTGTTTGAGACCAGCGCGTCTACCATTCCGCCACCTCGGCTAAATATTATTGGCTACCTAAATCTTGGTTCTAATAAAAGAACATTTTCGGTATTATACGCAATTTTTACTGCTTCTTGTATATATGATATTGCTTTTTTGATATCAATATTTTCATATAAAAGTCCTAATGATTGATTTGAAAGAACTAAAAACGCAAAATCTCTGTGCTCAGAGTCAAAATCTAGTTCAGTAGAAATAGTAGCTTCAGAAATAGAATTATTAAAAGAATTAATAGAACTTTCAATTTCATTTAAAACTCTTTCAGCTTCTCCTTTTACCCACCAACTTTGAGCAGATTGCAAACCAGCAGAATCCGACATTTTTATCCCAACTTCAGCTTCACTTTTTCCAAGCTCTATTTCTCCTACAGCTACTAAAACATTAGAAAGAATTTCTTGGGGCCCAAGATATTGTGGCATCAAATTTCTTAATCTGATGTATCTTCCAATACTTTCATTTCTAAATAATTCAGGATTTCTTTTAGACATCTCCCAAGTAATTGTGGTTATAAAAAGCTGTGTATTGAAGGAATAGGGGGATCTCTGCTCGAAGCTAAGCAATCTTTCATACATTAAAGGAAGTAATGCAGCCGCTTCAGCGGAATTATTTTTATTTTCTACTTGATAAATTTTATAAGAAAGTTTGAAAAGCTCAGTTTCAATTATTTCAGATCTATTATTGTATTTCGATGCAACCTCAAGACTCTTAATAGCATCTTCAATATTGCCATTACTAACCGCGTTAATTCCATTTCCTAAATTAAATGAACTTACAAACTTATTAAAATTATTTGCTGTAAATATTAAAGAAATTGAAATTAAAAGTAATGAAAAAATTGGAATTAAACCTTTTAAATTAGAATTTAAAATATCATATTTTTTTTCTTTTAGGCTTGCCGTTTTTATTGCAACTAAAGCGAGAATAGAATAAGTAAATAGAAGGTCAGAAATAACTGCTAGGCCAAATAATTGTTCAATAATCCTTGAAAATAAGATTGCCAAGAAAGCAATAATTAAAAATTTTTCATTGTTATCATTTACTTTTAATTTAGAAATCAACATAAATAAAAAAGAAAATATTAAAAATAATAAAAGTGAAATACCTAATAATCCATTTTCAATAAAAATATTCAAAAATATGTTGTGTGCATTTGATGAAATTACTATTCTTTCCTGAATAGGAACCGTTATTGGGTACACATAAATATACATATCAGGACCATAACCAACCATAAATCTGCCAAATGTTGAATTAGAATTATCCAAAATATTTGGCCAAGATTTTATTAATCTAAGGGCACCAATCCAATTTTCTCCTCTATAATTAAATGAATTTGGTGATAAAAATTCTGTTCCAGATTCTACATCGATCGATAACTCTAAATCCTTTGACAAGCTACCTGATCTTTCTACGAGACTGTCAAAGAATTCATTATCATCTTCAAAAGTAGGTATGTTTATTATTAGCAATGAAAATAAAATTGGTAATAGAAATATAGTAATTGTTTTTTTAAATGACCTAGAACACAACATTAAATAGCTTATAAATATAATTAAAAAACCTATTAAAAATGAAATTAAAGGACCCCTACTTAAGGTAAGAATTAAAGAAGATAATTGTATAGAAATAATTAGTAAAGGGTAAAAAAGTTTAATTCCATTTTTTTCTTCTAACTTAAAAAATATTAAGTAATAAATAATAGTTAATTGTATTCCTAATACCAAAACAGATCCAAAATATATTGGGTTTCCGAGTGTGCTAACAATTCTTGTTTGGTGATAAAAGGTAAAAGTTTCAAAGATATTTGGAGCAATAAATTGAAGTAAGCCCACGATTGAAATAATAGTTGTGCTAATCAATACAGATTTAAATATATTAACTATATTTTTTTTATCTTCATAAACTATAAATATACTTAAAAAAATTATAGATAATGCAAAATAGGTTTGGAATGAATTCGAAGACATCCCATATTCTCTTCCAAAAAGACTCCCAAGTAAATTAACAGAGAAAATTGAGGATAAAAAAAATGAAGTTAATAATAATAGAACAGAAGTTACAGCTAATTTATTTGAATTTAGTTTATTAATTAATTTTGAAGGTTCAAAAATAATTTTTAAACTTAGCAATAATAACAAGATACTTGAAATAAAATGTAGTAAAAACTCCTTAGGTAATTGATAAAAGCCAAATAATTCCTCTGGAGAAAATACTATCGGTATTGATACAATTGCAAATAAATAAACACCTTCTATAATTTGATTATTATATTTAATTAAATTTTTAAAATTCATACTTATTATGTTGAATAATTCAATAAAGTTAGTCAATCCTTTAGTTTTTTTAGATCTAGCATCAACTGATATAGATTTAAATAAGGCAAGAATAGTTAGAATATCAACAATTAAAATATTACCAGATAGCACAAAAATATTCGTCACCAACTTGATTAATCCTGAACATAAAATATCTAAAGAAGCTGTAAAAATTCACGGGATAAGCCAAAAAATGATAGAAAATGAAAAACCTTTTTCAAATTATGCAGAATCTATTTCAAAGCATCTTGCGGGTTGTGATATTGTTGGCTTTGGAATTAAAAGATATTCATTGCCTTTATTGAGGAAAGAATTCAGGAAAGCAAAAGTTTATTTTAGTATAAGAAATCGATCAGTAATCGATCTCATGAGAATTTATCATAGGGTTGAGCCTCGAGATTTTAAATCGGCTTATAAAAGATTTGTAGGCAATAAATTAGACAATTATTATGACTCACGAGAGAGGGTGGAAGGGATGATTGAAATTATGCAAGGCCAACTAAATGAATTTACTGAAATACCTGATTCTATTTCTGAAATTGTGAAATGGATTAATAAATAACTTATTTAATTGATTTAAGTAACTCCTCTATCTCATTGCACCCTGCATCATCAGGAGGTGTGGCATAAGTAACTTTTAAATTACATTGAAGTATATTTTTACCAATTACCCTTACTTCATTTAGCGTATCTTCTTGAAAAAAAGTCTTTGTTATTTTTTCAACTAATTCTTGATCAGGCTCTTCATTGAGCATATGGACACTAAAGTACTTTGTGTACCTGTCCTCTTTATCATCATAGGTCGTGAATTGCTCTCCATCAACAATTGTGTGTACTCCAAATATATTTAATTGATTATTGCCTAGAAATAAATCAAGACTTTTTGACATTTCGCTACATAATGACGTTATTTCACTTTTTTCTACTTGAGGGTAGTTTTTTGACATTACAAAGAAACATTCTTCTTTACCTGATGATACAAATTGATCAAAAGTGCCGCTCATAGATTGAACACTCTTTTGATTTAATTCAAGTTTTTTTACTTCCATTCCATTTTCAGTTCTTATAATGTTCAATTCATCATTATCTTTTGGCAAGTGAGTAGATAATGTATATCTAATAAGTACATCATCGTTAAATGAATTCGATGAAACTGTTCTTAAATTTAATGACGAGAAAAAAGATTCAGCATATAAATCTTGATTATACAACCTTTGAAATTCAGTTTGACTTGAACAAGAGATTGAAAATGTAAAAATTATAAAAATTATTGCTTTAAATAAATTCATATTATAACTATACCTAAAATTTAGTAATATTGTTTTATGATTATTGATACTCACTGTCATGCTGGAATAAATTGGTTTGAGCCAATAGAAAATTTAATTTATCAAATGGATTCAAACCAAATTGAAAAAGCTGTATTGATACAGCATAAAGGATCAACTAATGATTACCTTTATGATTGTAAAAAAAAATATTCAGAAAAATTTTCAATTGTTGCTTCAATAAATTGGGACAGTAATTTTGAAGCACAATTAAATGAATTTACTTCCAGAGGTGTTTCAGGTGTGCGGGTATATTTAAATTTTTCAGAAATATTTAAAAATAAGGGCAATGAATTTTTTCAAAATTGTTCTGAAAGAAATCTTGTAATAAGTTTAGCTTCTAATTTAGAAACTTTTTCATCAATTAATTTCAAAAATGTTGTACTAAATAATAATGACACAATATTTGTGATTGAGCATTTAGCTAGTGCAGGAAATATTAGCTTATCGAATAAAAATATTAATGATCTATTTAGAAAAGTATTAAGTTTATCTAATAATGATAATTTATACATGAAGATTCCAGGTCTTGGAGAATTAAACATGAGGCCAGAAATACTAAACAATGATTATCCATTCACTGAAGATAAGTCAGGCTTGATAAAAAAAACATTAAATTCATTCTCATCAAATAATTTGATGTGGGGTAGTGATTATCCTCCAGTATCAAACAGAGAAGGTTATAGAAATTCTCTAAACGGTATATATAATCTTAGCTTTCTGAATAAAATTGACAGAGAAAATATTTTTAGGAATGTTCCTGAGAAATTGTTTTTTTAGAATCTTTTGAGCCAAGTTTATAATCTTTAATCGCACTCCATGAGCAACCAATTTGGATGCCAAACACATGCAAATCAGTTTTGTGCTCACTTTGCGTTAAGCCACATATAATACAAACTTTACAATCTTTTTCATTCATAAATATTATTTTATCACTAAAATTAAATTAAAATTTATTTTTAAAATAATTTTTAAATTCTTTAATAAATTCTTCTTTATTTGTTTCAAAAGCTTCACCATGATCTTCACAATAATCAAATGGTACATATTTACTATTGTTTGCATAAGAATATACTCGTTCAGGATGAGAAATTGGCACTCTTTCATCATTCTTGCAACTAATAATTATTAAAGGATACTCAATTTTATTAATATTTTTCATAGATATCTCAACATCTTCTATATTCATGTTTTGAAATAATTCACCACTTTGTATAATCCCAAACTTTAACAATTTTGATATGAAGTGAGGAATAGGAGTTCTGTCAGAAACTTCCTTGGTAAGTAATTCAGTTACGCTAAAATATGGAGTATCTGCAAAAACGCCAACAATATTAACCTTTTCATTATTGTGGTTAATTGCAGCATCAATAACAGCAACTGCACCATAACTAATGCCGTATAATCCAACTTTATCAACATTATGATTAGTATTTAGGTATCTAATTGCACCATAAATATCGTTTTTCTCTCTAATACCTAACCCTAAAGGAGCATCCCCAGAATTACCATGTCCTCTTAAATCAAATGTAAGTATCGAATAACCAAGATTATGAATTTCTTTCATCATCTCCAATTTACCTTCACCACCACTTCTTTCAGAGTCTAAACCATGTACCCAAATTATAGTTCCGATATTTTTTTCATTTTCTATCCACCATCCATTTAAATCTATATCTTTGGAATCATATGACTTAAAACTAATATCCTTATAATTTAAAGAATATAAATCGGGAGTTTCTTCAAAAATATTTCTCTTTGGTTGAAAAGCTAAATTTGTTATATACATTGAAAGAAAAATGTATATCAATACAATTACTAAAATAAAGGGTATTATTATTTTCTTTAAAATGTTCATAGGATTAATGGACAATAGATTACGATATAAATATATAAAATGAAAATTAGATTAAAATTAGACAGAGAATTTCATTTAATAGATCCTATTTTTTTTAAAAAAAAATTTCGATATATTTCCCAATCTATTTTAGCTTCTGTAGCTTTATTTATTGTACTTATAATTGGAGATAATTTTGCTCAAGGTGCAATAATAGCAGGTATTGCTGGGACTACAGCTTTAATTTCATTTGCACCGCACTCTTATGCCGCAAATACAAGGAGGGTGGTAGGAGGGCATTCACTTTCAATTATTGTCGGAATAACTTCAGTATTTTTAATTTCTTTATTTATTGTTGATTACGAAACTGCTTCAAACTTAATTATTTATTTAAATTCAGCAATTTCTATTGGTGTATTAATTATTTTAATGGGTGTATTAAATTGTGAACATGCTCCCTCGGCAGGATGCTTATTAGGTTTGACATACGGTGGTGTTAATCTGAATAGTGTCGCTTTTATTTTAATCTCAGCAATTACATTATCTATCATAAGATTAGTATTGTTAAAGTGGATTAAAAACTTGGTTTAAATTATCACAATTAATACGCCAGCAAAACAGAAAAGTATCCCAATGACCCCATTCTTATCTATCTTCTCCTTCAAATAAATCCTGGCCCCAATAAGCGCAAATATAGGTGCGCTACTTCCTAAAATTACTGTTAATGCAGCTTCAGAAAGTTCAAGGCTTGTAAACCATCCTAAACTAGCAAAAGTTGTAAGTAATGAAGCAAAAAAGAGCATATTAAATTTACTTTTAATCATTACGAACTCATTTCTTTTTAGTAACAAATATATAGGAGTGCATATCATAAATGTTGTTGTTGCTCTTATTAAAGTTACTGGCATTACAGATGCAGACTTTAAAATATCATCCATAAGTAGAGCTCCAGTTGCCCAGCATAATGGAGTCGCAATGCAAAAAAATAATGCTATTTTTAAATTTGATCCTTCTTCAACAAAGTTTAAATTTTTTCTACTTCTAAATGTTATTGAAGCAATCCCAAGCAATATTAAAATTGCACCTAAATAAATCATTATAGAAAGGGATTCAGAAAAAAATATAACACTTCCGAAAATAGAAAATAATGGAAATAAACTATTGATTACAACAAATGCCATGCCAACTTTAACGTGCTTGATAGTAAAAATGTAACTCAAAGATCCTGTAAGATTTATTAACGAAGCTGTAACACATAATAAAAATGTTAATAAAGTAAATTCTTTGAATAGGCCCCATTGCCCAAATATAGAAATAAGAATAATTAATATTGTTCCAGAGATTATACTTTCAAAATAAATAAATGATGCCCTTACTTTACTAGGCAATGATTTTAAAAGTACACCTGAATTACCCCAAAAAAAAGCTGAAAGTAACGCACAAATTTCTCCAATACTAAACATTAATATTTCTCGAGTGCTAAAATTGGATGTGCTTTCATTTAGTGGAGTATAAATTAATGAGTGAGAACGAATCAATAGAAATAGGTAATAAAATAAATATTTATAATAATGGCTTATGGTCTTATAAATTAGAAACTGAACAACTTATAAAATCTAATATAAAAAAAGTTTTTGACTTTTATGCAACACCAAAAAATTTAAATTTGATAACTCCTCCATTTTTAAATTTTAAAATTTTAGGAAATTTTATTGATACAACAGCCGAAGGGATGGAGTTTACATACAAATTAAAACTGCATAAAATTCCAGTTTTTTGGAAAAGTAGAATTGAACAATGGGATCCGCCAAACAAATTTGTGGATAAACAATTGTTTGGTCCATATTTGAAATGGCATCATTATCACTTTTTTGAGGCCGTTGGAGATTTAACTAAAGTTATAGATATTGTTTATTACACTGTCCCAGGAGGGGCGTTAATACACAAATTATTTGTAAAAAAAGATTTAATTAATATATTTAATTATAGAAAAAAATCTTTGGATAATATATTTAATTAAATTAGGAGAAATATGAGCGATCAATTTAAAAACAAAGTAGTCTTTATAACGGGTTCAGCAAATGGCATTGGGAAAGCAGCAGCAGATGTTTTTTCAGAAAGAGGAGCAATACTTGCACTGTGTGACACAAATGAAAAACTTCTAAATAATGTGCATGAAAATTATTCTTCAAAAGGCATAAAAATAATCTCAAAAAAAATTGATGTAACTAATAAGGATGATTTATTTAAATTTACAGATCAGGTTATTTCAGAATTTGGACGTATAGATATTTGTGTTCCAAATGCTGGTGCAATTGGTGGTTCAGATTTTGCTAAAAGAAAAGATTATATAGATGATGACTGGGATATAACTTATTCAGTTAATGTAAAGGGACTTGTTAATACTACTGATTCAGTAAAAGAACATATGATAAATAATAAAAATGGGAAGATTGTTATTGTTTCTTCTCAGGGCGGAAGAAAACCTAGAGGAACTGGAGATAAAGGAAGAGGTAATGTTTTGAATCCCTACTTAGTTTCTAAAGCTGCAGCTATTCAATTTACACATGCACTGGCGATTGAATTAGGAAAATATAATATTAATGTAAATACTGTATGCCCAGGAAGACTTTACACATCATTTTGGCAACAGATTGCAGAAAATCACAAAGAATTAAATGATGATTATGCAAATATGGAACCTTTTGAAATATTTAAAGAACAAGCAGAATCATATTTTCCATTAAGAAGGGCACAGAATCCAAGAGATATAGCTTATTCAATTGCATTTCTTTCATCAGAAGAAGCATCAGAAATAACTGGGCAAGCTTTAAATATTAACGGTGGTGGGATTTTAAATTAATTCTACATAAGCTTAAAAATGTGTAGTATAATCAACTTATTAGATATAAATAATTGAGTTTAAACTACATGACAACAACAAGATCACTTAACCAAATCGTTAAAAGATATAAAGATTCGTTGATTGATGGTGATTTAAAAAATGCTCTTTCTTGCGTAAATTTAGCACTAGCCAATGGTTCAGATGTAAAAACTGTTTATAAAAAAATATTCACTTCTGCCCAAAGAGACATTGGTCAAATGTGGCATGACGGTAAAATTTCAATTTCTCATGAAAATAGAGCTGCTGGTATAACACTTGAAATTATGTCCAGACTCAGATCAAATTTTGAAATTGAAGATCCTGATGCACCGCTTGCAATAGTAACAATTCCTAAAAATGATAATCATACAATTGGCGCTAGGATGTTTGCTGATTTTCTTATGATGGAAGGTTGGAGAGTAGATTACTTAACTAATCACAATATAAATGAGTATCAAATTCCAAATGATGATTTCATAAAATACATAAATGAAATTAAACCTAAAATGATAGCTATATCAGTAGCAACAGACATGGCATTCATCGAATGTAATAAATTAACTAGCTTCTTTAAAGAAAATTTTCCTAAAATTAAAGTTATTTGGGGAGGTCCTGGTGTTGCTAGATCACTTAACATTGAAATAGATATTGATTTTAGTCAACCAGAAGATTTAAAAAAATACTCAAAAACTTTTGAATTGTCATCTAAACCAGATTTTATTTGCTGTAGTAATTCTGCATTTGAATCAAAAGAATGTAAAAGTTTTTTAAATAAATCTATGAATCACAGTGGAGTTGAATCTGTTGATGAAACACTTCAGAAAATAGGTAATAACATTAAATCTTTAAGAGTGTCTAAGGGAATAAGTCAACAAGAGCTCGCTAATCTTGCTTCAATAGATAGGGCTTTCATTAGTACAATAGAAAATGGTAAGAGAAATCTTAGCGT
>Ga0163111_10002145_pt1 | contig 12429 bp, 11 predicted proteins | sample CRUFie1St18metaG_FD_109645 | JGI IMG/M metagenome (GOLD analysis project Ga0163111, IMG submission 109645) | Marine microbial communities from the Costa Rica Dome - CRUD Field 142mm St18 metaG | ecosystem: Environmental > Aquatic > Marine > Oceanic > Photic zone | place: Costa Rica: the Eastern... | reverse complement strand
GTTTTTATATGGCTTGATAGGCTATCTTCCCACTTGGCAGATTCATTTTCATTTGTATTTTTTGAAATACTATCACTAGTGTTGATATTTTTTACTTCATCAGGTATGTCATCTATAGTGATATTAGACGACGGTGCCATAACTGTGATATAGCGACAGATGTTCTCAAGCTGCCTAATATTTCCAGGCCAATCATACTCCTTCATAACATTCATAGCATTATCATCTATATTTTTCATATCACTCTTGATCTCTTGTGCACTTTTTGTTAGAAAATGTTTTACCAAAATGCCAATGTCTTCTTTCCTCTGCCTTAAAGGAGGTAATTCAATTCTAAAGACATTCAATCGATGATATAAATCTTCTCTGAATTTTCCGGTTTTTATAAGTTCTTCAATATTCTGATTAGTAGCCGCAATAATTCTTACGTCAGATTTAATTGGTTTTTGTCCTCCAACTCTATAGAATTCATGACTTGATAATACTCGTAGTAATCTTGTTTGTAATTCTGGGTGCATATCCCCAATCTCATCAAGAAATAAGGTACCTTCCAATGCTTGTTCGAATCTACCTATGCGTTGTGATTGTGCGCCTGTAAAAGAACCTTTTTCGTGTCCAAACAATTCGCTCTCTAATAATTCATGAGGAATAGCAGCAACGTTGATGGCTATAAATGGTTTATCGGATCTTGGACTGTTAGCATGTACAGATTGAGCAATAAGCTCTTTTCCAGTTCCAGATTCACCTCTTATTAAAACTGTAATATCGGTTGTAGAAATTTTTCCAATAGCTTTAAAGACATCTTGCATTGCCTCAGCTTTACCTACAATTTCACTTCCAGACTCGTGAGCATTATCACTTGCATCCGCTTTTTTAATTTTTGTAGCTTTTATAGCTAATTTCCTAATTTCATTTATATCAAATGGTTTTGTGAGATACTCAAATGCACCACCCTTATAGGCAGATAAAGCATTATCAATATTTGCATGTGCAGTAATTATAATTGTCGGAATCTCAGGAAACTTATCTGATACTTTCTCTAAAAAATCTAAACCAGACATGCCCGGCATTTTAATATCTGTAATTATTAAATCGGGCTTTTTAGAATTAAGGGCAAGTAGTGCTTCAGAAGCGTTAGGAAAAGACTCTATTGAGAATAAATCCTCTAATGCACTTGTACATATTGTTCTTATACTTTCCTCATCATCTATAATCCAAACGTCAGTCATCTTCATAACTCCTTATAGGGAGCACAATCGTAAAAATTGTTTCTCTGTGTTTGCTTGAACATTCAATTAATCCTGAATTTTGCATAATTATTGACTGCGCTATAGTCAAGCCTAATCCCATCCCATCATTTTTAGTTGATACCATAGGATAAAAAATTTCTTTCAGCTTATCTTCAGGGATACCTGGACCATTATCTACTACATCAATTTTAGCAACTAGAGAGTATTTATCATTTCCTATAGTGTAACTAGATTCAGTCCTTGTTCTTATGGTAACTTTTCCATTGTGCTCAAGTGCTTGAATAGAATTTCTTACAAGGTTTATGAGCGCTTGAATTAATTGTTCTTTGTTTGTTAAAACATCAGGAATGCTTGGATCATAATCTTTTTCAAAATTAATTTTTTTATTCTTTAAATCAAATTTAAATAAATCAATAACATGTTCTGTAGCTTCATGAATATTACTTTTTGATTTTTTAACAGATGTTATTGGAAGGGCCATATCATTAAGAAGATTAACAAGACGGTTGGATTCTTTTTTAATAATTTCTGTAAACTTCAGATAACTACCATTTAACGATTTTTCTAAAATCTGAGCAGCGCCAAGAATACCTCCCAAAGGATTTTTAATTTCATGAGACAACCCTTTAATCATTTCACGTGTTGCTCTCTCTTGTTCAATCAAATTTTGTTCAAGCGAAATACTATGCAATCTTCCAGTTTCTGACATTTCTACTAAGATTATGTTTTCATCATTAATAGTCACTTTGGATATATTACAATCAACAATTTTTTCATCCCCTTCAAAGTTTTTGAATTTAAAGTCTCTTATCATTTTTGTATGATTTTCCTCTTTAACACTTTTAATATGTTGAGAGAGCGAATGATGCCCTATACTTGCTTTAAGAGTTATGAGTTTCGGAAACTTTTTACTAATTCCTAACAAGTTGAGACCAGCAATATTCACAAAATAATATGTTTCATCCTCACGAAGAGCTATTATTCCTGAAGACATATTTTCTAAAACATCTAGAAAAAACCTTGAATCAAGTTCTATGTTATTTTGTGCTTCCATATCATTCTATATGCTGCCCTTTCAGGCAGCATATTTTAAAAGTTTAGAGATTATAGTACATTTCAAATTCACAAGGATGAGTAGATTGTCTTAACCTTTGAACCTCCTCTGTTTTTAGTTCTATATATGAGTCAATCATATTATTTGTAAAAACATCCCCAGCATTGAGGAATTCTCTATCTTTATCAAGCGCATCTAATGCCACCCACAGACCTTCTGCCACAGTAGGAAGCATTTTCTCTTCTTCAGATGAAATGGAAAATAAATCTTTATCCATTGCAGGACCTGGATCAATTTTATTCTTGATACCATCAAGCCCAGCCATCATCATCGCTGAAAATGCTAAGTACGGATTAGCAGTTGAATCTGGGAATCTAACTTCAATCCTTCTAGCCTTATCTGACATAACGTAAGGAATACGGATTGATGCGGATCTATTGCGAGCAGAGTATGTAAGTATTACTGGAGCCTCAAAGCCAGGTATTAAACGTTTATAGCTGTTTGTCGAAGCATTAGTGAATGCATTTAAAGCTCGAGCATGTTTTATAATACCACCAATATACCAGAGTGCCTCTTGGGACATGTTTCCATATAAATCACCTGCAAATATATTCTTTCCATCTTTAGAGAGTGACTGATGGACATGCATACCTGAGCCATTATCACCAACAACTGGTTTTGGCATGAATGTAGCAGTCTTTCCAAACGCATGCGCAACATTTTGTACAACGTATTTATATTTTTGAACTTCATCTGCTTTTTTAACTAATGTGTTGAAAAGGGTTCCAATTTCACATTGCCCGGCAGTAGCTACTTCGTGATGATGAACTTCACATTGAACACCAACCTCATGCAGTGTAGTAATCATTGCTGAACGGCAATCCTGAAGCGCATCAACTGGAGGAACAGGGAAGTATCCACCTTTTACAACTGGCCTATGCCCCATATTTCCATCCTCATAATTTTTACCGCTGTTCCAACATGCTTCTGTTGAATCAACTTTAAAAAAACAACTACCAATTTTATCCTCAAATCTAACATCGTCAAACACAAAGAATTCATTTTCAGGTCCAAAATATGCTGTATCAGCGATACCTGAATCTGTTAGAAATTTTTCCGCTTTTTTTGCAATACCTCTTGGATCTTTTTCATATGTAGAACCATCAGCTGGTTCTATGACATCACATGTAACATTTATAGTTGGCTCATCAAAGAAGGGGTCAGCAAATGCAGTTGATGTATCAGGCATTAAAATCATATCTGATTCATTGATGTCCTTCCATCCTGCAATAGATGAACCATCAAACATTTTACCTTCATCACAATCTGTTTTTATACCCTCATCAGTTGCTGTAACGGTAACATGCTGTTCTTTACCTTGTGTATTAGTAAATCTATAGTCGATAAATTTCGCTTCTTTTTCATCAACTAGTTTTTTTATATCTTCTGCGCTCATTGTTTCCTCACTAGTATTTTTTTATTTCGCACATACATACATGCATTAATCATGCCATTTTTAAAAACCCTGTTATTCTGAACACAAACAATATTATATCACAAAATGCACAATATAAATGCACTAAATGCTTATAAATGATGCAAATGCACAATATAAGAGCACACTATAAATATAATATAAGTGATAATATTAAATAAAACTTATGTGATAAATCAATATCAAAGTATAATTTCCATATTCATTAGGAGCTAAATTGACACAACACACCATGGAAGAAATAGTATCTCTTTGCAAAAGAAGAGGCTTTATTTTTCAATCAAGTGAAATCTACGGCGGTATGCAGGGTTTATACGATTACGGTCCACTTGGTGTTGAGTTGAAGAACAATCTTAAAGCCTCATGGTGGAAATCTATTGTATATAATCGTGATGATGTAGAGGGTTTAGATACATCTATTCTTACTCACCCTAATGTTTTAAAATATTCTGGACACGAAGAGACATTCACCGACCCATTAGTAGACTGCAAAAGTTGTGGCTTAAGATTCAGAGAAGACCAAATTCCCGAGGAATGTATCGGTGAGGAGTTAACTGAACCAAGGGATTTCAATTTAATGTTTAAAACTGACGTGGGCCCTGTAAAAAATGACTCGTCTCTTGCATATCTTAGGCCTGAGACTGCTCAACAAATATATATTAACTTTAAAAATGTATTAGATTCTACTTCCAGGTCTCTACCTTTTGGTATAGCACAAATTGGCAAATCATTTAGAAATGAAATTACCCCAAGAAATTTTATATTTAGAGTACGTGAATTTGAGCAAATGGAACTGGAGTTCTTTGTTACACCAGGTGAGGATGAGTCTTGGCATAAAAAATGGATCGATTATAGGGTTAAATGGTGGAACGAGCAGGGAATACCCAATAAAAAACTAAATCTTTTGACTGTCACAGGGGATGACTTAGCTCATTACTCCAAATCTACTGTTGATATTATGTACCAATTTCCACATGGGGAAGAAGAATTAGAGGGCATTGCTAATCGTACTGACTTTGATCTAGGATCACATACAAAGAATCAAAAAGATTTAAATATTACAGCTAAAGTTAAAGACAACATAAATTCTAATACAAGACTTGCTATTCAAGATGATAATAAAGATTGGATTGTTCCCTACATCATTGAGCCATCTGCCGGTGTTGATAGAGGGGTACTAGCGGTGATCAATGAGGCTTATACAGTTGAAGAGTTAGCAGATAATAAAAATAGAACTGTTCTAAAATTAAAAAAACATTTATCGCCTATCAAAGCAGCTGTCATACCATTAAAAAGAAACAATGAAGAGCTTGTAAAAATTGCACACTCAGTTAAGTCATCTTTGCAAAAATATCAAATTGGTAGAGTTGTAGTAGAGAATACTGGCAATATTGGTAAAAGCTACCGCAAACATGATGAGATAGGTACACCTCTGTGCATAACGATTGATTTTGACACCATTGAAAAAAATACTTTGACAATAAGAGATAGGGACACAATGGAGCAAACAACTTTGTCGCTAGATGAAATCAATGATTATTTTATAACATACTTTTCTGATGTCTGATAATCATTATATAATCTTAGATAGAGATGGTGTGATAAATCATGACTCACCAGGTTACATTAAAAATGCAAATGAGTGGAAACCGCTACCTAGAAGTTTAGAGGCTATCTCTCTGTTATCGAAAAATGAATATAAAATACTGTTAGTATCTAATCAGTCGGGCGTAAGTAGAGGAATAATTGATTATGAAGATCATCTACAAATTCATGCTAAGTTAATATCATTAATCTCTCAGCATGGTGGTAATATTTTTTCATCTTATTATTGCTTTGATCGCCCAGATTCAAAATCAAATTATAGAAAACCCAATCCTGGGATGTATTTAGACTTTGCTGAAAGATTAAACTTGGATCTATCGACCACCTTCGCAATTGGTGATTCTCCAAGAGATATGGAAGCTGCTCTAAGCGCAGGGTGTAAGCCTTTGGGTGTAACGACTGGTAATGGAAAACAAATTAAAGACAAAATGCCAAATATTGAGATGTTTGATGATCTATTAGAAGCGGCACAATTTGTTGTTGATTATGATAAGCAGTACATACTTAATATCTAAGTCATTCTTATTTTGGGCTAATTTGATTCTATCTGTAGTTGTATTTGGCCCCGTTGCTTTTATATTTGGATTAATCTCCTATAAATTATGTTTGATAATTAGTAAAACATGGTGCAAATATAATCTATATTTTTTGAAAACAGTTTGCTCATTGTCGCATGAGTACTCTGGCCCAAATCTTAATGAACATAAAATTGTTATATCTAAGCATCAATCTGCTTGGGAAACTATTTTTTTAGCAGCGCATGTGAACAATCCAATCTTTATATTAAAAAAAGAACTTCTTATGATACCTATATTTGGTTGGTGTTTGTATTTATTAAACAATATCTCGATTGATAGATCAGATGGCGCATCATCATTAAAAAAGATTATGGGTTCATGTAGTTATCATATTGAAAATAATAAAACACTCATTATTTTCCCAGAGGGTACTCGTCTTCCATTTGGTTCAACTAGTCATATTAAAAAAGGCGTACTTAAGATTATAAAATCTTTAAAATTAAATTCTTTATTATTACATCATAACGCTGGTAAGTACTGGCATAAAAGCTCTTTAATAATACATCCGGGAACCATTAAGATATCTACTTTGACTCTGAATTATAATAGCGATTCAAATACACTTCAGAGAAATATTGAGGAGCACTTTAATTTACAAGAATAACTAAGGAGCTGGATTGGGCTGCATTTCATGAACTTCTTCAATTTCGCTAAAAATATCTTCACTTAAATTAATATTTACCGATTCTATATTTTCTCTCAGCTGATTCATTGTCGTAGCACCAATTATATTGGAAGTCACAAATGGTCTGGAATTTACAAATGCAAGAGCTAGATGTGTAAGTGATAGGTTATATTTTTTCGCGATACTTGCATATCTCTTCACAGATTTTAAACATTCATCATTGCTATAGCGAGTAAACCAATCACCATATAAGCCTAGTCTAGAATTTTTATCAGTTTTCTTTATGTATTTTCCAGTTAACTGTCCGAATCCAAGTGGAGAATAAGCTAAAAGCCCTACGTTCTCATGTTGTGATATTTCTGCCAAACCTACCTCATAAATTCTATTTAATAATGAATATGGATTCTGGATACTAACAATTTTCTCAAACCCTTTATCCTTATGTAATTCTAAGTACTTACTCGTTCCCCATGGAGTTTCATTAGATATTCCTATGTATCTAACTTTTCCAGACTCTACAAGTTGAGACATGGCATCTAAGGTTTCTTCGATTGGCACTCCCAACTCATCGGAGTAGTCATATCCTAACCGCCCAAAATAGTTTGATTTCCTCTCTGGCCAGTGAGTTTGATAAAGATCTATGTAATCCGTTTTTAATCTTTTTAGTGATTCATCAACGGCTTCAAAAATATGTTTTTTGCTGAGTTGCGTGCCACCTCTAATGTAATCCATACCAGGCCCCGCTACTTTTGTTGCTATGTATATATCATTTCTATCTTTTCTTTTTTCAAGCCAGGTTCCTATTATTTCCTCAGTTTTGCCTTGTGTTTCTTTTTTTGGAGGTATGGCATACATTTCAGCAGTATCTATAAAGTTAACTCCTTCAGAAATACAATAATCTAATTGTTGATGCGCTTCTTTCTCATTATTCTGCTCTCCATAGGTCATAGTCCCCAAGCATATTTGGCTTACATTTAATTTTGTGTTACCGAGTTTTTTATATTTCATAAATACAATGATTTTAAATATTATTTATAATCCTTATGATTTCTTGTAAATAATCCGTTATATTTATATTATACCCACTTAACAGGAGTTTATGAGGTTTTAAATATCAATTATTTAGTCTATATCCAGTCACTCTTTCTCAATTTTACAACCTGGCTGCCTGACGCTTTTTCCAAAAAAGATTATTTATTAAGAGATGTTATTGCGGGGACTACTATAGCAATGATAATCATCCCCCAATCTATGGCTTATGCAACTCTAGCCAATCTTGATCCGGTCTATGGTTTATATGCCTCATTTATACCTGTAGCGATAGCCGCATTTTTTGGTTCATCTAGATATTTAGCCACAGGTCCAGTTGCAATGGTCAGCCTTTTAACAGCAGTAGCTGTATCATCTTTATCTTTTGGCGATCAGTCTCAATATGTTTCTTTTGCTATAATGCTAGCGTTAAGTGTTGGTATTTTTCAAATTACTCTATCCTTTGTAAAGGCCGGTAAATTAATCGACATCATCCTAAAAGAGCATGTAATTTTAGGATTTACATCAGCAGCTGCACTAATCATAGCAAGTTCACAACTTAGCAAAGTCTTTGGATTAGAGAGAGTGTCTTTGTCAGATATAATAAATATCTCTAACTTTTTAGAGGTTACACCAATAAATTCGTATGCAATATTAATGTCACTTGTAGCATTGGTAATTCTATACGTATTTAAAAACAACTTAGCAAGATATCAATTTTTTGGAAACATAGCAGTTTTAACTGCAGTTGTGGTAACAATTTTACTATCTAAGAATTATCAATATACAGGCCCAATAGTTGGAGCAATACCCGATGGTTTACCTAGTTTTTCTTTTCAAGGCATCCACCTAGATTCAAATATAATATTCATGTTCATTATACATACTGTAATAATTAGTTTTGTAGGATTTATGGAAGCAATTGCAATTGCTAGACAGTTAGAACAAAAAGAGCCAGTAAAAAATGAAAAGGGAGTAGAGCTTTATAAGTATCCTACACCAGTCAACTCTAATCAGGAATTATTTGGCCAAGGCTTAGGCAACATTGCCTCAAGTGTATCTGGCACATATCCAGTTTCAGGTTCGTTTTCAAGATCAGCTGTAAATGAGTCGGTTGGTTCTTATAGCGCACTATCATCAGTTACAACAACTCTAATAGTAATGGCAACATTATTGTATGCTACGCCATTACTCTTTGATTTACCTAAATCCACATTGGGTATCATAATATTATTTGCTGTTATCCCCTTAGTAAGAGTAAGAAAGATGTATTCACTTATTATGAATGATAACAAAAAAGGCATTGTCTGTTGGGCTACATTCGTAAGTACAATATTATTTCCTATACTTTCATTTGAAATATTTTCGGGCATTAATACTCATATTTGGACAGGTATTATTTTTGGATTTATATTATCTTTAGTTATCGAGAGAAAGCCCACTAGTCATTAATATAAATAATATCAAATATAAAATTTTTTCTTTCTTTTGCTTTTTTTTCAAATTTTGTTATTGGTCTATTCCCTCGGGTTTTTGAAAATGAAATATCTTTTGAGATAACTTCTCTTATAATATTCTTTGATTCTATGGCGTAATTAATATTGTCTGTCGTAATCTGGAATAATCCACTTTGTTTTAATATTTTTCTAATAATATTAAAAGTAAATGTATTAAATAAACGTCTTTTTCTATGTTTCTTTTTTTGCCAAGGGTCTGGAAAGAGCATAAAAACTTTACTAATTGCATCAGGTTTAATTTTCTCCAGCAACTCTAATGCGTCTCCATAATGAACAAAAACTTTATTATCCAACAGATTCTTTACGCCAGGCTTGTATGCTTCTACACCACATACAGTTGAATTCGGGAATGTATCTCTAAGGGCTATAGTAGATTCTCCTGTTCCAAAACCTATATCAAGTATAATATTGTTATTTCCCTCAATAACATCTAACAGTTCTCTTGCAGGAATCTCTAATTGAAAAAAACTTCTTGATCTAAAAGATTTATAATAAACTGGTTTAGTCACTAGTAACTAATCCAGAGTTTGGTGATGATGGAGAGCCAAGCCTTTTCTTTTTTATCCTGCCGGCTTTTAATGCTTGTCTTCCTGCAATTATAGAATGCTTCATTGCCTCTGCCATTAAGATAGGGTCTTTTGCACAAGCTATTGCTGTGTTCATAAGAACTCCATCACATCCTAATTCCATTGCTATACATGCATCACTTGCCGTACCAACACCAGCATCAACAATAATAGGAATAGATGCATTCTCAATTATTTCTCTAATATTATACTCATTTATTATTCCTATACCTGAACCTATCGCTGATCCAAGAGGCATAACACATTCACATCCTATATTTTCGAGCTCTTTTGCAACTATTGGATCATCTGTTGTGTAGACCATTACTTTAAAATTATCTTTAACCAGCATCTCAGCTGCCTTTATAGTCTCTATCGTATTTGGATAAAGTGTTTCGCTTTTACTTAAAACCTCGAGTTTTACTAATTTTTCACCATCTAGCAATTCTTCCGCTAGCTCACATGTTCTAACTGCCTCTTCAGCAGTATAGCAACCAGCTGTGTTAGGAAGAATTGTATAGACATCAGGAGACACATAATCTAGTAGATTTTTTTCATTTTGATCCTGTCCAATATTCATTCTTCGAATAGCAACTGTTACCATTTCACATCCACTAGCTTCCAGAGCAGATTTAGTTTCTTCAAAATTTTTATATTTTCCAGTACCAAGAATAAGTCGAGATGAATATTCTTTGTTATCAATTATCAATTTGTCCAAATCTAACCACCTCCTATGGCAGTTATAATTTCTATCTTATCACCATCTTTTATGAGGTAAGTACCATGGTCTGATTTTGGTATTATCTTTTGATTAATTTCTACAGCAAAATATTTATTTTGAATATTTTTTTGTTTCAGGAGTTTTTTAATGGTTGAACCATCAAATATTGTCTCAGGTTTATTGTTGAGTAAAATATTCATAAATAATCATCTATGATAATATAATCACCATCTCATAGATAGTATTTAGCCGGAATAGCTCAGTAGGTAGAGCACCGCATTCGTAACGCGTAGGTCGGGGGTTCGATTCCTCTTTCCGGCAAACACTTCATTTTAATCATAATAGTATCGCAGTGATAAAAATTTTTATTTATGCTAAATTGAGTTTAGGATTTGGCATGTTTCATGCATCATACAACTTATGAATAGAAAAGGCATAATTCTTGCGGGCGGAAAAGGTACTCGTCTGTATCCCACAACTATAGCATTACCTAAGTGCCTATTACCTATTTATGATAAACCTATGATTTATCATTCCCTATCAATTCTTATGCTTTCAGGCATAAAAGAAATTCTTGTTATAACAACTCCCGCAGATAAGAACAGAGTTCATGCGCTTTTAGGAGATGGTAATAGCTTAGGAATTACTCTTTCATATGAAATTCAAGAAAAACCAAAGGGAATTGCAGATGCATTAATCATAGCCGAGACATTTCTTGATAAAAAGCCCTGTGCTCTAGTGCTTGGTGATAATATATTTTATGGACCTAACCTCGAAGATAAATTAACTAGTGCATGCTCAAGTGCACAAAACACAATTTTCACATACGAAGTGCCTGATCCGGAACGATTTGGTATTTGTGAATTAGATGAAAATTTCAAAGTCATTAGCATTGAGGAAAAGCCAATTAAGCCCAAATCAAATCTATGTGTTACTGGTTTATATTTTTATGATGAGCGTGCTCCAAAGATAGCAGCAAGCTTATCCCCATCAACTAGAGGTGAACTAGAGATAACCGATGTAAATATGAATTATGTTTATGAGGAAAGCTTATATGCTCAGGTTCTTGATCAAGACTATACATGGATTGACGCAGGGACTGTAGAATCTTTCCTACAAGCTAGTCTCTTCGTCAAGTCTATTGAAATAGGAAAAGGAATAAAGGTCTCTTGCCCAGAAGAAGTTGCATTCAAAAAAAAATGGATAAATGAAGGAAATATTAAAAGTATTGCTGAAGACTTGAGTAACAGTCCTTATAGTGAATATCTTTTAAAAATGATAAAAAAAAATGAAGTTTAATACAATTTGATAAATCTTTTAACTTTCATAAATATTAAACTTTCTGTCATAATCATAAATTGGACTTATGGAAATTAATAAATATATCAACAATGAAATTGTTTCTTTTAATACAGATTTAGATATATTTTTAAATAAATATAAAACTAACAACAAACTATTCAAAGTTATGTGTTATAGCCTTAGAAATGGTGGTAAACGTCTGAGGCCCATAATAATTAAAGAAGTTTCTAAATCATTAAATTTAAAAAAAAGACAGTATATCAACTCTATGATTGCCATTGAGTTAATCCACTCATACTCACTCATTCATGATGATCTTCCGTGTATGGATGATGATGATTATAGAAGAGGCCGGTTAAGTACACATAAAAAATATGATGAGGCTCAAGCAATCCTCGCAGGAAATAGCTTACTCACAATGGCATTTAATTTACTTTCTAAAGATTCAAACCTTTTGCTAGTCAATTTACTATCTGATTTATCTGGCTTTAAGGGACTTGCAGGCGGACAATCATTAGACATTGATATTACTAAAAAAAATGTAAGCTATAATATGATTGATGAAATACATGAGCTTAAAACTGCGAGGTTGTTTGAATTTTGTACCTCAGCACCTTTCATAATTAATCATGAAAGCACTAGAAATATCAAATCAGCAAGGAGCTATGGAAAGATTATAGGGAAAAT